>Ga0210396_10005735_pt1 | contig 11938 bp, 7 predicted proteins | sample IncBWH17OmetaG_FD_155466 | JGI IMG/M metagenome (GOLD analysis project Ga0210396, IMG submission 155466) | Forest soil microbial communities from Barre Woods Harvard Forest LTER site, Petersham, Massachusetts, United States - Inc-BW-H-17-O ...
ACAGCCGCTCGTAGCGGATGTGTTCGTCGAACCAACTCAGACTGGGCCCGACGGCGCGTTTGAGCATGCTGGCCTGGATCTCGCCGGCCAGCGTCTGGTCGCGGAAAATCAGGATGGCTGTGACGGTGACCGCGGCCAGCAGCGGCGCTATCAGCGGGAGCGCACCGAACTGCTTGATCCTGCGGTGCAGGATGGTCCGCAGCGGCCCGATCGCCACTAGGAGCGCACCGATCGAGGCAATACCTGTCGGCCCGGAGAACAGGGTCAGCGCACCGATGATGCAGGCGATCGCCACCGGCAGCAGCCGGCTGGTGGCCACCGCGCGTTCGACCGAACACCAGGTCAGCAGGATGCCCAGGGCGATGATCGGCTCGGGCCGCAGCCCGTTGTCGAGTGGTAGCCAGACGGCCAGAAACATGCCCGCCGCGGTCCAGGCGGCGGCCCGGCTCTGCTTGACGGCGTGTCCCAGACGGGGCATGACTTCGCGGCTGATCGCCCACCAGCAGGTCAGCGCCATTACCAGGGTGGGCAACCGCATCCAGATGCTGGTGGTGCTGACATGGGCCCACAACGCCAGCAGGTCGTAGTACCAGCCGAACGGCGCCTCGGGCGTGCCGAACCAGCGGTAGTAGTTGGCCATGTAGCCGGCGTGCTCGGACACCCGGGCCATGGTCAGGATGTAGCCGTCGTCGGAGGTGTTGGCGCCGACGAAATGCCACCACACCAGCACCGCGATGACCAGAGCGTCCAGCCCGCCGATCGACCACCAGCGCGCGGGCAGGAACCGCCGATGCCGGGTCCCGTCGGCGGTGTCGAGGATGTGCAGGGCGATCAGGGCGGCGGCGGTCAGCACCAGCCCGAGGATCATCGCGGCCATCTTCAGCGGGGTCGGGCTGCTGCTGTAGCGGGTGTCGATGGTCGCCGAGAAGCTCAGACCCGGTGGCGCGGGTCCGCTCAGATCGGTGAAGACACCGACGATCTGCGGCCGGAAGTCGTAGCCGCCTCTCTCTCCACGCAGCGGCGAGCCGGGATGTTCGGCGTTGGGTCCTTGGGTCAGCCCGACGAACTCAGCGGTGACTCGGTCGGCGTGCGCGGTGAACGTCAGCCGCTGGCATGCGGGGCCGAGCACCTGGCTCAACGGGGCGGTCACCACCGGGACGTTGCGTACCACGAGCACCAGTTCGTCGTTGACGCGCAGGATCAGCAGGCCGCGGTCCACCGCCTTGGGCGCCTGCTTGGGCACGGTGGACAACAGCACCGTCTTGCCTTCGTTGCCGGCGCCGGCCAGTCCGGCGGCGGCCTGGCACGGAATGCTGATATTCAGGTCGGTGGCCACGTAGCCGATCAGCGGCGCGTCAACACTTCCGAGTACGCCGTTTTGCGGCCAGTTCAGTTGGGCGGTGGTCTGTTTGACCGGCAGCAGCGGGGTGGCGATCGCCAGCAGGGCCGCGAGCAAACCGGCGACGACGGCGACGACCCGGGCGATCCGGTAGTTTGCTCCCGCATCAGTCGATGAGCGCCGCGCGTCTTCTGCGCTTCGTCCCCCGCAAGCGGGAGGTTCCCCCACTGCATCGTCGACGGCGCGGCTCACGGAGCTAGATGGTAATTGCTCGGCGGGTGTCGCTTCTGTAGCCATCAGACGTGCGGTCCGGGTTTACGGATGGCCAACACGAACGGGCCGATGGTGGTGACGGTGAACCGCGGGTCGGCGAACAAGGTGGCGTCGAACTCCACCGTGTAGCGCCGGACATTGGGTTGGTTGGGATAGACGTCTTCGGCCAGCCGCAGCGTGTAGGCGCTTGTCGCGCCGGCCGAGCCGCCGTGGCGCATCAAGAACACCGTCGGCGGCGTCCACGGCAGCGTGTCGAGCGCATGGATGAGCTGATCGGGAGCCTTCAGCTTCGACCAGCTCTTGATCGCGGCCGCCCGCTTGTCGAACTGCGCGAGCGGGTTGGCGTAGTGCGAGGTCAGCCCCTGAAAACCCCAATAGGGGTAGTAAGACAAGAAGCTGTAGTCGGCGGTCAGCACGACGGTTTCGTCACGGGGCGCTCCGGTCGCCCGGGTGATCGCGGCGTCGATCGACGGGTAGAACTTCTCGGAGCTGGGCGGACGGCGGTCACCGCGCTGGCCGTGGCCGTCGGTGTCGGTGTAGGCGATGGTGAGGTCCGGTCGCAGCACGTCGGGGATGTCCTGGCTGAACGCGATCGCCCCGGCCAGTCCGATCGCGGTCGCTACCGGTAGCACGCTGCGGCCCCAGGCCTGGTCGCGCCCGCGCGCCGCCAGCGCGAGCGTGACTTCGATGAACCCGAAGACACCGGCGGTGGCCAGCAACACCGTGAGCGTCGGCTGCAGCCGAAAGGACAGCAGCGTGGTGCGCGCCAGCGTGGTGAGCATCGACAGCAGCGACCACAGGTAGACGGCGAGCACACCGACGGCCAGGCCGGCCGCCCGGGACGTGGGGGCACCTCCCGCTTGCGGGGGACGGGCCCGGACCACCAGCCACAGCGTCCCGAGCATGCACAGCGCGCCGAGCAGGGTGAACTGCAGCATCGGGAAGCTCAACTCGGCGCCGTCTGCCGGCAGATAGTGAAACGCGCTGCCGGTGTTGCCGACCGGATCACGCGCCGCGCGCAATAAGAACGGCAGCCAGGTGGTCGCCGCGAGGATCGCCGCGATGACGCCGACGACGGCCAGCCGGACCAGCGGATCCAGCGCGGCCTTGATGCCGTCGCGCCAGCGCGATGCCGCCAGCAGCAACGCCATCAACACCACGGTGAACGCGCTGTAGGCCAGCAGCAGGTTGTAGAACGTCGCCGCGAAGCCCAGGAATATCCCGGCCCCGATCACCGCGGCCCACCCGCCCGATCGGGTCCCGCTACGCAGACCCGACCAGGTCAGTATCAGCACGGGTGGCAGCAGCACGGTGATCATCGCGGAGTACGGCTCCGGCGAGCTGTACGCCAGCGTGACCGCGGCGGTCGCCGTGGTGACGATCAGCGCGTACTCGAAGCGAATCATCCGCCACCACAACACCAGCGCCACCGCAACGGCGATCGTGATCGACGTGATCGCCCACGGCTTGAACATCTCCCAGCCGGGAGTGCCGGTCAACGCCGCGATTCGCCCGCCGATCCAGAACCAGCCCGGCGGGTAGAACGGCGGCAACCCGACGTAGGTCATGTCGTGCAGCGCGGCGCTGTCGGTGAACCGGGTCACGTATTCGGTGCGGAACTGCTGGTCGACAGAGATGCCGAACAGGTAGAGCTTGGTGGCGCCCAGTGGCATCCCGAGCGTGACCACCGAGAACGCGGACACGAACGCCAGCGCTAACAGCCGGGCCAGCAGACGACGACCACGTCTCCACAGCCAGCCGGCGGCCAGCAGTCCGACGATGCAACCGACCTGGCCGACCGTCGTCAGCGCGTGCAGCTGATTCGACGACGGGTAGGCGGGCCATTGCACCCGCGCGATGGCGACCAGCGAGATCACCGAGACCACCGTGGCAATCGCGATCGCGAACGCCATGTGGCCGACCGTGGCCAGCGCGTTTCGCATTTAAATGGGCAACTTGCGGAAGATCGGCCGAGGGATGTGCCGCAGCACCATCATCACGTAGCGGAAAGCGCCTGGTGCCCAGACGAGTTCTTTGCCCTTGGCCGACGCAGTCACCGCCAGGTTTGCGACGTACTCCTTGTCGACGGTCAGCGGCGCTTCCTTGATGTGCGCACTCATCCGGGTCCGCACCTGGCCGGGCCGAATGACCAGGACGTGAACGCCGCTGGGCTTCAACGCCTCACCGAGGCCGAGGTAGAAACCGTCCAGGCCGGCCTTGGTAGAGCCGTAGACGAAGTTGGATCGCCGCACTCGCTCACCGGCCGCCGAACTCATCGCGATGATCTGGCCGAAACCCTGCGCGCGCATCTTCTCACCCAGCAGCACACCTACGGAAACCGCTGCGGTGTAGTTGATTTCGGCGATCTGGACCGCCTTACGCTGGTTCTGCCAGAGTTCTTCGGCGTCGCCGAGCAACCCGAACGCCACGATGGCGACGTCTATATCTCTAGGTCCACCACCGTCGCTGAATGCGGCGTCGATCATTTTCGGGTGGCTGTCGGTGTCGGTGGCCTCGAAGTCGATCAGTTCCACCGACCGTGCGCCCGCGGCCTTCATCTGCGCGACGGCGGCGTCGCGGCCGGGGTCGTCGGGCATGGCGGCCAACAGAATCCGCGCGTGCGCGTTCTGCAGGTAGCGCTCGCAGATCGCCAGTCCGATCTCGGAGGTGCCGCCGAGCAGCAGGATGGTCTGTGGGTTTCCCACTGCGTCTAAAACCATTGGCGCACCATTTACAACAGCTCCAAACGTCGGGCCATGTCCGAGACGAAGACCCCTGTGGGATCGACCTTGCGGCGCAACGCGATCCATTCGTCGATGCGTGGGTACATGGCGTGGAAAGTGTCCGCGGTGGTTCGGTTGTCCTTACCGGTGTAGAGCCGGCCGCCGAACTCGAGCACTCTGCGGTCGAGTTCGTTGAGGAACTCGTTGAGCCCGGGCTTGATCGGGAAGTCGACGCAGACGTTCCAGCCCGGGATCGGAAAGCTCAGCGGCGCTTGGTTTCCGGGGCCGAACAGCTTGAAGACGTTGAGGAATGAATAGTGGCCCGAGCGCTGGATGTCGTACATGATGCCCTTGAATTCCTCGACCGCCTCGGTGGGCACCACGAATTGGTACTGGCCGAAACCTGCGGAGCCGTAAGCCCGGTTCCACTCGGCGACCATATCCAGCGGGTGATAGAACTGCGTCAGGTTCTGCGCCTTGCCGCGGTACGTCCCGGACTTGCGATACCACAGTTCGGTCATTGAGCCGAAGATAAGTTTGTTGCCCAGGCCGTTGGGAAAGATATCCGGCGTCGTAAAGAACTGCGGGGCATCAAATTTCAACGGATTCTTCTGCAGCTTCTCCGGTAGCTGGTCAACCGTTGCCAGTGATCCACGTGAGATGACGGCGCGGCCCAACTTGGGCGGCGCGCTGATCGCGTCGAACCAGGCGGACGAGTAGGTGTAGTTCGCTTCGCTGCCGTCGCTGTGAAAGGCGATGGTTTCGTCCAGGGTGTGGGTGACGTCGCCGTCGGCGATGAAATACGCCGTCTCCGTCGGCGTCATCTCGACAGTCACGCGCAAGACGATCCCGGTCAGCCCGTTGCCACCGACGGTGGCCCAGAACAGCTCGGCCTCCTCGCCGTCCGGGGTGAGGTGGCGGATCTGGCCGTCGGCGGTCAGCAGCTCCATCGACCGGACGTGGTTGCCGAAGCTGCCCGCGCTGTGGTGGTTCTTGCCGTGGATGTCGGAGGCGATCGCCCCACCGATGGTGACCTGCCGGGTGCCGGGCAGCACCGGCACCCACAGTCCGAACGGCAACGCGGCCCGCATCAGCTGATCGAGATTGACCCCCGCGTCGAGGTCGGCCACGTGAGTGTCGGCGTCGATCGAATGGATACGGTTCAGGGCCGTCATGTCGATGACCAGCCCGCCCCCGTTTTGCGCGTTGTCACCGTATGAGCGACCCAGCCCGCGGGCGATGACACCACGGCCGCCGGAGTCGGCTGCCAAGGCGACCGCCTTGGCGATCACCTCGGGGTCGGGTGTCGAGAGCACCTGCGCCACCGACGGCGCGGTGCGGCTCCAGCCGGTCAGCCGCTCCGTGGTCGTGGGAAGGCCAGAAAACTTAGAAAACATCGTCAAAGAGGGTACCGCCTTCAGAGGGCCGTTCAGCGCAGCCGGAAGATCACCGAGCGCTGCACGATGAAGTTGATCACCGTGGCGGTGCCCTGCGCGATCACGAAAGCGGCGGGCACCCGCCACGGGTCATTCGCGAATTGAAGGTAGAAGAGGTAGTTGATACCGACCTGCACGCAGTAGGTCAGTGCGTACAGCACGCACACGGCGACGAATCGCGCCCTGCTCGGCGGTGCCTGGAACGTCCACCGCCGGTTGATCAGGTAGGCGGTTGTCGTGCCGGCGATAAAGCTCAGCGATTTGGCGACATTGACCTGCAAGCCCAGCCGCAGCAGCGCCACGTAGAGGCCGAAGTCAACAACCGCTGACAAACCGCCGGTGACGATGAATCGCCACGCCTGTGTCTTTAGCGGCAGGGGCGTGTTCGCCGCGATTTCGGCCATCGGCCGAAAGTCTACGGGCGGACCAGGGGGACTAAGACGGGTATTTCACGTCCAGCAGCTCGACCTGGTTTTCGCCTTGGGGCGTGGTGTAGGTGATGGTGTCGCCAGCTTGCCGCCCGGCAAGCGCGAGCCCCAACGGGCTACCCGCCGTCAACGCCTCGTCTTCGCCGCCGGCAGGAGCCTCCTCTATGACGGAGATCACCTGCATCTTGACGACCGAACCGTCGGAAAACCGCAGCGTCACCTTGGTGCCGAAGGGCAGCGTGTCGCTGTCGTTCGACGGCGATGGTCCGGTGCGCAGCAGCCGGTCGAGCTCGATGATCCGCTCGTCGAGGCTGGCCAATTCGTCGGCGCGTTGGATGGCATCGGCGGCGTCGGCGTGATCGCTCACTGCGCCGCGGTCGCCCCGAACCTCGGCCTCCAAGCGATCGCGACGTTCCCGTATCCGGCCCAACTCGGCGGCGACGCGCTCGCGTGCCTCATCGGCAAGCCCAGAGGGCTCGACTTCTTCGCTCACCTGCGTCGACCTTTCGGGGCGCAACCGCGAGTGCGCGGAGCGCTCAGTTTGTCTGGTTGCTATTCGTCATTATTCATACGCCGCAAATCCGATTTGTGGTTTCGTTAGGCCACTATGGTGCCGCGCGGGCCAACGATAAGCGGCACAGAATCGTTCCTGGCACGTTCGTTCTCCTTCTGTTGCAAATGATTTCTGTGCGGGCTGCATTCCGGCAGCACGCTACTCCTACTGACGGATAGAACCTCCAACGCCGGTGGCCTCTCGGCTGCCGACATCCAGCACGGTGATGTCGGTCGCTGCGTTCAGGGTCTTGCCCTCGAAGAACCCGCGCCCGCTGATGGTGCACAGCGCCGCAAGCGGGATGCCGATCAGCAGCAGCCCGATACCCATGATGAACACGCCACCGACCGGACCGATGTGCGTCTGGCCGTAATCAGGTGAATACATGTCGAAGGCGCTCTTGATGAACGCCCAGGTCATCGCAACCGCGCCGACAAACGGAAGGGCACCCCTCAGCCAGAAGTTGCGGGCCGAGCGCAGCAATGTGTGCCGGTAGGTCCACACACACGCGTAAGCGGTCGTCGCATAGTAGAAGGCGATGACCAGTCCGAGTGATGAAACCATATCCGGTACCGAATTCTGGCTCAACAGCGTCATCACGACGTAGATCGAGAACCCGCCCACGCCGATCACGACGGTACCGAACCATGGTGTCTGGTACTGGTGGGACACCCGCGCGAACCGCTGCGGCAAGGCCCGGTATACCGCCATGGCCAGCGTGGTTCGCGCTGTCGGCGCCAGAGAGCTCACCACCGCCGCTAACGACGACGAACTGATCGCCAGCAGCAGCGCCACAGCCAGGCCGCTGCCGACGACCGGGTTTGCGAGAATGCTGAGCATGTCGTTGGCGTTGGCCGGATTGTTCAGACCGATTCCGTTTTTACCGAAGCCCGCGAAGGCCTGAATCGCAAAACTCACCAGCACGTATGTGCCGAGAATGAAGATGGTGGCCAACACCGCGGCCTTGCCCGGGTTCTTGCGCGGGCTTTTAGTCTCCTCCGATACCGACAGGCCGGTGTCCCACCCCCAGTACGCGAACACGCAGAGGATGCTGCCGCTCGCAATCGCGGAGGCCGAGAGTCCCGCCGGGGACAGCCAATCCCACTGTGGCATAACTGCCTGGGAACCCGCGTGATGTGTGTATACCTTCACCAGGGCAACACAACTGACCAGCATCAGCATCGCGAGCTGCAGGGTCAGCAACACAGCCTGGGTCCGCTCTGTGGCGTCAATTCCCCGCAGACACAACACCATCAAGACCACCACGGCAACACCGCCCACGGTGATCTGGATTGGTAGAGATTGCGAGACGTTGTCGACGTGGAGCCTACCGAGCTGCAGCTTATTGAGGTGCAGTGCATCGAGCAGGTACATAGCTGCTAGTTGCGCACTGTTGCCGATCGCTACCATCGAGGCGATCACCAGTGCCCAGCCGGCCACCCAGCCCACCCAGGGACCGAACGCGCGGGTAACCCAGGTGAAGGTGGAGCCGCAGTCCGGCGTCTCGTTGGCCAGTTCTCGAAACGCGAACGCAATGAGCATCATCGGAACGAACCCGACAATCAACAACGCCGGCGCCTTGGTGCCCGCCACTGCCACGATGGCCGCCAGCGTCGCGGCCAGACTATAGGCAGGGGCGACCGCCGAAACGGCGATGACGACATTTCCGGCCAGGCTGATGGTCCCCGACCGCAGCCCCTTGTAGGTGACTGGTAAGCCGGCCCTTCGCACCGTCACGATGTACTGTCCAGGACTTTCGGCTTGATAATGTCGACACCGTCAAGGGATTTGGCGAGCTTGATGAACACCTCGTCTTCATCTGGATGAGCTATGTCATAGATTGACTGATAGATCTCGCTCATTGCCTGCAGGAACTCGGGTTTGGTAATCGTCGGCCTTTCGTACACCCGCCCGAATGGCTTGTACAGCAGGTGAAGTGGATCGGTGCGGGGCTCGATGCTCCTCCCGGGGAGCGCCGGTTGCATGTGCTGGACGTCGAGTTCAGCGAAGCCAACCTTCGAGAAAATGTTGCGCTCGGTCTCTCCGGCACATTCGATATACCAACCGCGGGCCTCCGTTCCGTCCCGCACCATCCGCTCCTCAGCGCGCGCGATGATGTGGCGAAGCTTGCCCGCACCGCGCAGGGAATCAGCGAAGCCGATGTAACCGCCGAAGCCGGCGCTGGGCATTGTCAAGAAGGACGCCATCCCCCCGCACTCCTGCACCGATTCCAGGCGGATGGTCCACAGGTGGAAGCGATAGCCAGGCCGGTAGGCTAGGCCCTCTGGCTGGAATGCCTTGCGGAACTCGTTGCTGGCGATTGCTATGTCGCGGTCTTGGAAAACTCGCTCGTATACATCGATGGCCTGATCCAATTCCGGATCCTCACCTGTGATCACCTCATTGATACGCAGATGGGTGTCCTTCTGCCAACCCAGATAGTCCCCGAAACTCACCAACTCAACTGCGCCCGCAGCCTCGAGGAACTCACGCATTCTGTTGAACACGTCGTTCTTCTCCGGCTCTTGAATGCGCATGGCCCACTGCAGATACTCGCGCAGCAGAATTTGCACATCGGCCGATGCGACTTGGCTGCCCTTGAACCGATGGGAACAGATCCTGCCAATCATGGAGAGATTGCTGACCGGTTTCTTGTCGCTGGAAAGGGCCGGCTGCAAGTAGGGGAAGTCGAGCAACCGATAGCCCATGCTGTGCCATATTCTCGCCAGAGCGAAGTAGTCCATGCCGCTCGTCCGCCCCGGTGTGACATAGGGGTCGTCCATCTCCGCAACGATCCAGTCAAGGGGACGGTTGCGGCTCTTGTCCGCGTCGAGGTGCAGTAGGCGTTCGGTCTCTTCCAGCAGGCGACGACCCAGCCCTTGGCCGCGATGCTCCGGTTGGATGACGAAATACTCGATTACTCCCGCGTTGGGTTCGTCGAGGTAATCCGAGATTGAGCCGCCGATGGGCTTGTCGCCGTCGAGTAGCACAAGAACGTGGTAATTGTTCTTTTTGTACCAGCCGGTGTCTTTGAGGCGAAGGTAATTTTGGATCACTTCGAAGGACTCGCGTTCGTTCGGGTTGGGAAACTCGGGGACGAAGCAGTCCTCGTAGAAGGTCCGCAGCAAATCGATATCGGTCTTGCGGGCGAAGCGCAACTCGTGGAAAGTCGGCTGCTCCTCCCTGAGCTCGCTGTAGTACGCATTAACTATGCCCGGCAGCGCACACGCTGAGTAGTCGCCGTCTTTGAACGGCTCTTCCGGGTTGTATTCCAATATCAGCCGCTGCAGCGCCGCCCCATCCTCGCATGCCGCGTCGGCTTCCTTGGCGAAGGTGATCATCTTTTTGCGAATGGTCATTTCAGTGGGCATCGAATACAACATCTCGTAGCCGCAGGCCGTTTCGTCTATGGCACAGACAAAACGCAGAGTGAGATTGGGTTCCCCTTGAAGCAAGTGCAAGCATCCTTCGAAGACGCCGCGAGCGAGTGCGCTTGAATGGAAATCGTAAGCCTGCCTGTCGGCGATGTTTCCGTGGACGAAAAACGGGATCAGGTCTCGCCATTTGTTTTCCGGGTAGAGCGGCTCACCAGTCTCCGCATCGCACATTACAAAAATTACCCATAGATAAGCCGAATAGTACTGGGCGAATACTTGCTCCTCTGTGCCACCGGTGGGGCGGATGCCATGTGCCTCGCCAATGATGTCGAGGACGATTCGATTGTCTTGCCAGATGGCATGCTGTGCTGGGCAGAATCCGGTATCGCCAAGCGCCGGGCCCCACTTCAGCGTGCCGGTAACCCGAGCCCGCAGAGCGAATCCGTCGAGGTCGAGACCGTTCTGTCTGGCCAGCGTGCGGACGACTTCCGGTGAGGAACTACGTAGCGTGAGGGAATTATTCTCATCGCCGTAGCCATATTGGAGCGCGACCTCCCCGCGCCACTCCGGGCAGGTACACACGGGTATGCTCGGGCCCCACAGCAGCCAGCAATCAAAGATAAATGCTTGCATTTTGCGTGGTTGGCGGTATCTGTATGGGTCATTCGGACGAATGATCGACCGACCATATCCCTCGACGATGGGTTGCCAGTCGTCCTCGTAACGGGCGAGTACGCCCGTCAACAAGTGCAGCGGTGTGACAAAGCCCGACCTGATCGTCACTTTGGACAGGAAGACCGGCTGTTGATTCGGGCGTAGCAACTGGTTATTCAAAGCGTTGAAATAGCGGGCAATATCGTCGTCCTCGATGAGCGGCGTGCATGTTTCAATATCAATCGTCCAGTCATCTTCTTCTTCATGCACAAGCGCACCCAGCGCCGCGTCTACATGGTCTTTCCATGCCTGCTTCTCGCTCTGCCATTCTTTCTTGGCGGCGCGATAATCCTCTTTGCTCCGGTAGTTCAGCCGAAGCGGATGGTCGGGAAGCGGGTTCACCAGTTCGATTTCGATCCGCAGCCGCGCCGCTTTGTGCAGCGAGAGGACCTGCAAACCGCGCACCAGCAGGCCCAACAACGTAAGCATGGCTTGCCAGCTGAGATTCGCGCGGCCGTGCCGCGGTAGACTGCGTGCCAGGAGAAGCCAGCTTGGCACAAATTGTCCGGTGAGAAACAGTGTAATCGCGAGCAACGATAAGGCGAGCGTAAGTAGTCCGCCGAGCTCGATCGCATCATTCAGCTCCGACGACATATGACAAACCTTCCATCGCGTCCCAGAACCAGGTGTTCTGATGTTCGTGTTGTCCGGTGATTGGCCGTCAGGGCCAGCTTCTCGGCGTTGGCAAGTCTGGCCGCGTGAACGATCTCGTCTTCGGAGGCGCACGGGTGGCCAGAGGCGATGCCGTCGCGCGCTATTCCCCGGAAGAGCACCGTATGCACGATCTGCGCCCTGAGGGAGATGCCGTTTCCTCTGCTGGCTGGCTCAACGCCCCGAAGGTCGCGACCCCGGTGATGAGGTATGGATGAACGGATGTGATCATGACATCCCCCTGGCCCGCGCGCCGTCGAACTTTCGCAGCAATTTACCCTCATTGACCAGGGCGCGGTCACAAATAGGTGATGTATCGCCGCGTTCTGGGTGGCCCACGTGCTCGTCCTGCGTGAGGATTTGGTGCCGGCGCTGGGCCGAACCGTCCGGGCCGTTGGGGCTGTGAATGGCTCGCCGAGTTTCGAGTCGATGAGGCAACCCGAT
>Ga0210396_10005736_pt1 | contig 11938 bp, 9 predicted proteins | sample IncBWH17OmetaG_FD_155466 | JGI IMG/M metagenome (GOLD analysis project Ga0210396, IMG submission 155466) | Forest soil microbial communities from Barre Woods Harvard Forest LTER site, Petersham, Massachusetts, United States - Inc-BW-H-17-O ...
ACGGCTGACGCGGCGCTGAAGCGCCGCTCTTCCACGGTTGCCCGAGTTTCACACCGTCGCCAACCGGCTATGAGACAATTCCGAGTTCACTCAGCGTTCTCCGCGGCTTTTCTCTGCGGACTCGGCGGTTGAAGACTTTAACCGCTGAGATCGCAGAGAATTAGCAGAGAGCGCGGAGTCATCACTGGCGAAATGCAACTTTCGGTCGTGATCATCACCTTTAACGAGGAGTCCAACATCGGGCGGACGCTTCAGAGCGTGCAGCCGTTGGTCGCCGACGGTAAGGGAGAAATCATCGTCGTCGACTCCGGCTCAACCGACCGCACCGTGGAGATCGCGAAATCGTTCGGCGCGCAGGTGTTCGTCGAAGAGTGGAAGGGCTACGCCACGCAGAAGAATTCGGCGATCGACAAGGCGACAGGAAAATGGGTTCTAAGTTTGGATGCAGACGAGGAGGTTGAACCATCTCTGCTGGACGAACTCACGTTTCTGTTTCAAACGCCAACGACTACGGACGATTTGAATGCAAGATTCGAACGGGCCAGAGCTCTCACTTACTTATCGACTCGACAGACGCGAAAGCAAATGCGCTTGATGATGAAAGCACAAGGAAATCCGAACTCCTTCTTCGCAGAGATGAACGGATATTTGGTGGCACGAAAGAATCTATTCCTCGGACGGTGGATCAGGCATGGAGGCTTTTGGCCAGATCGCAAGCTTAGGTTGTTTCGCAGAGGCACAGCCATATTCGAAGACAGACTGGTGCATGAAGATATCACTTTGACCCAAGGTATATCGGGACAACTCCGAGGCTCACTTCTGCACCATTCCTACCCGACACTCTCTGACTACATCGAGCACATGAACCGCTACTCGTCGCTCGGGGCGGAGATGGTTGTGGCCAAGGGCAAAGTGCGCTTCAGTTTCATTAACATCGTCCTCCGTCCGCTGTTCACCTTCATCTACAACTATTTCCTTCGTCTTGGATTTCTCGACGGATGTGAGGGACTGCTGCTGCACCTGTACCACGCGGTCTATGTGTCGTGGAAGTATGCGAAAGCGTGGGAACTGTCTCGGCAGAAATAGTGGCTCCCAGAACCTGTCATCCTGAGCGGAGTGACTGCTTCGCCAAGGCGAAGCAGTCACGGAATCGAAGGAACCCTTTCCTCTTTGCACCGCCGGTGGCGCTTTGGGGAGTTCTCATGACGCCGCGATCTGAGCAGCAACAGGACAATGCGCACCTCGAGTGATGGGCACCCGTAGGGATCCTTCGACTGCGCTCAGGATGACAGAACAGGCCTAACCGACCGGTCGTTTTGATCGTGTCCCCTCGCCTTGCTCCAATTGCCTCCCCTTCCCTATCATCAGAGAAGAACTGGGGATTGCATGCAAAAGAAGCCATCGAAGCCGCAAGTGGCCGATAGCCCTGTCGCTGACGTGTTCGAGAACCGCCATCCGTCGGAGGCAGAGAAGAATTGGGCCGAGAAGACGCTGGCGCCCACGCTCGAAAAGGCTCCCGAGCACCCGATCGGCGCGCCCACGGGCGTGAATGTCGACGAGCACGGCAGCGCGCGTTTCACGACAATCTCTGGTGTGCCGATTCGACGCCTCTACACGCAGGCCGATCTTCCCGCCGACTGGAGCGAAGAACAATATCTCGGATATCCCGGCCAGGCGCCGTTTACACGAGGGATTCACGCTACGGGATATCGCGGCAAGCTTTACACCATGCGCCAGTTCTCCGGCTTCGCTTCGCCGGAAGAGACCAACCAGCGCTACAAATATCTGCTTGAGCACGGTGGCAGCGGGTTGTCCGTCGCGTTCGATCTCCCCACGCTGATGGGCTACGACTCGGATCATCCCGCCAGCGAAGGCGAGGTTGGCAAGTGCGGTGTCGCGATTGACTCGCTCGAGGACATGGAGATTCTCTTCAACGGCATCGATCTGGAGAAAACCACCGTATCGATGACGATCAATTCCCCGGCGTCGGTGCTGTGGGCGATGTATCTGGTCGTGGCCGAAAAGCAGGGCGCGGACTGGAAGAAAATCTCAGGCACGATTCAGAACGATATCCTGAAGGAATACATCGCGCAGAAGGAATACATCTATCCTCCGGCGCCGTCGATGCGGCTGGTGATCGACACCTTCGAATTCGGTTCGAAGTTCACACCGCGCTTCAACACGATCTCGATCAGCGGATATCACATCCGCGAGGCGGGCTCGACCGCGCTGCAGGAACTCGCATTCACGTTGTACGACGGAGTCGAATATGTGGAGTGGGCACGCCGCCGAGGCCTGGACGTCGACGACTTCGGGCCGCGGCTCAGCTTCTTCTTCAACGCGCACAACGATTTCTTCGAAGAGATTGCGAAGTACCGGGCCGCCCGCAAAATCTGGCACCGCGTGATGAAAGAGCGCTTCGCCGCGAAAAATCAGCGCACGTGGCTGATGCGCTTCCACACGCAGACGGCGGGAGTGTCGCTGCCAGCGCAGCAGCCGATGAACAACATCGCGCGCGTCGCAGTCCAAGCGTTAGCTGCGGTGCTGGGCGGCACGCAGTCGCTACATACCGACTCCTACGACGAAGCCCTCGCCCTGCCCACCGAAGAAGCCGCCCGCATCGCGCTGCGCACGCAACAAATCATTGCGTTCGAGTCCGGCGTGGCGCAGACGGTCGATCCGCTGGGCGGGTCGTATTTCCTCGAGAACCTGACGCTCCAGATGGAAAACGGCGCGTTCGACTACTTCAGCAAGATGGACGCGATGGGCGGGATGGTCAAGGCGATCGAGCGTGGATATCCGCAGAAAGAGATCGCCGAGTCTTCCTACCAGTACCAGCGCGCGGTGGAAGCAAAAGAAAAGGTCATCGTCGGCGTGAACGAGTTCGCCATCGAGGAAGAACCGCCGCACACTCTCTACATCGACGAGACCGTCGCCCGCCAGCAATCGGAAAAACTGAAGAACCTGCGCACCCGCCGCTCGAACGATGACGTGCGCCGCGCGCTCGATGCCCTGAAGAAAGCTGCCGCCCAAGAACCGAAGACCGCTTCCAACGGCGCAATCTCATCCGCGAATACCATGCCCTACATCGTGGATGCAGTCCGCGCCTACGCCACCGTCGGCGAAATCTGCGAAGCCTTGCGGCAGGTGTACGGCACATATACAGAAGTCAGCATCACCTAAGATCTGGCCCTCGCGCTCCTAATATTTAATCTCCAAGATACTTGGCAACTCTGCGGAGGATGCCAGCGTCCAATCCCGGATTTTCGCGGGGTATTCGGGAACCGGCCATTCTTAGAAATTTCATGTGACGTCCGTTATGCCGATATACCTTTGCCTGCTTGAGTGCTGCGCCCGTCTGTCGAAGTACACTGCAATGGCATCGCTGTCTCATCGGCAGAGTTGGTCATTGGCAGTTCTTCTCGCGGTTTTCCCCTGTCTTTTGCGTGCTGGCGCGGAGAATGATGCTCCCAAAATCACTTATCGGACGGGCACTTCCGAAGTACGGGTCACGTTCTTTGCCACCGATGAAAACAACCGCCTCGTACAGGCTATTGATCGGAATGACTTCGCCGTAGTCGACGGCGATATCGTCATCCGCGACTTCCGCAGCCTCACCCGCTCCGATGAAACCGGGCTCGACATTGTCGTCCTGGTCGATGCCAGCGAATCAGTTACTCCACGTTTTCACGCGATCGCGGAAGAGGTGCTGCGGCTGATCTCGCGCAATCATTCCGGCGATGACCTCTCGATTATTACGTTCGCCGGATTGAGGCCGCAGTGCTTTGCAGTACAGACTGCAGCGGTGCGGCCAGTGAGAGCAAGATTCGCTCCCTGACCCCCGCCGGAGCCACGCCGCTGTTGACTCGCTGGCCTTCAGCGCGAGTTACATCGCAGAGCGGCATAGACCGGGCGTGCGGCAGGTGTTGATCCTGCTCTCCGACGGCAACGAGACCATCAGCGGAAGTTCCCTTCGCCAGGCGCTCGATGCGGTGATTGGTACCGGGGCTTTGCTCTATACCATCAACCCGTACAAAACGGCTCGCGACGTCAAGGGGAGCCTCGTACTCCAGGAACTGGCCGAGGCTACCGGCGGCAGAAGCTTTCCGCGCAGGACGACGCCGCCGAGGTCCTCGAGCCCGCGCTGGCCGACCTGCGCGCGTCGTACGTTGTCACGTATCCACTCCCCAGCCGTATGGCTGGGTTTCACTCGCTGCGGATTCTTCCCAAACACAATCTGAACCTGCGGTTTCACTGCCGACGAGGATATTTCTATGACGAAGTTCGTTAACACGAGATATGCGAAATTGACACTGGGGATCGCGCTAACGCTCTGCTGCCAAGCCGCGTGGGCCGGAGTTTATCAGCACGGAACGGTTGTAAGAATGCGCATGGTCGATTGCTTGCCCGTCCATCACGGCTTCATGGTCGCGATGGGCGGCGCTTCGACTCAGATGAACTCTGAGGTGTGCCCCGAATACACCCTCGTGTCGGACAAGGTCGTATTCGTGATTGTCGGGAAATCTTCCGATCAACTCTTCTTCGACTTCGCGGGCTATAGCCACGTTGCTATCGGCGCGGCCAGAGCGTTGGGGATCACCCTTCCCGAAAACCTCAACCGCCCCTTTGCCTCCACGAACCCCTCGGTCTTCTGGACGCGCTGGCACATGTCGCTGTCCTTTTGGATTCGTGATTACGTCTTCTTTCCACTGGCGCCGATGCGCCGCGACATGTGGTGGCGGCATCTGGCGCTGGCGTTATCGATGATCGTATTCGGCCTGTGGCACAAAGCCACCGTGTTATTTCTAATCTGGGGCTGCTATTACGGAGTGCTGCTCGTCTCGCAACGCCTGTTGCAGCAGGTCGAACGCAGATTCAGCTGGCAACTACCCAAACTGTGGACTCCGCTCTCCTGGATCGCGACGGCCGCGCTCATCAGCCTGGGATGGATTTTATTCCGGGCGAATTCGATGCCGCAGGCGCGCCAGATGCTGGCGGCGGTCGCTTCACCCGGAAGTTACGCCTCTCACTACTTAAGCTCCAGCCTCTACCTGCTGATCGCAGTGCTTGCGGCAGGTTATCGCGTTGTGTTGCTGGTCAGTAATGCTCTCGACCGGGCAACAGCTCCAACAGACGCGTCCCGCCAGCATTCGGAGATGTTGTCGCTAATGTCTCGTTCGCGCTGGTTCTGGCTTCCTGCCGTCTACGCGCTAGCGTTGCTCGTGGTGGTGTTGATCACGCTCACGCAACAAGGCGGCGTCGGCCAGATGATGTACCGCAGTTTCTAGGGAGTCGTGAAGACTTCTCTTCCGCCCCGTTGGGGCTGGATCATTCCGCACTGTACCCACGGCTTACGCCGTGGGCTGTATTCTTTCGCCGCTTCGCGGCTAGAAACCGCTAGCCTTGTTCCACCCTGAATCTGCAAAGCGAGACCTCACGCATACACTTCTAGCTACCGTAAATTCATGCATCGCCGTGAACGCGTGCGCCGCCGTGGATGAGCGGCGCTTTCAGCGCCGCGCAATGGAATCCGCTGAGTTGGGCTCTAGCCCCAGTGGTCGCGGTTCCTGGCCAGCGAAGCGCGAACTGCTCTCCAAACTCTTGCGACCCTGCCTGCTAGAATTCATCTACTGAACCTGCATGTTCCTTAAGAGCCTGCGCCCGCTGCTGCCCTACCTGAAGCGCTATCGCAGGGCCTATGCTTTCGGGACAGGCTGTGTGCTGCTCCACAACGGGATTTGGGTGCTGTTCCCGCTGGTCATCGGCAAGGCTTCTGACGATCTGAATCAAGGCGTCACGCGCCACAAGCTTCTGGTCTACGCCGGACTGCTGCTCGCCATCGCCGTTACCAAGGGGATATTCCAGTTCCTCACGCGCTGGGTCGTGATCGGTGTCTCGCGCGACATCGAATTCGATCTACGCAACGATCTCTTCGCGCGCCTCGAAGGACTGAGTTACTCCTACTATCAACGCAACCGCACCGGCGACATCATGGCGCGCGCGACCAACGACTTGAACGCGGTGCGCATGCTGCTCGGCCCGGCGATCATGTATTCGGCCAACACCATGGTCTATACGGCCGGCGCGCTGGCGTTCATGATCTCGATTAACCCCAAGCTGACCCTGCTCACGTTTCTGCCGCTGCCGGCTGTGAGCGTCGTCATTCAGACCTTTGGACGCCGCATCCACGAGCGCTTCGAACGCATTCAGGCCATGTTCTCCGACATCTCCGCCCGCGCCCAGGAGAATTTCTCCGGCGCTCGCCTGATCCGCGCTTATGTACAGGAAGAAGCCGAGATCAAAGCGTTCGAGCGCGAGAACAAAGAGTACATCCGCCGCAGCCTGAAACTGGTGCGCCTGATGGGCATGCTCTGGCCTACCCTGGAATTGATGCTGGGTTGTGCAGTGGTCCTAGTCCTGTGGCTCGGCGGACGAGAAGTGCTCACGGGACAATTAACCTTGACCCGCGTCACGAGTCTCGTCGGGACATATCCCGGAATCACCACCACTTTGAAACTCGACGGCTCGATGAGCGTTGGTCAATTCGTTTCATTCAGCACCTACATGATGCAACTCACCTGGCCCATCATTGCTCTGGGTTGGGTCATCAACATCTTCCAGCGCGGAACCGCCTCGCTGATCCGCATCAACGAGATCATGCAAGAACAGCCGGAAATCAAGGACGCGCCAACTGCTCAAGTCCGCGAGATCAACGGCGAGATCGAGTTCCGCAATCTGAACTTCGGCTACGACGGCAAACCAGTTTTGCGCGACGTGAGCCTGCGCGTTTCGGCAGGCAGCAGCCTCGCGATCGTGGGCCCGACCGGTTCGGGCAAAACAACTCTCGTCAATCTGATTCCGCGCGTGTACGACGCCGACCCAGGCATGGTGCTCATCGATGGCCGCCCGATCCGCGACTATTCTCTGGAATCATTGCGCCACAGCATCGGCTTCGTTCCCCAGGAGACGTTCCTGTTCAGCGACCGCATTCGGGAGAACATTGCACTGGGAGTCGACTCGGCCAGCAGCTCCGATATTCATGATGCTGCAGACGCCGCGAACATCGCCATCGACATCGAGAGCTTTCCTGAGGGCTATGAAACTCTGGTGGGCGAGCGCGGCATCACCCTTTCGGGCGGCCAGAAGCAGCGTACCGCGATTGCTCGCGCGCTGATCCGCAATCCACGGATCCTGATCCTTGACGACGCGCTCTCCAGCGTCGACACCCACACGGAAGACAAGATCCTCAACCATCTGCGCGATGTGATGGCGGGACGCACCACGATCTTCATATCCCACCGCGTTTCCACCGTGCGCAATGCGGACCGCATCGCCGTACTGCACGGCGGACGCATCGTCGAACTCGGCACCCACGACGAACTTCTTGCCTTGAACGGCTACTACAGCGACCTGTATAACAAGCAACTGCTGGAAGAAGAGTTGGCTGAGGTCCAGTAGCCCTGTTGACCTGCTGTTGACATCTGGGCCAGCTACTTCGTCTATACTCTCGGCAACTGGGGCAACCCAAAACACTGCATGCAGCGCGTCGACTCGGAAGAAATCCTTGACTCCGATCAGTGTCCCGTACCCGAAGCGGAGACCTCCCTGCGGGACTTGTGCCGGATCAATCGATGGTTCGGAGGCGTAGCCACCACTCGTAATCTGGTTGAGCGCGTCTCAAGCTCCACCGGACAAATGCACTTCTCGCTGCTGGAGGTCGCATCCGGACATGGCGAAGTCCCGCGAGTCGCGGCGTCGCAGCTGGCGAAAAAGGGAATCACGCTGGATATCACCGATCTCGACCGCGTTCCCTCCCACCTGCGGAAAGGGCATCGTGCGCTGGTCGCCGATGCGTTGGCTCTTCCCTTCCGTGACGACAGCTTCGACCTGGTAAGCTGCAGCCTTTTTGCGCATCATCTCGACCCTGAGAACCTAGGACGGTTTGTGGACGAAGCCTCGCGCGTTAGCCGCTGTGCTGTCTTGATCAATGACTTGATCCGCCATCCGTTACATCTGGCGCTGGTGTTCGCAGGATTTCCCCTGATGCGGAGTCATGTCTCTCGCCTCGACGGAGTCGCCTCGGTGCGGAGAGCGTATGTCCCAGAAGAGGTGCGCCAGATTGTGAGCAATGGAACGAGAGCTGCCGAGAATGTAGAAATCTCGACTCACTACCTATTCCGTATGGGAATCATCGTCTGGAGAGATCGCCCCTCGCGGAAAACCGAGTTCCAAACCGTCGAAAGCTCCGCAGCCTAGCTGCCCTCACAGCTCATTGCGCTCCACTCTTTGCGACGACCGAAGTGGGGCTGCATCCGCGTCCACGCTTGGCTCCTCGTGTGACCAATACACGCACAAGAAAGTGGGGGAGTAAAAACTGCTTTAAGGCTATAATGCCTCGCCGATTCAAGCGTTCATTCGGATTGATGGCGCGCATGCCAGCGCCGCCGGGCCACAGTGATCGCCGGTTCACCCTGCGTTAATGGAGGCCTATGAAATCCACCATGATGTCCAGCCCATTGCTGCTCGACAGGATGTTAGAGCGGGCCGGAAAACTTTTCCCTGAGGTCGAGATTGTTTCCGCGCTGCCCAACGGCTCTGTGCATCGCTGCACCTACCGTGATTTGCTGCAGCGCACCCGAAAACTGTCAACCGCGTTGATGCATGCCGGCATCAAGCCAGGAGAGCGCGTCGCCACCTTGATGTGGAATCAGCATGAGCATCTCGAGGCCTACTTCGGCATCCCTGCTACCGGTGCGGTTCTGCACACGCTGAACTTGCGATTGCATCCTGACGAACTTAGCTATATTGCCAACCACGCCGAAGATCGCTTTCTGATTGTCGACGGCACGTTGTCGGAAACCTTCGACCAGATTCGTGCGCGTGTGAACTTCGAGCGGGTATTCGCAGTGGATCACGGCTGCGGCCAAATTCCTGGCGGGTGCGAGTTTTATGAAACGTTCCTCGCGGAGGAAACTGGCGAACCGCAACTGCCTTGCATGTCGGAAGACGATGCCGCCGCCATGTGCTACACCTCGGGCACAACCGGCAATCCGAAGGGTGTCGTCTATTCACATCGCGCGATCGCGCTGCATTCCTTCGCCATCTCGTTGCCGGACGGCTTCCACATCAGCTGCCACGATACTGTGCTCTACGCCATGTCGATGTTTCACGCCAACGCGTGGGGACTTCCGTTTGCCGCAACGATGAATGGATGCAAACAGGTGATGCCGGGGAGAAATCTTCAACCTGAAACTCTGCTTGATCTGCTGCAAGACGAGCGCGTGACACTGACCGGCGCGGTGCCTACGGTCTGGTTGGCCGTGATCAATGCGATCGAGAACCATCCCGGCCGCTGGAAACTGGCGCCGGGGTTGCGAATCATTTCCGCGGGCTCCGCTGTTCCCGAGTCATTGTTTCGACGTTTCGACAAAGTCGGGGTGCGCGTGATTCAGCCCTGGGGGATGACCGAAACAACTCCGATCGCAACGGTTTCGATTCCCAGGCCTGCCATGAAAGATTGGCCCCAGGATGATCTCTACGCTCTGCGCGCCAAGCAAGGTATGCCGTCCCCCTTCATCGACATACGCGCGGTTGGGCTGGAGGGAGAAGTGCCGTGGGACGGCGAGACTGACGGGGAACTAGAAGTGCGTGGACCGTGGGTCACGGACAGCTATTACCGCATGGAGCGCGGCGATCGGTGGACGGCCGATGGCTGGTTTCGTACCGGAGACGTCGCATCGATCGATGCCGGGGGCTACGTAAAGATCACGGATCGCGTGAAAGACATGATCAAGTCCGGTGGCGAGTGGATCAGTTCGATCGACATGGAGAACGCGATTGTCGGTCATGAAGCAGTAAGAGAAGCTGCGGTCATCGCCGTGCGGCATCCGAAATGGCAAGAGCGGCCACTGGCGGTGATTGTGCTGAAAGATGGGACAACCGTTACCGAGGCTGAGTTGCGCGTGTTCCTGGAGAAGCGTTTCGCGCGTTGGCAGGTGCCGGATGCTTTTGTGTTCGTGGAGGAACTTCCGCACACTTCAACGGGGAAACTCCTGAAGACCAAGCTGAGGAAAGATTTCGGGAATTGGCTGTGGGAAACAGAGCCGCGAACGGCACCTCGTCGATGACGCGATTTCCTGACCTTCGCTTGGACGTTCCAACGAAGGTTGCGAGCACAGGCCGAGTCCGTTAGCGCACCACGAGCACTTCTCTCACGTTGTCGCGGGCAAGGAAAAATTTGATAGAAGCGAAGTCGCGGAAGAGGGTTTCGATGTGGCGGTTATTGAAGACTCGCTGCAGGTGGAACCCGTCAATAACGGCGGTGTGGATGGCTCCAGTGGGCCCCCGGCGCGCTTCGCGGCGCATGACGATGCGCTGCATTTCCAGTGTGTCTTTGCCGACGATGTGGAAGCGGTAGCAGGGAGAATCCGGCCCGGCATCCTTTGTATGGAAGAAAGCTAACAGCATTCCGCCCGGTTTGAGGACCGACCACAGTCTTCCCATGACCGGACGCACCAGGCTCTCATCGAGATAATCGGCTAAGTTCCAGCAGAGCACGACATCAAAGTGTGCCGCCGGATAGAGGAGGTTATCCGCGAGAAACTTGCGGCTGTCGAGGGCGACATTCCCCTGCTCGTCCTTGGTGACAAGGTGGGGCTCTGTCGAAGCCACCAGAAGGTCTTCGCTGTATATCTTGTGTGCGCGCCCAGTAAAGAAGGTGATGTTGGTCGGCGAGGTCGAGCCGAGATCGAGAACGCAGAGCGGCGTCTCGGACTCCCATAGACGCGCGAGTTCGCCAAGGCCGCTGGAGCGGCGCGTCAGTTTTTGCGGTCCTTGCGGGGTCTCCGCCTGTGAACCGCTCGATGAACCACGAAAAAGCTTCATGAAGTTCTGCGCCACCGTTGCCATCAGACCTACTCCGGTACGTCCGAGGCAGCGAGTGCTCTGGGACTTGAAATAACTTTTGCAACTAAAACTTTAACCTGCGATGCGCTCTGCAAGTAGTTACTTTCCTGCGGCCTTCTCGGCTTTGCCCGAAATATCGACCTTACCCTTCAGATAAGCGCCTTCTTCAATGGCGATGCGCTGCGTGCTGATGTCCCCCGTGACCACGGCGGACTTGCGTAATTCGACGCGGTCGCTCGCCTGCACGTTGCCCTCAAGCTTTCCCTGCACGACGACTCCCTTGGCTTCTACCGAAGCTTTCACCTGTCCATTCGGTCCCACGGTCAAACTGTGACTCTTCAGCGAGATACTGCCCTCTACTTGACCATCAACGTAAAGGTCTTCGCTACCTGACAACTCACCTTTGATGACCACGGATTTGCCAATCTGCGCCAAGTCTGCCGACAACGGAGCACTCATGGATGTTTCTCCTTTATAGGAAGCGGGTACTGCTTACCGGAATTCTGGGAAGGCAGGTTTACCGGGACGGCCGCCGCTGCATCGACTATACCCAACTCGCAGAGTGGGCGGCAAGCCAGCGCGAGCGGGCATCTGACTGGAAGGTGCATTAGAAGTTGCATCTGCAACCCCTTGCGGGCGATTGCTACACTAATTGTGCATGCTTGGCCGGAGAAACAAACTCGTGGTTTGCACAACGATCTGCTGGATCGCACCTACCCTGTTTCGTGGCCAGGAGGCGCTGCCGCAGATTTCTCCAAACGAACTGGTCCGCCAAACGGTAGCCCGGGAAGTTGCCGCGGCCAATCAGCCTTCGCAAAAGCAGATGTTCCGATCCCGAAAATACACGCCTAAGGGATCACAGACCAGGCTTTACGTCGAAACCCAAGACGCCATGGCGGGGATGATTATTGCGATCAACGACCAGCCGCTCACTCCGCAGCAGCAACAATCTGAAATGGATCACTTGAACTGGCTGGCAGGCAATCCCGAACAACTGCGAAAGAAACAGGCGCGCGAGAAAGAAGATGCCGAC
>Ga0210396_10005738_pt1 | contig 11934 bp, 11 predicted proteins | sample IncBWH17OmetaG_FD_155466 | JGI IMG/M metagenome (GOLD analysis project Ga0210396, IMG submission 155466) | Forest soil microbial communities from Barre Woods Harvard Forest LTER site, Petersham, Massachusetts, United States - Inc-BW-H-17-O ...
CCTTCGTGCTGCTTGTCCTTTCACGGTTAAACAATGCAGGACTTTCACCTGCGGTGATGTGTACCTCAGCGGCGCACTAGCATAGGCTGCCAGCCTGTAATTTGTTCGCGGTATCAAGCGATGCTTTTCAGGTATCCGCCGTTTTCCGATTTGTCTATAAAGCTCAGGGTGAAAACCCTGGGCTTCTGAATCCTATAGCCCCTGCGGCGGGGGCAAAAAACATCCCAACGGTCCTAAATTTCGCGCCAATTCCGGTCAGTGGTCAGTGAAAGCGCTTCTGGAGATCTTGAAATGCTGAGAGGTTCCGACCTAGGGAAACGGAAATCGAAGGATGGAAACGGAAAAACGCGGATAAAAAGCTGAAAACAAAGCTCCAGCCCTTGTCCCACTGACAACTGACAACTGACCACCGACAACTGAAACAAAGCTCCAGCCCTTGTCCCACTGACAACTGACAACTGACCACCGACAACTGAAACAAAGCCCCAGCCCTTGTCCCATTGACAACCGGCAACTGACCACCGACCACTCCCCCTGACCCCCGCCTACACCAATACGAGCAAAGCCAATCCAAACACGATTGCACCGATGAAAAAGCTCATGACCGTGAATCCCATCACTCTCCGCAAGCTCACTCCTGCGATCGCTAAGACCGGCAACGCCCAGAACGGTTGGATCATGTTGGTCACTTGTTCGCCCATCGCGACCGCCATTGCTGTCGCGGCCTGAGACGTGTGCAGTTGAGCAGCTGCCGGAACCGCAAATGGGCCTTGTACCGCCCAATGGCCGCCCCCGCTCGGGATAAACAGGCTGATAATCATCGAAGCGATAAAGTTCCAGAACGGCAAGGTGTGGGCGTTCGCAAATGCGACGAAAGCTTTGGAGATGACCTCTGCCAGACCGGTGCCCGTCATGATGCCCATGATGCCTCCATAGAGAGGGTACTGAAGGATTAACGGTCCGGTCACACGTGCCGCATTGTTGATCGCTTCGACATAAGCTATTGGCGTCCAGTGCAACAGCAGCCCGGCGATGAAGAAAAGAAAAATAACGGAATTGATGTCGAGATTGAATCCCGATTTTGCCCAGGTGATACCAAGCGCTGCGATGCCGGCCATAACGAGTATCAGATTCAATACCCAGGCACTTTCGAGACGGCGCGCCAAAGTCGGTGACTCGCCGGCCTTGACGGCTCGCGCCTGATCTTCCGCGATCAGCAGCGCAGAGTCTGCCGCCACCGTGTCCGCTTCCGCGGGTTGGATCGCACAGAACAAAACCGGGATGAGGACCACCAACAGAAGCACGGGCACAAGGTTAAACGGCGCAAAAACCGTTTCGTTCAGTGTGAGTACCTTGCCGGTCATCTTCTGGACAACGTTGAGGGCTGAGCCAGGGGTCGCCTGAGCTAACGCTATCGAACTCGACAGACCGCTGGCCCAAATAATCCAGCCGGAGTAAGCGGCTGCAACCAGCCAGCCAAAATCTATTCTGATTCGCTTGGCAATTTCGCGCGCCAACAGCCCTGCCACCACCAGGCCGCAACCCCAATTCACAAAGGAAGTCACCATCACCGTGACGACGAGCACCACGACTGCACGCTTCGGCGTCGTCGCAATTCCCGCTAATCCGTCCAGCAATCGCTTCACGGGAGAGGAATTCGACAACGCGTATCCGGTCACTAGAACCAGCACCATCTGGAATGCGAACGCCAGGATGCTGAACAGTCCATTGTACCACCCGGTCAGAATCAGGTCAGCCGATCCTTTTGGCGCAAAAATCGCCGCCAACAGCGCGGTAACTATCGTGAGAACGACCGCGAAAATATAGGGATCGGGGGTGATTCGTTCGAAAAGGTAAAGGAAGAACGAAGTGATCGTCGAGAGGACCGTTCGAGGGAGACGGATCAGCGGCGCGGCGCGGCGGGGCCTGGGCGTATCGGCGTTATTTCGCATAGAGGGTCTGATTCGTACTAACCTAGTGTCTCTCAACTCGCTCGCAAAGGGCTCATCTCAGAACCGTCGTTCGACATTAAAAATGGCGTGCCTCTGTTTCGAATTGGAGATTCTGCAGCCAAGATTCCTGGCAGCCGGGCCGCAGAATGCCTCGATGAGGAGGATTGATGGCCAAATACCTGCTCGATACCAATGTGCTCTTGGCCCTCGCTTGGCCAAGCCATGAATTCCACGAAACGGCGCACCGCTGGTGGAGTCACTCGAGGAAGAGATGGGCAACATGTGCCTTAACCGAGCTAGCATTTATTCGACTTTCGTTCAATCCGGCGTTTACCCGAGACGCAGTCACTCCTTACGAAGCTGCCACCCTCTTAGAGCGCCTCGTTTCGGTCGAACAACACGAATACTGGAGTGGTCTTCCCCGTTTGCAGCGGGAAGACTTCCGCCGCCTGAGCGGACATAAGCAGCTCACGGATTTCTATCTGACGAGCTTGGCTGCTGAACGCTAAGCAAAATTAGCGACCTTTGACTCTCGCATTCGTGGCCTTACCGCGCCAGAAACGTTGGAGCTAATAGCACGGCGATGAAGTTTGTACATGCTTTGCCACAACCCGCGAGGAGGAGCCAAGGAGCCAGAAGTCAGGAGCACTGGAGTGTTGGAGGAGAAATATAATGGGGGGGTGGTGTCGGCTTTTTGTAGCGGCGCCTCAGCTCGACTCCCAGCCCCTGACTTTCTGTCTCCCATCTCCTGGATCCTGGCTCCTTGGCTCCATGGCTCCTCTTAGCGGTTTAGCGCCGTGGGCGCGGCTTCGTACGACTACACCCGAAAAGAAATCGAGGACGATTGCAAGACGACGACTAGTCGATAGAATCGAGCCAAGGAAATCTCCGTTCAATCGGACAACGCTCCCTCCTCGCAATCGTTCCTAAAATCGTACTCGTACTCGAGCTCGTCCTCGTACTCGGATTCTTTGGAGGCTGGTCAAATCAAACTAAGCCGAGTGCTCAATTGCGGCCGAAGACATGACGCTAACCGTTCGTGGTGTCAAAAAGTTGGACAAATGAGCCGAGTTTTTCAGGTACAGACCACTGGTCGGTTTGAGGTCGAAGACTTCGCTAAACACATACGAAACCGTGGGCTAAATTCTCCGGGCCCTTCGGAGCGAAGGACCGTCCCGAACATTCCTTACCTTCGTGCCATTTCTCTCCGCCGAAGACGAAATGCCAAAAAATGCAATTTCCGGTGCATCCACATGCCTCACTGAACCGCATCGATTGGTGGATGACGAAATCTTTCTATTCGTTCGTTACTACCATTCGAAACTGCTAAGCGATTCCAGCAATCGATCCTTCAATTCTATGAGATGGCGTTATTTCGTTCTAGCTTTGGGCGGTTGTCTCCTCGTCGCTTTCGGAGTGGGGATTTGGAAAACCCAGTTAGAATCGCGGCAGGCTCATTCGTCCGCCGCAGGCGGCCAGAGCATGACAGCTCTGAATAGCACTCCATGCGCGATCGCCCTCGCTCCCCACAAGGGAAATGAGAAAATCGACTATAATATACAGAAGCTGCAGAAGGAGGCACGATCCAATTTACAGCGCACCGACACTATGAAACGCCTTGGATGGGCCTTCATCACGAAGGCGCGTCTGAGCTTTGATCCCGGATACTACAAGCTGGGAGAAGAGTGCGCTCTTTGCGTCCGATTGAAGAACGACGATGACCCGGACGCACTCCTGCTCCAAGGCCATATCTTGCAAAGCCTGCACAAGTTTAAAGAGGCGGAACCCGTCGCGCGAAAGCTCACCACCATCCGGAATGAAGCGTTCGACTACGGTTTGCTGGGAGACGTTTTAATGGAGCAAGGACGACTAACCGAAGCAGTAGCAGCCTACCAGAGGATGATAGGCCTAAAACCGGATCTTCAATCCTACACCCGGGTTGCCCATCTGCGCTGGTTGAAAGGTGACCTGGAAGGTGCGATCGAAGTCATGCGGATGGCGACGACGTCCGGTGGCCCGGGTGATCCGGAACCGACAGCCTGGGCCTATACACGCCTGGGGATCTATGAATTGCAAGCGGGCGATATAGAAATGGCGACCAAAGCCGCGGCCGTGGCCTTTGAATTCGCAGAGAACTACCCGGCAGCGCTGCTCCTCCGCGGCCGAATCCTTTTGACCCAAAATAGAGCCGAGGAGGCAATTGATTTTCTCCAACGTGCCGCCGCCCTCACTCGGTTACCCGAATACGAGTGGACGCTGGCAGATGCTTGGCGGGAGACGGGTAAAATTCAACTGGCCGAAAAAGCGGAAAACAGCTTAGCCCGCCACGGCGCGATTGACGATCCACGGACGTTTGCGCTCTATCTTGCCACCAGAAAGCAACAGGTCCAGGAAGCGCTAAAACTCGCTCAAGACGAGCTAAAAACTCGCGCGGATGTATTCACCTTCGACACTCTTGCCTGGGCTCTGCAGGTCAATGGCCGACTTCCCGAAGCGCGGGAATACTCCAGGAAAGCGCTTAGCGAAGGGACCCAGGATGCGCGACTTCTTTACCACGCGGGGTGCCTCGCCCTGGCCGCGGGCGAATACGCCGACGCCGAAACGGCCTTCACGCTTTCCGATCGAATCAAACAAATGCTCATGCCTCTCGAAAGAGATGATCTGGAAAAAGAAATTGCTTTTCTCAAGAGCCGGGAAGCCTCCCGGCCTAACGCAGTCAGCAACTAACCAGCAAAGGAAACTATGATAATCCCAACGCGGGTATCCGCTTGCATGCGAATCGGTGCAGCGTTATCTACCCTGCTTCTTGCCCCGGCCATCACGATGGCATCCAGTCACATGGATGCACCTCTCATCACTCGAGATCCGTCAGCCCACATAACGGATGTCTACGCTTTTGTTTCGCAGATCGGTAACGTCAAATATCTGACGGCCGCGGTCGCGGTTTATCCGTTTGAAGAGCCAAGTATAGGTCCGAACAAATATAACTTCGATGACAATGTCCTCTATGCGATGCATATCGCCACGGGCGCGGATCTGGCCGCGGGCAAGCCAACCATCACTTACCTCTTTAAATTCGACACCACTTTCAAGAACAACAACACCATCGCCCAATCCTTCCTCGGGGCGATCGAAAATGTGAATGACGCCAAACAGAATTTAACCCAACGATATAGCGTTACCAAGGTCGTCCATCACGACCAGCAAGTTGGGAATGTGGACCAGCGAGAAAGTGACACCATCGAGGTGCTCGGCACGGATCTGACGGTCCCGCCTAACAATCAAGGCCTGGTCACGCCGCACTATAACCAGAACGAAGATGGGGATATGTTCGCCAAGGAAGGCGTTAACGACCCTTCGAAGCTGGATATCTACACCTCCGAAACCGTTCACCCGATCAACCATGGGTACATTGTCTTTGCCGGCCAGCGTTCCGATGGTTTTTACGCCAATATCCAAAGCATCTTTGATCTCGACGTGACATTTTCCGGCCCGGAAAGGCCGTTGGACAGCCAGGCTGGGTTTAATGTTCACACCATCGTCCTCGATATTCCTTTACCGGAGTTGGGCGGTGACCAACAGGTAGTCGGCGTCTACGCGACCACCAGCCGAAAAGCTTTAACGGTTTTGCGTGATCCAAGAGCTCCCGCCACGTTCGGTGAATATGTCCAGGTCCATCGTAAGGGAAATCCCGCGTTTTGTGAGCTTTTGGTCGCCGGCAAAGATAAAGATCTTTTCACTGAAACTCCGCCAACCGTCGATCAGACCATCTTCGCAAAATACGCCTTAGCTCCAGAGCTGGCAAAATTATTAGACGTCCCTCCCAAGTTGCAGACGGCGAGAACCGATCTGGCCGGAATTTTCATCCCGGATTTGGTCAAGGTCGATCTATCGACCGGTCCCGCTCATTTGGCGGACAATCCTAACGACCCACTATTTAATCGACTCGGTATTTTCGGGGGAGACACCCTCAAGAGCACCATCCAACAAGGTTTTGGTAACGGGACGGTACCCGGCGGTTGGCCAAACGGAAGACGGTTTGGCGACGACGTGCTAGGCATCGCTGTCATCGCGATCTCAAGCGATCTGCGCGTAAGTCCACCGCAAATTTTTGCCGGATTTGATCCCGGTACATTCAACATTGGCGGGGTGACACAGAATGACATCACTTATAACAGCGTGTTTCCTTACGCGCCGACCCCCCACAATGGACGTGATAATAAGCATCACACCCAGCCGTAGCCGAACTACCAGGGCAAGAGCGAGCGACTAAGAGAAGTCCTCGCTCGATGCGAGCAAATTGGAGGGCGGAAGCCTTTTTTCTGCCCTCGCCCCTCTGCACTGAGGGCTACGTCGTATGTGGTTCTTCGACTGACTACTGACCACTGACCACTGACAACTTCTTCTCGAGCTGCCGCTCGATCTCTGAAATAATTGCTCCTCTTCGCCGACGGTCCGCCTCGTAGGCCACGGCCGCCGCCTGAACGTCGGCGCCGCAATGCGGACAGGTGATCTCTGTCGACCCGAGGTAGCAGTTGCAAACACGGCAGAGATCAAGTTTAGGCGGAACCCGGCCCTCAAGTGGCAAATCCGTCCCGATACCGTGCTCCCTGACTTTTACTGGACGTTTAGATGACGCAGTGCTTGCCACTAGCGCGCCGTCCGAGATGCGCTCAGTGATTAGGTCGAACTCTCCCACCGCGAAGGACTCCTTCGCTGCTTCACGGATCTTTACCACCCGCTCGCGCAGGCCTTTCTTCTGTAGTTCGAGCGCCCGGTAATGGCAATAGGGATTATTTCCTGGGGTGCCCAGCAACGAGTGCGAGGTCCACGTGCAGCCGCCTCTGCACACGTCTGCATAGTAGCAAGTCTGGCAGAAACCCCAAAGGTCCGCCACCGACCGAAGCCTTCCGAAATGGATTGCCTTGCTGCTCTTCCAGATCTCCTGCAGCGTCAGGTCCCGGACGTTGCCGCCGGCGAAACCGATCGTGGCGAGGGAGGGGCATCCCTTTACTGTGCCGTCGGCTTCCAGCGCCAGAACCGTCTGTCCGGCGCTGCACCCGCTCCAGTGCACTCGCTCGTCGCCGAAACCGCGCCAAATATGTTCGTAGGGCCCGAAATAGCCGATATTGTTGCCTACCTCCATGAGCAACCCGCGGTCGGCTCCTTCCTGGTAGAGACGTGCCAGCAGTGGCATCAGTTCCAAGACCCGCCAAGGCTGCAGCAGTAGGTAGTCGTTATCGGCAGCATTGCCCATCGCCACCGTAATCTGAACCTGCCACTGCTTAGCCCCGAGATCGATGATGGTGTCCATCAGCCCCGGCAAATCGGCCATGGTGTCCGCGCCGATCTGTGTGTTGACGCTGGTCGCAAGTCCGGCGTCGCGAGCCCGACGCAGCGTGTCGACGGCATGGGTAAACGACCCCGGCACGTCACGCACACGGTCATGCAACGGGGCCAATCCGTCGAGCGACACCCCAAGGCCATTCAATCCTGCTTTGATGGCTTCCTTCAGGCGATCGAGGGTCAGATTGCGGCCGCCGGTTTGAATCGCGCAGTACATCCCATGCGATCGGATGGCGCGGATGATATCGATCCAGTCCCTGCGCAGGTATGTTTCACCGCCAATCAGCGAGACCTCTCTTGTGCCTAGCTGCGCGAGCGCGTCGACAACTTTCAGGCACTCCTCGGTGTTAAGCTCCCCCTGGCGCCTATGGCCGGCGCGCGAACCGCAGTGCAGACACTTAAGATCGCAGGCGAGAGTGATTTCCCAGACGACGTGCACGGGAACGTACCGCCTGAGATCCTCTTCGCTCAGAAATCGCGGAGGAGTCTCCGGTACGGCAACTTCCATTGAAGATTGCTCCAACACTCAGGCCTATTAGCTCGACCGACAATGGAGGCCGGTTCGTCGAGCAGGACGATTTCTTGTCTGCATTTTCAGTTAAGTGGCAAAAAACTACCGCACGCAGGTCCGTGCGCATCACGGCCCCGCCTCCAGTTCACGTTGCAGATCGTTGATAGAAGGCTGTTGCTCAGCACATTCTTACAATCAGCGGCGGCCTGCTTCAGCCTTGGCAATTTCGATCTTCAACGCCTCAAGCGCAGCGCTGACGTTGCCGTGTTCCGCCAGATGTTTCTCGGCTTCAACAGCCAGCTCTTTCATTTTGGCTAAGTCGCCGCCGGCGATGCAATGATGGATGGTCACCCCGTACAGCGGACGGACGTGGATATGGGATTTTTCTTCTGGCATTGCTTTCTCCTAAATACTGTATTGAAGGTGCTATGACGTCCAAGTCTCGGGCGACACAGCGGCCCTCTCTCTGGCTTAGCACTAGCCCAAGCCACTTGCTATATTCGAGCTAGAGATATTTCCATGTCTAAGTCAAGCAAAATTTCTCGACGAACCTCTGTGGATTTGCTAGTATCCTGGTTGTTTTTGTAGCTTCGGAGGAGTGCGGCGTCGCTCTTGACATTGATCTCCTGCGGCCCGAGACGCCCGATTCCGCCCTCTGCCAAGCCCAGCACATACTCGACGTATTTCGCCGGCTCCGTCTTGTTCAAAGGATAGAGGATCGTGACCGGACCTAAGATAATTGTGAGGCGCCTCGATGGGCGAATGGCTTTTGTCCCGGAGGGATAGCACGATAGTAGCCAGGCACGAAGTGCCTGGAATCAGGAGGAAAATAGCCACGTCCCAGCGGGACGATTGAACCGATCTCAGCTTAGATCAGGCGCAAGTAAGAACAGCTTAGTAAAGCAATGTTTTAGTATTCGAAATGCCAGAATATAATCGGCCATGGCCAACACCTTTTGCTCTCTCAATAAGCATTGTATTTTCAGCACCAAAGAGCGTGCCCCGATGTTGTACCCTGGGACAACTTTAGCTGGCAACAGGGTTATCGCGCTTTCAGTGTGAGCGTCTCGCAGTGGCCAGAAACCATTCATTCCATCCAAAATCAGGTCGAACATCATGGGACCCGAACTTTTCAACAGGAAGACCTGGCGTTTCTGAAGAGGCATGAGCATTCGACGCGCTGTCGCTTGCTCATGCCGGGGCTCAGTTTCGACGACAATATCTGTGGGACTGACAATGACTTCGACCGTCCCTCCGGGACGGGACCTCTCTGCATCGCTACCCAGGCACTTCGTGCCTGGCTACGATCAGCCTGTCCCTCCGGGACAAAAGCCATTCGCCCATCGAAGCGCCAGACAATTATCTTAGCGCTTATGTGGGGTATCAACCCCATCCGGTGGACGCCGCCGGATTTTGCTCAACTGGGTGGATAAGCGAAGGCGAAGAAGTTAAGCGACGGCGGCGACGACGTAGCACCCAGAAGATCCAACGGGGATGACAACGAACCAAGAAATCACGGGACGGACTGAAATTTGACATCGCGTAAGATGTGCAGTTGACATATCCACGAAAGGAATCACACCACAATGAGCAAACTCACAGGTAAAGTCGCAGTCGTCACGGGCGCATCCAAAGGCATCGGAGCCGCCATCGCCAAGTCGCTGGCTGCAGAAGGTGCATCCGTAGTGGTGAACTACGCTTCCAGCAAGGCTGATGCAGGCGCAGTTGTTGCCGCCATCACCGCGGCTGGTGGCAAAGCCGTCGCCGTGCCTGGCGACGTCTCCAAGGCGGCCGAGGCACAGGGTATCATCGAAGCAGCCATCAAAAACTACGGCCGACTCGACATCCTCGTAAACAACTCCGGCGTGTACGAGTACACCCCCCTCGAGGCTATCACCGAGGGGCACTTTCACCGGCACTTCAACATCAATGTGCTGGGCCTCCTCCTTGTTACGCAAGCCGCTGTGAAGTACCTCGGAGAGGGAGGCAGCATCATCAACATAGGCTCCGTTGCCAGTCGCATCACATCTCCGAACAGCGCGGTTTACTCCGGCACTAAGGCCGCGGTCGACGCCATCACCATCGTGCTGTCCCGCGAGCTCGGCCCGAAAAAGATCCGGGTCAACACCCTCAGTCCCGGCATAGTCGAGACTGAAGGCACCCACAGCGGCGGCTTCATCGGATCTGAGTTCGAAAAGTTCGCCCTCGCGCAGACGCCGCTCGGCCGTATCGGCCAACCAAGTGATATCGCCTCCATCGCTGTCTTTCTGGCCTCGGAAGACTCCGCCTGGCTTACCGGCGAGCGACTTCTCGCCAGCGGCGGTTTTCGCTAATCCGCAGACAGCTGTTCGGTAACGAATAACTCCCCTGTGTTATTAGATGCCTCTCCTCATCACAAGCGCGGCCGGTGCAAATGGCAACGGATATGGCACGCTTCTGGCCTTCGACCTCAATGGCAGGTCGCTCGGTGCCTTCAGCGATGACAGCCGCATTGCCGATCCACGCGGCCTTGCCGTCGATCGGGACGAAGGGCTGCTCTTTCTCAACAGCGGTACCGACCGGGTGTTGGCGCTCGACCCGAATGGGAGGGTCGTTCGTGACAGCGGCCCGATTGAAGGGCTGAATCCCGGCGGCGGCAATTTTGGGCCGGACGGCCGTTATTATGTCGGCGCGCGCAGCGCGCGTACGATCATGGCTTTTTCAATCGGGCTTGGCGCGACCGGCGAGTATGTCCTCCCGGCCGGGATAGTGCCATTTCCCCGCGGATTTGCGTTCGGTCGTGACGGCAGGCTGTTCCTGGGCTCCGGCATCGGCCCGAATGGCGAGGGCGACGACACCATCGTCGCGTTCGCTTCCACGGGACCTATCCAGGCGTCCGGGTTGGTGACGGATCCGGAACTCAGCCCTCTCGATCTTGCGATCGCGCCCAACGGCAACATTGTGGTTTCCAGCGAGCGTCCATTCGGCATGTCTGACGCCGTGACGACGGTTCGAGAATACGATGCCCTGGACGGCCGCCTCGTCCGCGTCTTCTCACCAAACCAACTCGCCGAATTCCGCAAGCCCCGCGGCCTGCGCTTTGCTCCGAACGGGCATCTCTGCTGCGTCGCGCAGGATGAGGTTGTCGCTTTCGATTTCATGAGCGGTGAATGCCTTGGGGTCATTGTGCGATTGCCCCGGTTGAACGGGCAAGCGCTAGTGTTTTTTCCTTAGTAGATCGTACGCGTTTGAGCGCAAAACCATGTATGTCTCTGCGTCCTCCTCATCAAGATCCTCCGGTACCTTCAAACAGGTATTGTCATCGCCGCTCTATCGCGGAGCCACCATTGCGATGTTCTTGTCCGGCTTGGGTGCTTCGGCCGCGGCTCCGCAGATTGTCCTTTTTCTGGTCAAAGAACTTGGAACACCCCTTCCGATCGCGGGCCTCTACTATCTGACAAACCTTACGGCGCCGATAGCGGGCTACCTTGTCGGCAATCATTCTGACCGCACAGGTGAACGGCTAATCCTGTTCCGACTATGCGCGCTAGCAGGTTTCGCCGGATGGGCGGCGATCGCACTCTCGACTAAGGTATGGATGCCGTTCCTCATCAGCGGCCTAGTTCTCGCATTTTCGGTGGCGGCGTCCTCACAACTCTTCGCGGCCGTCCGTGATGACCTCGATCAGGAAGCGCAAGGTTCGAGCGAGGGCGTCGTCGCGATCGTCCGGATGGCCCTAACGGCAGGCTGGGTCATCGGACCGATGGTCGGGGCTTGGCTGGCTGCCGCGATCAGCCTGCGCGCCATGCTCTGGATGACCGCTCTGTGCGCCCTTGCTCAGATCATCCCACTTGGGACCCTCAAGCGTGGCCAAATCAGGCCACCGATAGCAACTCGTCCTCAGTGGAGCGTCTTACCGCCATCACGTTGGCACACAATTCGGCCGCTACTCGCGTTCACCGGTCTCTACGTGCTCGTTTACGCCGGAGAGTCCGTCAAATACGGTTTCCTGCCGCTTTACATGGACGTGCAGCTACACCTTGAGCCAGCGGTGCGTGGTGCGGTGATCGGTATCCAACCGCTGGTGGAACTCGCTATCATGCCGTTCTGCGTGACGCTTGGTCGACGCGTCGGATTTATGTGGCT
>Ga0210396_10005739_pt1 | contig 11933 bp, 8 predicted proteins | sample IncBWH17OmetaG_FD_155466 | JGI IMG/M metagenome (GOLD analysis project Ga0210396, IMG submission 155466) | Forest soil microbial communities from Barre Woods Harvard Forest LTER site, Petersham, Massachusetts, United States - Inc-BW-H-17-O ...
CTGACGTGTCACCGCACCCGGATAAGCACTAACGCCCTCAGCCGTGATCCCATGCGTGCCTGCATACACGCAGATGCGTTTGCGGTTGAGCCTGGGTTCCAAAGTCCGCTGCAGCGTGGCTAAACGGACCGCCACGTTCTCCAGGACCCCAAGCGATCCCAATGGTTTAGTTTTTCGAGCGATCTTGAGGCGAGCGGCTTCCGTGATCGCTGTGTCCGGTTCCGGTAGCGGTTCTTTTAATAGCGGAGCTCGCCGATCTTCTAATTTCCTGGGTTTACCCCACCGGTTCTCAAATACAAATGGCTGCAACTCCTCCCGATTCCGCCAACCGACCTCCTCGAGCAACGGTTTCGGACGAAATTCGATTGGATACCCGATACAGAGATAAGCAATTAGTTCCACCTCCGGGGGAAGGCCTAGAATTCTGGTAACTGCTTCAGGATCCAAAATGCTGACCCAGCCAACGCCGACTCCTTCCACTCGAGCGGCCAACCACAGATTTTCGATCGCGAGGCAAACGCTGTAGGCAGCCGTGCGTGGCATCGGCCCGCGGCCAAGAACAAACGATCCACCCCGGGAATGATCACAGGTGACCGCGATGTTCAGGGGCGCTTCTAAGATTCCCTCCAATTTGAGGGAGCTATACAGTTCGGCTCTTGGATCGCCTTCGAGCTTGCTTTGTTCCCGTGCATTTACCGCCGCGAAACTGCTTTTGATTTGCTGGCGAATGTCCAGCGAGTCGATCACAATAAAATTCCAAGGCTGCATCAGCCCGACTGACGGCGCGGCGTGAGCTGCGCCTAGAATACGTACCAGAGCATTTTCACTGACCGGTTCCGAACGGAAACGCCGGATATCCCGGCGAGCAAGAATCAATCGGTGGATGACGTCTTGATCGAGGTTAGAAAATTCCTCGCTAGCAGCCGCGGTAGTGGGCTGGCTCTTATTTGATGGTGGCTGGGTGGTCATTCATTTCACGCTTCATTAATGCGATGAAGCTTTCTCGTAATCGCTAACTCGCGATCCGGTGAAAAGGTCCGTGGCCAAGTATTCGGACTCCGAGCTTTTGCCCTGTAGGGACGCCTTTTCTCCAGCCTTCACCAACCTCCTGATTGATTGGCCTCTGTGATCTAGACCACAATGGAGAATCGTAGCTCGATACCGCAGCGCTACTGTGACCGGTTCTCACGGTCTTCCATGATCCACGGATGTGCTTCTATCAAAAAACCGGTTTCAGTCCACCATGAATCGGGGGGGCTGTCAAGGAGGCCGTTTGGTGGGGCGAGGCTCCCGAAAGACTGGAACGCTTTTACCAAGCGATTGGCATTTAAGTGACGAGGGACCTGGCTATACGTAAAACCGTGCCGAGCCGTGGCCCTGCGCTCGACCACGGCTCGGCCGGTCTACCGAACTGACGCCCGATGTTAATCGTGTCCACCAGCCTCCCCAATCGAACTCTCGGTCCTTTCCGGAGCCTCGCCCCACCAAATTTGGGTTCTGCGTTCTGTGTTTGGCGTTCCGTCGGCCTTGTGCCCCCTATGGCCCATTTGACTTATTTGACCTATTTGACCTATTGCCAGTCGATGCCGTCAGCTGTGCAACGCGGAACGCCAGACGCCGAACGCCAAACGCCAAACGCGCCACGCCGATGGGTCACTGGAAAGGTTGGCGAATGGCTCCAGGGGACCGATGAAAACGGCGATCCGATCGTTTTTCCTTTTACCACGACTTCTTCCCCGTTCCGGACACTGACTAGGATCGAACCGGCTCGAACACTTTCAATCGTGGCCGAGCCACACTCGATCAGCTCGAAGCGGAAGACCGAACTGGCAGTGAAGGAAATGGCGGTTACGTGCGGGTTCGCTTCGGACTGTGATTACCGGATTACCATTCTCGACTCACCGCCGGCCGGCAAAGGCCTTGGTTCAAGCAGTGTCGATGTAGCCTCCGCTCTATTAGCGATAAAACACCACCGAAACCTCGATGTCAGCGAGGCAACGCTTTTCCAGATCATGTGCCGGGTTGAACGCTCGGACTTTCTTTTTCGGCCAGAGCTGATTATTGCGACTAACCCGGCCGTGGGAAGTTCCTCCCCGGTTGGAAACGCACCCCGTTGTGTGCTTGTTGCCTGGGACACCGCCCCGGCGGAACACGTCGATACCGAAGCCGTTCGACATCTGGATCTGGCGCGCCGTCGGTTCAGCCGGGACTACAAAGAACTTTGCTCACTCATGCAAAGCAATGATCCAGCGGTGCTCTTCCATGCGTCGACCCGAAGTGCCGATCTGAACGATCAACTCTTACCAAAAACAGGTTTCTCGCGGGCTAACCGGCTAGCGGATGATTTCCATGCGCTAGGAATCGTCGCAGCGCATACCGGAACCTATCTGGGAATCGTTTTTCCAAGTTCCGTCGACCAAGCTCTGTTGATTAGCCTCCAGGCGAAGCTCGTTAAGGAGCTGTCGGTGGAGCCGCTGCTGTTCGAAGTGGGAGTATAGAGAAAGAGGTCCATTTCTGACTCCCGGTCTTGACTATGAAATGACAGGAAAGGCAGCCTAATCCCAGAGGCGCAGGATTGAAAAACACCTCCGCAGGAGCGAAATCTTTATAGCAACGGCGAACGCAAATGGCGACCAGCTCCGTTAGGAGCGGCATTAGAAGGGGTTCTCGATTATATGTCGCTCCTACGGAGCTGATCGCGTCTTTCCGCTCAATCTATAAAGATTTCGCTCTTACGGAGCTGGACATGACCCGGGCTGAATACGACCCTGGACGGAATTACATTTTTCAATCCCACGCCCCCGGGACTACAGGCAACGGGCGATCCATCACCTCAATTGCGAGGCATCGTGAGCGAATTACAGTAGATGCCATGGCACCGACCAGATTGAACCCCCAGGTTGATGAATATCTGAAAAACACCAAAAAGTGGCAGGAAGAATCAAAGAAGTTGAGACGAATCGTTCTCGACTGTGGGCTGACCGAGGAATCGAAATGGGGAAAACCTTGTTACACGTTTCAGAACAGCAACGTGGTTATAATACAAGGATTTAAAGAATACTGTGCGCTTCTATTTTGCAAAGGCGCCTTGTTAAAGGATGCCCATCGTATTCTGATCCAACAAACCGAGAATGTGCAGGCAGCTCGTCAGATTCGGTTTACCAGTGTTCCAGAAATAGTTGCGCTGGAGCCGGCCGTGAAAGCCTATATTCATGAAGCCGTCGAGGTGGAGAAGGCTGGCCTGAAAGTGAATTATAAAAAGGCGTCTGAATTCACGGTTCCTGAAGAATTGCAGAATAAGTTAGACGAAATCCCTGCCTTTAAAAAGGCCTTCAAGGCACTGACGCCGGGGCGGCAAAGAGCATACCTCCTCTATTTTTCTGCACCCAAACAATCTAAGACTCGCGAGGCCAGGATTGAAAAGTGTATGCCGCAAATTCTCAAAGGTCAGGGATTAAACGATGACTACGTTGAAACGAGAAAGAGTAAATCGACTCTCTAAACACCCAGTCTTAACTTCCCTGCCGGGCATCCGCGGACACGCTCTCAGGCAAACTTCATTTCACCAGTATCCGTGTTAATCGAAAAAAAGAGTACACCGGTATTCGGGTCCGACCTCCTGTCGTTGCTCTTTGCTTTCCGATCTTCAGTTTCAAATTTAACTTGGAATGTGCCCATCCAGGTTTTGCCGTTCCTTTCCGCTATCTCTAACATCCAGAGATCGGTAATACCCGGTAAACTGGATTCGCTATTGTCCTTTTGCTCCTGGTTTGTGTTTTCGATCAAAGTTGCTGTAAGCCAGTCTTCAAAATGATTATCTTCGCGACGGTTCGCCACTTCCGGGATGGTCATTGAATCAGGAAAAATTAAGTACATTGCTTTGTGTTTTTGGTTAAAGGGTTAGCTCGAACAATTACGACCCCCTTTATCAAGTTGCGTGCCAATCACTAGAGTGAATCGCAACACACTGAACAATAAGCACTTATGAGCTAGGCAATCTGCTAAAGTTCCGGTACGAGAATTCAGACTTCGCACTTTTCGGGTCCCGATTCTTTCATCAGCCACTATCCCGAAAAGATTTAAGGACTCAGCATGGGCACCTAGCTCCGTAGGAGCGAAATCTCTACAGATACAATACCCGAAAAAAACACGCCCGGCTCCGTTAGGAGCGACATATAAACAAGACGTTCGTTTACGCTGGTCCCGCCCAAACCCAGATGTCGCTCCTAACGGAGCTAAACGCGTTTTGGTTGCTCGCGGCTATAACGATTTCGCTCCTACGGAGCTGGGTGCACAGCCTGAGTCCTTAAGTTCCTTTGGGACACAATCTCGAGAGCTCCTTCACTGCAGCGGCTAGTAGTTCAAAGCTCTGAGAACGCGGTCCGCCATCGTTTACTGCTTCCGTTTCTGAGAGGGATTCGGCTGGCGATAGTGCTTCTTGAGGTGGTTGCAGACGGTATGATCCTTCGATGGTCGCAGCACTCACTTCCACCGAGTCCACCAACGGCGTAGCTATTTCCTGCGCGCGGTTGGCCGTTTCTCGATCCGCGGTTGAGACTGTTGCAGCCTGTTCGCGGATCCAGGGCAGAGATGCCGCGTAAAGTTCTTCGGTCACTGATGTCACATCCTTGAGATCCGCTCCGTTCCTCTCTTCCTTTCCGTAAAGCAGCGCCTCGAAGGCAGCCTGCTCTTCGAAAGTATTCGCTTCAGAAAGACGCGAAGCAATTTCCAGCTCGAGCTGTTGGCGCTGGGGGCGTGAATCCGGTGAACCGTCTAGACTTAAGAGACGAGCGATAGATCGGAGACACGCAGCCAGTTTCTGGCGGACAAACGATCGCGCGTCTTCCGGCCACAATAGAGAGAAGACAATACTGATGATGATTATGCCGAGAACAATGCCGATGAAGCGGTCTCGAATTGGATCAATCTTGGTGGGCGGCCCATAGTCGCTCAACACGCCAAGGTCGAACGTTAACGCGATTTGCAGCCCCATATATGAGATCCGTTCGCTGCCGAAAGCGATCCAAGCCGCCAATCCATGCAAGCAGAACACGATCAGGAGATACATCCCCAGGGTCTCGAATCTTGGGATCAGCCAGATCGTGCAAATGAGGCCTAAACCGCCGCCGATCACGCAACCTACAATTCGGAGCACGCCTTTATGGATAGTCGCGCCGGTGCTGCTGAGCGCGATAATCAATGGAGTATAGTAGACCGTGTGTATGCCGAAATAGTCGCTGGCAGTGTAGAAGATGTAACCAATCATTCCTGCCAACGTGACCTTCAAGGCGAAACGGACATGCGCGGGATTAGTGAAAGCGTCTGCCACAAAAAGAGATTTCTTCCCGCTTGGGGGCGGTTTTTTTTCATGGGTTTCGTGAGGCAGAGCAGCCAAGTCCTCGAACGTTCGCTCAGCTTCGATCAACTGAGGCGAGGCTGAATCTTCGGCTGTTTCTTGCTCGTTCGCACTCCCCGCGGCCGCCGGACTCGATTCTCGTTCGCTTTCGCCTGAGGGCACAAAACCGTCGAGGAATTCACGCTCAAAATACTGTGCTTTGTCCCTCAGACGATCGAGAATCGCTTTGTCTGCGGAAGAAATCGAGTCACCCGTGGATCGCAACCTCTTAGCAGAATGTGAAAACAGCAGGCGGGCAGCTTTATCGAGCGTCAGAATCAGACGCGTCAGTTCGGCCTGCTTTGGTCGTAAATCGGGAGCTTCAATTAAAGAGAGTTTAAGCAGTTTTAATAAGCGCGTCGGCCCTCGCTTCACCAAGGGCTGCAAAAAACGCCGGGCGGCTGCCGGCGAGCCGTCGCTTAACTTAGTCAGTGAGCTGGCGAGTTTCTGCCAGCCATCAACAAACTCTCTCTGCAAGACACGGCGGGCCGGAACGGGAAACAACACTAGATTCGCGAGCCAGCCTACACCGGCGCCAAGCGCCACAGCGACCCAGACCCAAAGGAACTCGTGCACGGCCGCCTCGGGAGTCGGATACAGATCAACGATGCTCTGGGCTACGGACACGATGAACGCCAGAATGAATCCCACAGGTCCGACCGCCAGAACGCGAAACAGGTACATACCGACGAAGATCTCCACCGCCATTCCGGGAATCCTGAATTCCGGGCGATTTCCGGTACATTTGAAGATCAAGAGGGCTGCACCCACCGCGATGGTGATGGCGAATAACGCCAACACCGCGGTGATAGTGGTGGTAATCTTTTCTTCTTTCGTAGTGAACAACACAAGGAACGGCAAGACGTCCTGCAGTGGCAGCCTGAAAGTGTTCGATATCAGAACGATTGCAGTGCAGGCGATTGCCATTCGAAGCGCGGCCAGATCGCGTCCGGGATATGGCTTCAGCTCGCTCCAAAGGATGCCGAACACCCCGGGTTCTTGCCTCTCAACCTTTGCTGTGTGATCTGCGACTCCCACCGACATTGATGTGCTAGGAAATAAACAATTGAGGCGTTTCGAACCTCCACACCCGAACTTGGAGATCTTGAAAATCCGTGCTGAGTAGGAGCAAAATATTTATAGCCACGACCAGAACAGATGCGCCTAGCTCCGTTAGGAGCGGCATCTCTGCTGGTACGTGAATCAGCGCGGCAAACATTGGGCTTCTATGTCGCTCCTACCGGAGCTGGTCGGGTTTTTGTGTCTGGGTCTATAAAGATGCGGCTCCTACGGAGCCCAGGCACTTCGTGCCAATACCAAGGCGATTCTAGTCGAGCCACTACGCGATCTCGTCTCTTGAGAACTCTCACGTCATTCGCCTGAATCGGTAGACCGCCCAACATGAAGCTATTTTCGCTCCGTCCCCGTAAACCCCTTAATGGTAGTGACCGCCGTTGTACCCATCCGGAAAATGTTCGGATCCGGGTTCTTAATCTCAATACGAACGGGAAACCGTTGAGCGATCCTTACCCAATTCAGATCGCGTTTAATAAATGGCAGTCCCTTAACTTCCACATTGTCTTCCTGAGACTGGACAGCCGGCGAGATTCCTTCAACGGTTCCTTCGAAGCGGCGATCCGGGTTAGATAGAAGATAGACTTCAGCAACCATACCGGGTTGAATGCTCTTCAGCTCACGTTCGCGAAAGTTGGCCAGCACATACCATTTACGGGAGTCGAGAAAGGAAAACACCTCAACCCCGGCGTGAGCATAGGCTCCCTCGGATATATTCAGTCCCACGACCTGCCCGTCGAAGGGCGCGACCACTTTGGTGTACGATAGCTGCAGTTGAGCCGTACCCAGTGTGGCCACTGCCCCCGGACGCTCTGCTTGCAAGGTCGCCAACGAACTCACCGCTACCCGGGCCTGGTTCAGCTTCTCGTTTGCTTGAGCGACCTGAGCGTCCGCGGAAGAGAGCTTCGTGCGGGTTTCATCAACTTGTTCTTTGGTAGTAAAACCTTTCGGTAGCAGCGGTTCGAGGCGACGCAACGTATCCGCCACCTGATCGCGCTCTGCCGTCGCTTGCTGTACGGCGGCTTCGGCGGCTTTCACCTGGTATTTTAATTGGGCGTCCTGCGCTTTAGCCGTCTCGATCTGTTCATCTAGCGAAGCGAGAGATGCCTGCGCTCGGTCCACCGCTAATTGATAATCCGCCGGATCAATTTCAAACAGCAGCTCCCCGTTCTTAACCGGCTGATTGTCCCGAACATTGAGTTTAATAATTGGCCCGGAAATCCGGGGCGCAATGCCGATCAGGTTCGCTCTGGCGACTGCATCGTCAGTCCTTGGATGTTCCTCGTTGAAATTCCAGGCCACCAAACTCAATACGAATGCCAGAACGAGAATGCCGATCCCCAGCGTTAGAGTAAACAGTGGTTTCAGCTTCTTCGATCCCTTTTTGGGTTTGGCTTCGAAGTCCGGCTTTTTCGTCGTTTGGCTGGAGCTCATGGGAAAGGGTTAGGAGCTAGAATCTAGGAGCTAGGAGGCGCGCTTGGCGTTAGGCGGCAAAAAACAGGAACCAGGTCGTGATGCTGAAAATCAGAATCAAACTGATTGGGATTAAGGGACCGAATTTCCGGAGCGCGCTGAGGTCGAAAAGGCGCCCAATCTGGCTGGCGAGAACCGTTAGTATAACTCCTACGATCAAGCAGATTAGCCAAGCCGGAAAGTATGAGCCGTAGACGTCGAGGCTCGGCGCATAAGCGCCTACCCGCGCGCAACCGCTGAGTGAGAATGGAACGTATATCAACATTGGAGTGTTTCTGCGCACAGAGCGTTGGTCACAAATGCTTCTCATCGATGGATGCGCGTTACGGTTGGACTCGAGTCGGGCTGGGCCAAATCGCCTAGAGCTAAGGCGAGAGCCGTCGCTGCGGTATGGATTGCGGAGCGGCTTTGGAAAAGAGCGTTGCGGGCGCTAGTCAATTTGGTCTCATTGGTTACCAACTCCGTGTAGGTGGAAAAGCCTTGTTTGTATGAAGTAAGTACTGCGTCATAGGCTTCCTGCGAGGCTTTCACTAACGAATCAGCCGCGGTCTCGCTGCTGATGGCCGTACGCAAGTCGGTGTAAGCTTGCCAAACTTCGCGCACGGTTTGATCACCACTCTTTTGTAACTGGCTATTCGCTTCGCCTAGGGCTGATTCCGCAGCCGATAACTCGCGGCGCCTCAGAAAACCGTCGAAAACCGGAACTTGAACTGCTAACCCGCCGCCGAAAGTGGGCGCCCCGGAATCGAAGGTGTTGTTACGGCCCAGGCTTAGCCGTTCTTCACCGTAGCCGACACTTCCTACAGCGCTGATTTTTGGATAGTTGCTAGCCCGGATCTCGCTGATTTTGGCTTCCTTCGACCGAATGTTTGCGACCGCCGCAATCATGTCAGGGCGCTGCACCAGAGCGTGTTCGACCAATTGACTTACCGGGGTCTCGATATCGGTAGGTAAGGAGCCCACGAAATTATCTGCGATCTGGATCTTGACCGATGGCCTCAGGCCAACGCCAACTAGCAGATCCACTAGTGAATCCGTTTCGGCACCCAACGCTTTCTGCAGGTCGAATTGCGACTGCGCCAGCTGTTGTCTTGCCTGCAGCTCCTCTGGTTTAGTGGCCAAACCATTCTGAAACCGGGCTTCGACTGCTTCGTGCGCGGTGTTAGCCGTCTCCAAACTGGACTTAGCAACGCGGACCGCGTCCCGTTGCGTGTTATAGACATAAAAGTTGCGACTTACTTCAAAAACTAATTTTTGATGGGTCGCATTGAAGGCGACGTTCGCAATTAGCAGTTCCTCGCGGGCGGATCTCACGGCAGCCGCTCTCTCTCCAAAATCGAAAAGCAGCCATTGCAAAGAGAGCGTGGTTTGAGCCAAAATGTCCAGGTGCAGGCTGTTACCACTGTCCTGCAGGCTGATGGCTGAACTCGCGGAGCCGCCAGTTTGAATCGCGCGGACTAACGCGGCTCGATTAATACTCAGCGAAGGAAGGGGTGCAAAAAGCCGGGTATAACCAGATGCAGCCGCCGCCGACAACAGGGGGTAAAAAGTGACCTCTTTCAGACCAACGGCGGCCAAAGCCTCCTTCGCTCGCTGCCAAGAAATCTTCGTTTCGGGATTGAGCCGCTGTGCCAGGTCGATCAGATCGGGTAATTCGTAGATTTTGCGAGGGTCAACCTCAGCATTGCTCTCGATCTCCAAATGGCGACTTTGCAGGTCTGCCTGGTGCTCGGCTAATCCCGGGGCAGACCATGGCCGGTCGGCGGACGGCGGCGCACCATCTCTTGATCCGCCCGCCGCTGATCCGGTCCAGGAAAGCAGACTGAAAATGACCGTGATCAGTTCTCCACGAAGGCCGGCATGGAATCTCCATAGTGCTCTGCCAAAATCAGCAGGGTTACTACCACCCAAGATGTCACAAAATCTGCCACCTGATTGGGCCGCTGGACTCATTTCTATTCGTTGTGGTTTCACGCTCCTCTCGCCAGGGGTTAAGGCCAACCACGGCGAAAGTCTCCTAGCGGAAAAGATGCTATTCTGATACTCCCCGTCAGATCCGGTTCTTAATAGCTCTTTCGAGGGGGAGAACCAGATCTCGGGTCTATACTTTTCCGGGACGAAGTTATTGTGTTCTCGGATTTTTGGCCTTAAAAAGATTGATCTGAACCGATAGTTTGTCGTATCGCAACCGCTCGAGATCAGCTTGCGTCGCCAGACCGTCTTTAACCTGTTTTGCAAGGTTGGTTTCGGCCTCAATGTAGACGTCCAATTGGCGCTGCAGCGCCTCAGCCTTCTTTTCCGGATCGTCGTCGTAAAGATCTGCTTCAGCTGCAAACAGCCTTTCACCGACATCAATGAGTTCCGGGATCCGCGTCAAACCACGGTTATAAAGGTCATAACGCGCCTTCACTTCTTTGAGCGCCGCGTTGAATCGTTCCTTCTTCAGGCGAAGCAGCGGAGGGTCATCGTCTTTCAATTCCAACACTGGCCCGTTAATGACTTCCATCACCTTGGGACTCAGTTTAGCAGCCCGCTGGGCGTACAAAGTAGTCTCAAGGCCGCTCGCGAACAGGATCGCCGCCACCGTGACGCCTGGTACTAGCCGTAACCTGATTCCGTACATGGCATTAGGATATTAAGTCCAGCGACCCGAATTTGTCCCGCAAAAAACCATCGAGTGGTATTACTGGTTAAAACCGCTTCGCGACCCTTGATCGCCCGCGGCAAAAACCCGAATCTGTCTAAGTTCTTTTTTTCTTACACGCATTTCTCCAAAGTCCGGCCCAGCGTACCAAGGCGACTAGCTTGGAAAAGTGAAACTTATTCAAAAGGCGATTGACAACCATTCATCTTGTTTCGAGACAGCAAGCTACCGGCGATGAAAACCAGGTCTAGGAAGCCAAAAAAACGGAGTGGATCGTTAAGTGAAAACATCCAGATTCGAAGAGTCGACCTGAACCTGTTTCGAGTTTTCGACGCAGTCATGCAGCAACGAAGCGTGAGCAAGGCAGCAAAGGCGCTATCGGTTACTCCCTCCGCCATCAGTCATTCGCTAAGCCGCCTGCGAGAAGCGATCGATGATGAGCTTTTTGTTTCGGGTGTTGCCGGCATGCAGCCAACCCGACGCGCGGTCGAATTAGCCTCTGATATACGCAAAGGGTTACAGAATTTCCATTCTGCTTTGATGACTAAGCCGTTTGTGCCGGCGCGCGCCATCCGAACATTCCGGATCGCGGCTAGTGATTACGTCTCGATTCTCGTCTTACCACGACTAATCAAACGATTGACGGAAATCGCACCGAATATCGATCTTCGCATCTTCCCATTAAGCCGTCTGGATGCAGTCCGGCAACTTGAAGACGATCGATTGGATCTGCTTATCGGTTGGTTTGGAAAGTTACCTGATACGTTGCAGCGGTCGTTATTGTACAAAGAGCACGAAGCAATGGTGGTGAGGCCAGGCCATCCATTAACTAAAGCCAAAATAACAAAACAGCGCCTTTTTCAGTTCCCGCATGTAGTTGTCGAAATGACCGGTACTGAGGAACACGAGGAGGATGGCTTCCTGAATGACGAGGGAGTTTCCCGCCGCGTGTGGATCGAGCGCGCTCTACTAGAGTTACAAGACAAGAGTGTCAACATAACGGGTCGCGCCGCTGTTTGCGTCCCATATTTTGCTGCCGTTGCTCCCATGTTGGAGGTAGCCGACATGGTCGCCACGTTGCCGCGTCGACTTGCTCTTCGGTTAGCTGAGCGTGGTTCGATCGTCCTGCTAAAATTGCCCTACAAACCAATCACGGTCGAAGTCGAAATGGTCTGGCACCAGCGCGTCACGCGCGATCCTGGCTTCCGCTGGATCCGAGAAGTATTATCGTCTTCGACGGCAGAGTTTGTTGCCAACGCCGATCCGAAAACCTGATCCATCGCAGAGAGGATTCTCGCCGGTATAGCTTCGCGCGCGCGTCAACACAAGCGGCGTAGCAGCAGTTAG
>Ga0210396_10005740_pt1 | contig 11932 bp, 10 predicted proteins | sample IncBWH17OmetaG_FD_155466 | JGI IMG/M metagenome (GOLD analysis project Ga0210396, IMG submission 155466) | Forest soil microbial communities from Barre Woods Harvard Forest LTER site, Petersham, Massachusetts, United States - Inc-BW-H-17-O ...
GAACCTCTCGAAGGGGCGGCTGGGTGCCGAGACGGCGAACCTTCTCGGTGCTTTCCTCGTCACAGAATTCCAGCTTGCGGCGATGAGCCGGGCGGACATTCCCGAAGCCTCGCGCCGAGATTTCTTCCTTTATATTGATGAGTTTCAGAACTTCTCGACCGATTCATTTGCGTCGGCCCTCTCTGAGGCCCGCAAATATCGTCTCTGCCTCACGCTCTCCCATCAATATATCGATCAACTCCGGGATGAGGTCCGACAAGCGGTATTCGGAAACGTCGCGAACGTCGTCAGTTTCCGCGTCGGAGAAGCCGATGCCCAAATTCTTGAACGGGAAATCGGGGGCGGATACAGTGCCCGGCACCTGGGCGAGCTCGCCAACTTCCATGTCTGCGTGAAGCTCCAGCGGGATGGCGAACGAGTCCAGCCCTTTACCGGGCAGACTGTGATTGACGACTTCAAGCGATATGGCCGGCGTGAGACGATTCTCCGGCGCTCGCGGGAGAAATATGCCACCCGTTTGACGATCATTGAAGACAAAATCAAGCGGTGGATTCGATAAAGGAGTCGCATGCTGGCAATATTCTTCACAGGGCTAGGAATAGGTTTTGGTCTCGCGACAGCGATGTGGATTCCGCTCATCGTGTTTGTGTACAAGCGAGGGCGTAACCAGGGGCAGATAGATGTGTTTGCGAGCACGACCTATACCGATGCCGAAAAGCGAGTGTCGAAGCGCAGTGCGGAACTCGAAGCGGATTACGCTGCGAAGCGCCGTGCACTAGAACAAGAGCTGTCCGACAGCGACCGGGAGTTGAAGGAGGAATGGAAACAAATCGACTTACGCGAGCAACAATTACAAAGTGTACAAAAGCGATTTGAAAAGGAACTGGGCGACCAAGCGGAAGAGTATTGCCAGAGAGTGCAGGAAATTTGGCGGAAGAACATGCAGAGCAAGTTGCCGCCCCTGCGGGATGTCCACTTGGCGCACGTCTTGTGCGGCAACAGCGTGGGAGCGAAATTCTACGTTTCCCGTGGAGGCCGCGTGACGATTGATTGGTCCGCCGGTCTCTCCTTGCCGCACCCTTCGCGCGTTGCCGGCTCGCGTGCCATCGGCAACGGGAAGCCGGAGAAACTCTTCTCCGATGTCGCATTCCACAATCGGTTTTCCGAAACGATCAAGCCCGGCTCGTACTTCTACACCTTGACCATGTTTGACCAGGACGGGTCCTTGGTCGAAGAAGGCAGCTATCGTTTGTCGGTCCCGACAAACGAAGAATTTGACGAACTCGCCATCGTCGAGACTGGCGGCGACGGATCAAGCCCGTCGTGGCTTCGGAAAGTACGAGACAAGATGCGTTCGGAAGTGAAGCTCGTTAGCTTGGTGAAGGAATTGCAGAAGACGGCACACGCCGAGATTGACGGATTAGGTCTCTCGCCCGAAGACCGAGAGGCGGCATTTGCCCGGATTGATCTCGTCGCCGCAAATTTCATGGGCGACGGGTCCTAAGACTTCCTTGGCCTCGGCTGCACGCGTCGGCGTGCTGTGGCGGGCTCGCTTGCCAGATCACCGCCCCGCAGCGACGCTACAAGCCCCTGTTCTCGATCTGCAATCCGCTTGAGTGCATCCGACATAGACACCGCAAACGCAAGCGTTTTTACCTTCTCAGCAGTCCACCGCTCCGCCCATTGCGGCGTGGCGGCACCGTCTTTCACGGTAGCCGTCGCAACCTGCTGCGGATTGGCCATTCCCGTTAATCGCACGACGCAATGGCGATCTTTCTGCGCAGCGAGCAATTGCGTGAATTGGAAAAGCTGCTCGTCGATTGACCTGAATGTCACGCTTGATCGCTCTTTTCCCATTACCGGCATGAGCATCGGCGAGCGAGTCACCCCTTTGCTCTCGCCCCTGGACCATGAGGAACTCTCGCCAACGGTCCTCGCGGTGCTTGCACCTCGCGATGAGTTGCCGCCAGCCGCGTCGGACGCGGATATGCCTTTTGTGGCGCTCTCGCTGTGACTGCGAGAAGTCTGGCGGCCCTCAGAGCGGCTCGTGCCATGCGTCTCCGCGGAACTAGAGCTCTCCGTGTCCGTGGCACCGAGGGATATCGACGCATCGCGGCTGCTCCCGCGATTCCAGCCGCGTGAATGGCCGCTCGATTCTGAGTCGCTATCCGAAACGCTTCGGCTGCCGCCATGTGAGTCGGTCGTCCCCGAACCCCAGGAACTCGACTCGTTCTCAGCTTCGCTCTCGGTGATTAAATCATCCTCTCGCTCCTTCTCTTCGTTGTATTCACGAAAGGCATTCGAGTGGGTCTCTGAGGTTCCTTTAGAGCCGCTCGAACTCGTCCGCGTGCCTGAGCCCCAATTGCTGCCGTCGGACACAGAGTGTGAGGACGACTCGTCTTCGGATTCCGAATAGCTCTCGCCGTCGCTTCGACTTGAGCCGAGCGAGGCCGATGCACTGACGGAGTGCCCCGTGCCTTCCGTCTCAGTGAACGACTCACTTTCTGAATACTCGACGCTCTCGCCTTCGCTCGTGCCGTCGGTTTCAGTGCGCGACTCAGTAGTGGAATCGGTATGGCTCCAATTCGTCCCTTCACTGGTGCTTGTTCCGTCAGTCTGGCTTGAATTCCTGCCGCCGCCGACACTGGTGTTAGCGCCGCTGCTGTAGCTCTCGCGGTACTCCACCCGATGCCCCATGACTTTCGTGCTCCATATCTCGCTTTTTATCTTATCCGGGTCGATTTCCTGGCGGGCAAGCCACATGGCAAGAAGCTTTAAGTCTTCCTCATGCTCAAGTTGGAAAACGACTTTGCTGCGGGCGTTTGCCATGACCGAATCAAAGAGCATCCGACCGGCATCGCCGCGAGCCGTCAATTGCCGTGGGAACTGGTGGGCCAAAGTGAGGTGAAGCCCGAAACCCCGGGCTTGGTCCAAGCTCTCGGCAATCGAGGGTGTGACGAATTTTTGAAATTCGTCGAGGTACAGATAGAAGGGCTTTACGGTCTGACGCTTGCCGCGAATCTTCGCTGCTGTCCAAAGGTCGCTCAGAAGCAAACTGCCAAGCGTTGCTCCGTCTTCTTCGTCGATCTGTGCCCCTTCGCTCGCAAGGTTGACCAGGACAATCGCCCCGCGGTCCAACACATCCCCGAGGTCAAGGGTCGCCCCGGCTTGGCACAGCATGGCTCGCATGACCTGAGTCCGGAGAAATTTTCGGATGCGGTTGACGGTGCTTTCTACTTGTTCCTGAAACTGCGGCTCCCGCAGTTGGCGGGAACTCTCCCACACCGCACGAGCCATCGAGTTTTCGACTTTCGCCGTCATTGACCGCCGCAAATCGGGACTTGAGACAAGATGCAGCGCCTCGGCGAGCGTGTGCTGCTGCTCGTACAACGGAAAGAGAATGGCTTCGAGCCACTTGGCGAGTCGGGGCGTGTCGTCGATGTCCGATTGTCCCCACGCATGGAGCATGGCCCGGACGAATGCGGATATCACAACTGCCGGGTCTCCGTCTTTCCGCCGACGAAGCAAGTTGTACGACACAACCCTTTCGGATTTTCGCAAATCAATCGGAATGATGGGCCAGCGGCGAAAATCGGACCCCGCAACCCACCGCATGACGCTGTCGTAGAGCGAGCCGTGCGGGTCGAGCATCATGAGTCCGCAACCGCTCTTCGGCCAATTCCGGATGTCCTGGCGGATCATGTGCTCAAGGAATTTTGACTTCCCGGTGCCGGTGGCCCCGCAGACGTACAGGTGCTTAGCACGTGCATCGGGCGGGAGTGTGAGGGATTCCTCGTGGCCCGCGATCTGACCGAGCGAAACTGAGTTGCCCTGAACTCGCGACATGCTGCACCTCCGGTGGAGTGCGAACATGGAAGTGTCGTAAGTGCTGGCACGTTGTCAATATTGTGTCCCGCTTGCGCGACCGGAAGGGGTGTGAGAGGCTCATTCCGGAGTCGTTCATTTCACTTCTTCTTCACTGGAGACAACATGACTTGGGTTAATTTCCGCGAGCTTCGCGAAAAGCTCGATTTTCGAGAAGTTCTGTCCCATTACCGTGTCGCGATCAATGCGAAAAACCACGTTCAGCACCACGGCAAGTGCCCGTTACCAACGCATGAGGGGCCGCGAAAATCCTCGTCGTTTTCGGCCAACTTCGACAAGGGCATCTGGCGGTGTTTTGGCTGCGGCGCTCAAGGAAACATCCTGGACTTTGCGTGTCGTATGGAAAACCTCGATCCCTCGACGCCAGAGAACATCCGACGTACCGCCATCATCCTCGCTGATCGATACCAGATCGTCAGCGAAAAGCCACGAAAGCCGCCGAAGAAAGCCCCGCCACCGGTGACGGGCAAAGCCATCGTCAACGCACCACTCGATTTTACCCTCAAGGGCCTCGACCCCGATCACTCGTACTTGCTGGAGCGGGGCTTCACCCGACAGACCATCGATCACTTTGAATTGGGCTACGCCTCCCGCGGATTGATGCGAGGTCGCATTGCTATCCCACTTCGAGACGATGCGGGACAACTCGTTGGATATGCCGGTCGGCTCGTCGATGATTCACAGGCAAGCCCGGAGAATCCGAAGTTTCGCTTGCCAACCGCACGGGACCACGACGGGAAGCGATATGAATTCGATAAGTCGCTGTTCCTCTACAACGGGCACTTGATCCCAACCAGCGTCAATGAGCTGAACGTTGTCTCCGGCTTTCCAGCGGTCTGGTGGCTTTGGCAACACGGGTTTACAAATGTCGTCGCCCTCATGGGATCATCATGCAGTCCTCAGCAGGCGGCTCTCATCGTCGGCAAGGTGCCCCGATCTGGTCGCGCGCGGATCTTCACTGATGGAACGAAAGTTGGCCGGTATTGTGCCGAAGAAGTCTTTCGCCTCGTCGGACCCTATCGCTTCTGCCGGTGGGTGCAGCTTCAAAACGACCGAAAGCCTGCCGATTGCAATAGCGACGAACTGCGGCAGCTTCTGGCCTGATATCAGGGGAGGAGGGAATGTTCAGAAGCATGAGCGATCTTCACGGGTCGCTCTTTTTATATGGTATATGTTGTGGTATCCTATAGGCGTCACTCACAATTACTATTAACACGTCAATAGGACCATGAAAACTTACTTGACTTTGCTGGTTATTGCGTCGGTTGCTATCCCGTTAGTGAGCTTCGCCAGTATTAACAGCAATCTCATGTATGGAAGCTCTGGACCGCAGGTGACAGAACTTCAAGAATACCTAATCTCCAAAGGAATTCTCAATTATGAACCGACCGGTAATTTTTTCGCGCTAACGTTAAGGGCAGTAGAAGCATATCAGGCATCTGTTGGATTACCCGCAACTGGATTTGTGGGACCACTTACACGAGCGGAAATAAACACAAACCTTGCCGTACAGTTAGCTTCATCAACTCAGGAACAGATTGCGGAAACTGGTACGAGCACTCCACCGCAAGCGTGTACCGGTGGAGCGAAATACAATACTGTCACCGGTCAACCATGTGAGCAAAGCACGAATCAAGCGATCAACAATCTTGCACAACAGGTCAATGGTCTAACCAACGCAATACAGAACCTGGGGACAAGCACTCAGCCAGTAGCGTCGTCGTCACCTACGAGCGCACCACCAGCTAATTGTGTTCCGAATCTACAAATCAGCGCCTCGACTTCTACTTCGGACATTCCAAATAATTTACGTATAGATGCAACATATAGTACGACGTGTCTTCTTGATAATAATACTGAAACTGCATTACAAAGTATTCAACAGTGGAATCTCATATCATCTTCCCCTCTAAACTATAACCAACTTGATACCACCACTCAGACAATTTTAGCCACGCCATTTTCTTGGCAAATAGTTGATAATGAAGTTGGCGATACAAATTACGGAAGAGTAATAGGACAAATGGCTAATGTCACTCTTGGAGGGTCTTCCGGATCAAGAACTGATGGAACATATATAATCGAGCATTCCCGTTGGCATGTAGGGTCAAATAATTACACGCTCGAAGGTCAATTCGATTCAGGAATCGGTTATGTAACTGCTGTGACAGTTTCCATGACCGTTGGGAATACCACACAGACAATTCAATTACCGTAATATTCACAGAGTAAGACGCTGCTGCTATTGGCCATCTGCCAGCAGTCGAAGTTTCTTCACGTTTGATTCAATGAATTCCTGGCGGTCGTGCTGCCGTCGATAGACTTTGGAATTCGATGACGCCGCGACCGTGAAAGGCGTGCCATCTGTCGCTTCGCGGTAGTCGCGGGGGCGAACCCAAATCGGGCCAAGTGAATTAGCGACAACCTCTTTCAATGTTGAAAGCCATACTTGCGTCAGTATGGGTGGTCGCTGAGTCAAAAGCCGCTCAGCAATGTTGTTGCGTCGCTCAGCGGTCTTGAAAACCATCAGAACGCGAAACGGAAAATCCTTAAATTCGGAGCGGGGTCGCCCACCGCGTTCGGCAAAGCCGCCGGATTGGTAATAGTCGAGGTAACAGAGAGCACGTCGGGCGAGCGTGTCGACGGTTTCCGTGCTGCGGTCCACTTCAAGAAAGAACGTGTGTTCAAAAGTACCGTCGTCATCTTCCTGACGAAAGCGGATGTAACCATCGGGTTTGACGAGGACCGCCGAACCTGAGCCGGGAGAAGCGTAGAACTGCGACAGGAGCGGCCAGGTGGTAAACTCGGCGACGGAGTGGGTTGGCGTTGCTGAAATGCCGGCGGAAAGAGCCGCCTTCACATCCAGAACTTCAAGCTCGTGCTTCAATGTTAAGTCGGATACTTGAAGCCGATTTTCAAGGCTTGACCACGCAAGAGCGGGAACGTCGTGGAGCAGACCGCGATCTCGTAAGAGCGTGAAGCCGTCGCGAGTGAGGAAAAGGATTGACGGCTCGTATGCCTTTCGGGCACGCTCGCCGACAAGACCAGCTGCTTTGAGTTTCTGAATGCGTTTTTTCGCTGCCTCAGTCCGTTGGTCGAAAAAGATCGCCGCAGCATGGGCGAGAGTCATGAGGCGAGAGTCGAAAAGGCCGCGTAACAATTTTGCGTCGCGATCTTGGAGCGCAATTGAGTTATTATTAGGCATCGACGAGAGTATAGCACGCTCATCGCTGCTAGTGGCGCGATGTGGTATAATAAACATACACCATAAAACAACGAAGATGATTTCGTACAACGGGATTGGAACTACAATTTACGGTAAGCGTGAGGTGAATCAGGCAGATGGTTCTTACATTGCTACCAAGTGGTTTATCATCCTATTCTTCCCTTTAGTACCACTAGGATCTTACAGAGTAATAAAGGCGAAACAAAAGTTCCTGTCAGGCAGTTGGCCATCATATCAGATGATCCCGGTTGAGATGAATTTGAGACAGGTTATAAATACCTACCTGGTGTGGTGGGGTATTCCGCTGTTAGTAATTCCGCTCTTAATAACGGTAGCAGTATCACTGTCCGGCAATGGAAGGTAAGTAGAATTGGTAGATCAAGCGAGCTTCATGGCGATATGCTCATCAAGAATCTCGCGGACGGTCAAGGGAATGATCACCCTGTGTTGCTTAACGAAGAATGAATTGATCTCGTGCAAGGCATCGGACGAAAAGTCAAATGCCACGAAAAAGCCTTTTTGTCGATCCTCGCGCATCAGCATCGCCTCGAAGGCGTCGATATCAGGTCGGCCCGCCTTATCCTTCTGCTTGACCTGAATCGGATACCACTGGTCCATAAACGCGAGCTCGTCTTCTTTCTTCTTTGGAAGGGATGACACGGGGAAGATTCTGCCGTCGATACCCATGTCGCCGACTTGGACCTTATTCGGCATTCCACCCAGGGCGATGACGGCCCAATTCTCGAACTCAAATGGTGGAATTTTGCGAAGCTTCTCTTCGGTCCACGGCAAGTCGCGGACGACAAAACCGCGACCGATCTTCCAGAGTTTTTCGTCTTCCCTGATTCCGGAGACATTCCGGAGCCTCTTGGCCATGACGCGGCACGCCGTGGGTGACAGGTCAATACCGATCCATTGGCGTCCGAGATTCTCAGCGCCGACAAGGGCGGTCCCGCACCCGCAGAAAGCGTCCAAGACAACATCGTTAGGCTCGCTGGAAATCTCTAAGATTCGCTCCAGAAGCTTCAACGGCTTCTGTGTTGGATAGCCGAGAGACTCGCCCCCTGCGCCCTGAACGGGGCCGATGTCGTCCCAAACCGTGCCGAGCGGAGTGCCTTTGCCTTCGTCTAAATATCTCTTGTATTGCGGCACACGACCGGGCTTCGTCTGGACGATCCGGCCTTCCTCGTGAAGTTTCTTCATGTTCTCTTGGCTGTATCGCCAGTAACGGGTCACTCCGAGAAACTCGTAGTGCGGGTTGCCTTTGGACGGCGCAGCCCCGCCCGGAGCCGTCAGATCGCCAAGGCGGTATCGCCGGCCCGTTCCCGGTTCTACATGGCGGTAGAAATCCTCGATGTAGCCGGGGTCATATGGCCGGTAGAGGTGCTTAAATTTGTAGGCATCGTCTTTGGCATACAAGAAGATCGTGTCGTGAACGCGGCCAAGATGCTTCGACCCCTGCTTGGCATCGTTGTGCGATGACTGTCGTTTCCAGATGATTTCGTTGATGAACTGGCCCTCGCCGAAAATCTGGTCGAGCATCACCTTGACGTAGTGGTTGGCGTGCCAATCGCAGTGGAAATAGAAGCTGCCGGTGTCCTTCAAGACGCGATGCAGTTCGACGCACCGGGGCCGCATGAAGTCGATGTACGCCTGGGTTGAGGCGTGACGATCTTCGAAGGCCCGCTTTTCTTTGGTCTCGCCCCAAAAGACCTCATAGTTGCGGTTCGAGTTGAAGGGCGGGTCGATGTAAACGAGATCGACACACTTGTCGGGCAAGCGAGCAAGCTGATCGAGGTTGTCGCCGCAGTAGATGACGCGGGTATCGACGAGTGCGGAAGGTTTCGAGCGGGCCATCGACGGGCATTATCTTCAGAGTGAATGGCACGTCTAGCGGCAAGAAAAAGATGGGCCGAGATGGGCTATAATGGGCAGCGAAGGGCGATCAGGTCTGCGAGGGCGGGAATGTATCTGTTGCGAAACCAGAAATGGACACGAGATTAGAACAACTTCAAAAGTTGGCAGCATCACTGACGAGCGAGACGAGCGACGTCGATTTCAAGAGTGCATTCGATCCCGCTGGTGCGGGCGATTGGTGCGAAATCGTGAAAGACATCGTCGCCATGGCAAATACCGCAGGCGGCGTGATCATCTTCGGAGTCGAAAACGACGGATCGGATACGGAGAGTTTCGTCGATCACGTTTCAACGCTCGACCCGGCGATGGTGACGAACAAGATCTTCAAGTACACGACTATTCACTTCGGGGATTTTCAGGTTGCCTCGGTGACGAGGCCCAGCGGGACGGGACGCCCGGCGTTGCTGGTCTCACCATGCCTTTATCCGATCGTGTTCACTTCGCCGGGCACGTATTCGACCGAGGGCACCAAGCAGAAGGTGGCGTTTGCGCAAGGTACGATTTACTTCCGGCATGGAGCGAAGAGCGAGCCGGCATCGGCGAACGATTTGCGAGATGCATTCGACCGTCTACTCAATGTGACGCGTAGCCAATGGATGGACGGTATTCGGAAAGTTGTAGACAGCCCACCGGGGCATAAGGTTGTAGTCGTTTCCGCGGGAGACGGAGGGGGCGCCGGAGTGGTCGCACCGGGGCGGTTAACGAATGAGTCAGGGGCGATTCCGATGAATCCGGAGCACCTGACAGAAGCGTATCCGTATAGGGTGAAGGAGGTCGTCTCGGAAGTGAAGATGAGATTGGGTTCAGGAGTGCATGTCACGAACTACACGGTTCGGGCGATCAGACGAGCCCATGGAATTGACACGAATGTGGCATATTCATTTCAGCCGCCGTACGGCAGCCGGTTGTTCGCAAAGATGTTCGTGGATTGGATCGTCGAATGCCAGAGGAAAGACACGGCATTCTTGGTTGAAGCGTTAAAGGAGATGAAAAAGTGGGAGAAGGATGGCAGGGAGAAGAAAGAAAAATGATGCGGCAGGTCGAAAGAAAAAACGGAGCAAATGACGGCCCGTGTTGGAGATTACCGGCTTGACTTTGGCGAGCCTTCGTTAAAGCATTAATCATGGATGATGCGAGAATTGGAAAAATCGACGAAAGGGACTTCGACGAAATCTTTTCAAAGATTGGTGGGCGACGGTTTTCCACTGACCACAGTCGTGAGGAGCGGAAGAATGCTGATTTCGTTATCGGCAACGCATTAGTGGAGTTAAAACTGATTAATGAAGAAGGGCTGGAGAAGGAAGAACGTCGAAGAAAAATCGCAGATATTTTTCGAGCGAGACAGCCTGGGCGTCCCGTGGTTGTGCTCCGCCCTGATCTGCTCGATGAAGACGGGCAGCGGAGGTACTACAGCGCGATGATGGGGCCGATCAAGACGCACGTCGAGAAGGCGAACAAACAGCTTAAGCAGAGCGCCACTGATCTGGGCGGCGATCCGGTGCGCGTATTACTGTTGGTCAACAATGGTTACGCCGCCCTGTCACACGAAGAATTCAAGGACATCGCGGTAAGGCGTACGTGTAATGCGACGCACAATATTGACGCGGTCGTGGTCGCCGGGATGTACTTTTATAGCGACACGTTCGATCATTATTTTTTTCCGCGAATGGATTTGTTTCCGATTCGAGTGGATCGGCCTTTCAGCTCGTATGACAAATTGCTGGCCGAGTGGCAGGCGTTTGGCGAGGGGCTGCTGACGCGCTCCTGCATCTTGGACGAAGATACCCACGCAGAGAAGCGGCTGCCGGTGCAGGAACTCATTTATAACCTGGACGATGTCACGTTCGTGATGCCAGCCCCGCCCATGGGTGAACCGTCGGGATTCTTCAGGAATGGCCGGCCGCGAAAGAATTCGAGCGGAATCGATACCTGTCCCACAGTGGCGCGAACGTTTCCGGACTTCGATGCCGCTTCGTGGCAGCGATTTCGAGATCACCTGACCGGAGATGACTTTTTTAAGGACAGTTATTCAGACTGGATTCGTTTTCGACAGGAGCAAGAAAAAGCGCTCGGGGCACCAACGAAGCCGTTCGTTCCGGTCCGTGTGACGTTTGACGAGTGGAGTGAATGGTGTAAGGAAGAGAATTGTGCGGCGGACGTTCGCAGCCTTTGCGAGTTTGCGAACACGTTATTTGACGCCGCGGTTCACCGGCTAATTGAAGAGGCAAAGGACCAGGGCGAATCACCGATTGTGGTGCCGAGATTTGTGCTGCTTGTCACGGAAGTGATCGGGCAGGACAAGGCAAATGATCTCTCCTCAGTTTATTTGATAAAGAATGACATAGCAGGTGAGCGTTCTATCCCGTTGGTCGAGAACGAACGCATATATTTTGAGCATGGTGTTGCTCTTGCATCGGTCTACGCCTTCAAGCATGGAGTTCACGCGATCATGTATCGGAAAGACGAAACAAATGCGTGGATATAAAACGGCATTGATTGGTTGACGGGCCGGGTCGAATTGTGGGGTTATGTACGTTTTCAATGCGCGCCGAACGGCAGACCGCCGGGGCCGTCCATCGACCGTGATGGACAGGTCGCAAGGGAACCGCGAGGCGGTTGTTCGGTATAGAATGTTCGGTTACTGGAAGGGTTGCAAGGATACCTGTTCCGGCGTGAGCCGGCGCGCGAGCGTGAGCAAGGCGCGCACCTCCAGGAACCCGTGTTCGTTGTCGCCTGTGGCGACCATTTTTGAGCCTCGTATCGACTGTCCTTTATGTGTCTTTTATCTCCGTTTTCGGTGTTTCCCCACCACCTGCAAACCCGTAGTCGAGGCCGTGAGGCCGAGTGAGGCCAGTTCCGGTGATCGAGGAACGAGAGCAAACCCGTGAGGGTTAGGAACTGGCC
>Ga0210396_10005742_pt1 | contig 11931 bp, 8 predicted proteins | sample IncBWH17OmetaG_FD_155466 | JGI IMG/M metagenome (GOLD analysis project Ga0210396, IMG submission 155466) | Forest soil microbial communities from Barre Woods Harvard Forest LTER site, Petersham, Massachusetts, United States - Inc-BW-H-17-O ...
GCAGAGGCCAACTTCGAGCGGTTTGTCATGCGGCCGTTCCTGGAGGAATCGCTCGCCGGGATGCCCAACGAGATTTATTGCACGTTTTTCGGGGCGGGGACTTTGCCTTTGGGAACCAGGGCCAGGCGTTCTCCGGCTGTGGTTGACAGGGTTAACAACTTGCCCGAGAGGTTTTCGGCAACTTTTCCGTTGCGGTAAACGGTTGCCTCTGTGTCCGGCCAGGGATTCTGCGCGATGCATCGGCCCCCGTTTTGGGAGAGGATTTCGACGAATTCAATCTGGTCGTTCTGCACGGAAGCGCTGATGAGAAAGGCGCCGCGCGCGGCGAGGGTAAACTGGGCGTCCCAACCTTTCGGCCAGGCCGGGAAGACGGTGTTGACGGGATCTTTCTCGGCTGAGGGCGGAACGCTTTGGAGCAGGGCATTTTGAAGGCCGTGGGAGGCGTTGCCAAGCTGCTCAAATTCAATGGCTCCGGGGCCTTCGCCCATCATCATGCGATTTCGCAACTGGCCCCGTCCACGACGGCCGGGCGCAGGGGCGCTGGTTTCGGGATTGGAATGCATTTGGCCAGGCACGACCATCTTGATGAGTTCGCCCATGCCGAGATTGGCGGCGATGACGGGTTCTCGGGAAAGGATGCCAAGGTTCCCTCCGTCGCCGCCCCTGCGGCTGCCGGGTCCGGTGTAAGAAGCCTTCAGGCTGTTCAACAGCTCGGTATCGTCGGTGACCGGGGTGCAGATGTCATAGTATTCCCCGGGTTGGGGCGCCGGGGGAACGGGCAGGAGGTTGTCCGACACTTCCTTCCACCTGGCACGCAGGTCGGCATCCACGTCGAGGATTTCCGAGGCGCGGATGGCAATGGGGAACATGACGCGCATCGCCAGGAGTTCCTCCGGCGTGTCGGATCTGCCCCAGGGTTTTTCCTCCAGATTGTTTACATAACGAATGTGATATTTGCCGTCCTCGGCTTTGTAGAGGTTGGGGAAGTTTCGATAGAACTCCACGGTGCCTTTTATCACGGGATAGCCGGTGGTGCGCAGCCACTGCGCATCGGGCCAATAGGCGTAATGGAGCCAATAGAGGTTGGCGATCTTGGCCGTGGTGGACAGGACGTGGGAGGTCCAGCCGAAGGGGCCTTGTTTGGTGTCCGTGTAACGGTAATTCCAGCGGCTGTTGAGGCCGTTTTTGTCGCGGGCATAATCATCAAATTCCCTGGAGCGTTCGTTCCAGGGCTTTCGCGCCAGGTAGAGGTCGCGCATTTCAGCGGCAATATTGTCGGGCAAATCCTCCAGGCCGTTGAACCAGGTTGTTTCAGGGATCCAAATGCCCTGGCTGCCCCATTGCTGGCGGGCCCCGCGGGCATAGGTGTCCAGATAGCGGCTGTAGGTGGTGAACACGCAGGTCATCAATTCAGGCCGATTGGCGGGCGTGAACCCGTCGAAGAGGCAGCCCTGGTTGTGCCACCAGTACATCGATCCCCAATCGCGCAGATCGCCGTCGGTGCCCCAGATCACGCCGCAGAAGCGCGGCATGTAGGTCCCGCGGCAACAGGAGCCCATGAGGTAAAGAAAATATGTGTAATACTTCTCAACGTTGTCCGCCACGCCGTCGGCGCTGTGCAAATGAATAAAACCCTCGCTCCAGAAATTGCCCCACCACTTGCGGTTGTCCTGGAGCAGCGCGTCAAATGATTTGGCCTGGGCGGCCGCCAATTGCTTGAGCGCCAGGTCGCCGACGTTCTCACTTGGGTCGTAGCTGACAGCGGTGGCGGCGAGGATCACCATCTTGCCCTGGCGCGGCTCAGCGGACAGACGAACCGTCAGTTCGTTGTAGTACGACGCCTTGGTTTGTCGCCCCACAACCGCAACGGCAACCGCCGATGCGCTGTAAAAGTTGCCTTCGGTGAATTCCTGGGTCAGCAGGAGGGTTCCCACGGGCGATACATCGCCCGTGGGAGCCCTATTCCCGTCGCGGATGTTCAGTCGCGAAACCGCCACGTGATTGCCGGTGCGTATCGCCGCCCCGTGCGGTCCGACAGGCGAAGGGGGTTGTTTGACCGTGAAATTCTGCGCATAGCGCAGCATCCGCAGGTCAATGTTGATGACGCCGGGATGATCGCGCTGATCGTCCACTTCAGTTGCGATGACGTCGCCGTCCATCCATGCCAGGCTTCGGGTCTTGACGCCGGTGCCCTCGGCGCTCTCCAGTCCCTCATAGACTGACAAGTTCTGATTGAACTTCTCGCCGGCGAAGACGTCGTCGCCGAAGTCCGCCAGGTTGATATCGAGGTATCCGCAGCCTGAGGAATAGTCGGTGTGCGCATTGGGAGAGGCCAGCGTGTTGTTTCCGAAGCAAAAAAGATCGACGTGGTTGATTTGATAATGCAGTGCGGAGGGAGTGGTCCAAACCAACGTGCCCACGCGGCCATTCCCGATGGGCAGGCCGTCGTGGCTGCTCGGCGCGGGCGTGTTGAAAGAGAGATCGGAGCGCGCGACCAAGGTGCGGTAGTCGTACTTGAGCAAACTCTCGGAGGTTTGCCCACAGGCGGTTCCAGCAGTCAGTAAAGCGAGACACAGGGCTGCGAATTGAGTTTTCATAGGGCGATCAGATGAATAACACGCAGAGGGTAGCCAGAGGAAGGCAAGGACTCAAGAATTGAGCAGGCAACTGGGGTCTTGTCAGGTCTTGTCACCCCGACTTCGATACAGCCGGCACATCACAACGATTCGCGGCAAGCCGATAATCGTTTGAACCAACAGTTTGTAGTTGCGCTGGAAAGAGAACAAACCGCGGACGATGGGGGACCAGGGCGCGGATTGAACCGGGTTGAGTGTCGCCAGCTAGGCAACCGCGGGCCGAACGGGATTGGGACGCGAATTGATTTGCATCTCCGATCCGACGTTCGAGACCAGTTCCACCTCGGTATTCAGCGGTCCGTAGCGGTAGTCCACCTTGCGTGCAGGAGTTTGCCAGTCGCCGTACGCAGCGGCGAGAAACCCTTCGGCATCTTGAGGGACCCGGACCGCCAGGTTCTGCGCAAATACCGCCGTTTGTGTACCCGCGAAAACGCCCGCAGGGAAGTGATAATGAAACGTCTTCTGCTGATCCGAATGATTGTTTGTGATGGCCCAGCCGTCGCGGTGCGGCCTCACAACATCGATGTCAATGTACAGGCACGGATGGCGCGGATGCACCAGCGAGAGCTTGTCGTCGTTTTCGATCCGCGCACCAAACCCATGGCGCTTCAAGCGCCGGCGGTACTCGGGTAGCCGACCGGCGTCGGTCACCATGATACCCAAGTCGATGTCTTGATCGCCTTTGATGAACCCGCGATTCCGGATGCAGCCGAGCAGGGTGCCCCAAAGGAGAAAGGGTTGGAAGCCGAGTGCTCGCGCCTCCGAATAAGCCAGCCGAAGAAAGCTCGTGCCGTTGACGGCCAAGTCCAGTCCAGGGAGCGACAATTGGCGAACTTGAAATGCATGTACTTCTCGAGTGACGAGAACAGGGTGTCGAAAAAAGGGGCGAATCGTGGGAGGTAACCAGCGAAAGCGCCACGGGAGAGATTTGATATAGCGTGCGATCCGCGCCCCCGAGCGTCTTTTCTTGAGCGACGGCGGAGCCAGACTTGATGGATCTGTCTGGGGTGTTGCGGGGTTCTCTGCGTTGCATCGCGCCAGGTCGTCGGCGGTATCGATTTCCCACCATGGCAATCCCGCTGTAAAGACGGGCCAGAGCCCGCGGCCGTTCATCAGCACATCGTAGGCCTGGTTGGGAAATCCTGTCGAACCGCTGGACGATATCAGTTTCGCGACGCGATCCAGAAATGCGGTGCTGTCGCCTGCGCCGACGCGCAGCAACTGGGCGCTCTGGCCGACTGATCGTTCGGGTGGTAAGAAGTTGCTGTATCTGACGACCCGACCGTCTGCTACTTCGACGTGGTACTCTCCCGGCCGGTGCGGCTGCACAGAATCCACCAGGCAGGCGTTCTCACGAGGAGCTGCCCGCAGCCGGCGGATGAGATCGACTGGATACAGCGTGTCGCCATTTTGCAGCAGGAATCCGTGGCCGCGCAGATAGGGTGCTGCCAGAGCCAGGGACGTAATGCTGCCGGTCGTCGCGTACTGCTCGTTGACGAGAACGCGACAACGGTTTGCGACATGACGCACAACCGCGTCGGCCATGAACCCAGCCACGACGGTCACATCTTCGATGCCGGCGCCCGCCAATGCTTCAAGCTGGCAATCGAGTATCTCGCGACCGTTAATCCGCAGCAGGCACTTGGGCGTCTGCTCCGTCAGCGGGCCTAGCCGCGTTCCGCGGCCAGCCGCCAGCAGGACGGCGCGTCGGGTCATCTGTTACTCCCAGAATAGACTCCTCCGCGTCATTCATCGTCGGAAATGGGAGCCGGGTTTAAATCCAGCGGCTTTTTGCTGGTAGAGCGCAGGGGAAGCGGAGCGCCGCCCCGGATTCTCGCCTCGCTACGTGCGAGCGCGAAGACAATCATTTTCTGCGCCACGGTGACGTCGATCAGATCGACGATTGTCTTCTCCGGCTGCTCGATCAGCTTGAGCATGGGGAGCGGGGGAGCAGGGGGGAGCAGGGTGATCTCGGCACCATTTTCTGGCGACATCCCCCATTACCGCGTACACTCGACCCGACCCAAACCGTGCAACCTGGACAACTTTGCGAGGTGAGAAAATGCATTCGATTCTCGGGCGATATCGGGCGCTGCTGGTGGGAATTGTGGTGGGGGCGGGGTGGATGGTTTGTTCGAGCACCGCCAATGCGCAGCGGGCGGGGCGGAACCCGCAGAGCGCGACAACGGCTCCGACGCCGCCGGAAACGCCTGAGAGCGCGATACCGGAACCGGGGAGCCGGCGAGGACGCGGGGGGCGGGGTGGGTTGACCGTCGCGCCGACGCAGGAATCGGTGGATGAAACGCCGGTCGTCACGCATCACACCATCACCCTCGACGGCAAGGAGCTCAAATACACGGCGACCGTCGCGCAGATGCCGCTGAAGACTGCCTCGGGTGAGACCGAAGCACACATTTTCTACATGGCTTATACGCTTGATGACACGGATCACGACAAGCGGCCGCTCACCTTCGCATTCAACGGTGGTCCTGGCTCGGCCTCGATCTGGGTGCATATGGGCGCAATGGGTCCCAAGCGAGCAAAGCTCGACGACGACGGCAACATGCCTGCGCCGCCATTCAAGCTCGTGGATAATGACCAAACCTGGCTGCAGTTCACTGATCTGGTTTTCATCGATCCGGTCGGCACCGGCTTCAGTCGCGCCAAGAGCACCGACGTCGCCCGCCGGATGAACGGCGTGCAAGGCGATCTTCAATCGGTCACCGAATTCATTCGAATGTATCTCACGCGCAACGACCGCTTTTTGTCGCCGTTGTTTGTCGCCGGCGAAAGCTACGGCACATTCCGCGCCGCGGGGCTTGCCGGCACACTTCTCAGCTCGGGTTTTGCCGTCAACGGAATCGTGCTGATCTCGACGATTCTCGACTATGGCGTCGTTCGTCCGAACGAGCGCAACTCCACCGCGTACGCGTTGCACCTGCCGACGTATACTGCCGACGCGTGGTATCACAAGAAGCTCGACGCCGACTTACAGAACGATTTGCAAAGTGCGCTTCGCCAATCCGAAAAATGGGCGATGGGCGGGTACCTCGACGCCCTGAACAAGGGCGATACCCTCAGCAAGGATGAGCGCGACGCGGCGATCAAGACGACGGCCCGGCTGACCGGTCTGTCGGCGAAGTATGTTGACCAAAGCGATCTTCGGATCGACGTCGGCCATTTCACCCGCGAACTGTTGCGTGATGACCGCTTAACAATTGGCCGGTATGACGGGCGCATCACGGGACCATCGCCGATGGATGCCGGCGAAGCCGCCGAGAGCGATCCGTCGGATGCCGCCGTCAAGGCGCCGTTCACGTCGGCATTCCTTCACTACATTCGTTCGGATCTGAAGTATCAGACGGACGAGACCTATTACGCGCTGGGCGGCGGCATCATGCCGTGGGACTTCGGCCGGCCCAACAGCTACGCGGAGACCACCTCGCTGCTTCAGTCAGCCTTCACCGGGAACGCTCATCTGAAGGTGCTGGTGTGTGCATCGTATTTCGACCTGGCGACCCCATACTTCAGCGCGCAATACACGCTGAATCATATGGGGATTCATCCCGATCGGCAGAAGGACATCAAGTGGGCGTATTTCGAGTCGGGCCACATGATGTACATCGAGAAGAGCTCTCGGGCGAAACTGCACAACGATGTGAAGCAGTTCGTGGAATCAAGCTCGCCGAAGTCGGATGAGTAAGCGGATCGTTGAATGGAGCATATTTAAGAACCTCCAAAGGTTCGGGCGGGCCGGCGATTGCCCGGGTAAACCACGACCTCGGTTGAATCTACCTTACGGGTTTGATGAACGGGCGAGTTCGGAGGGGGTGGACGTCCGGATAAATGGCAGGATGACCCGCCGAGGCAAGCGGTGTAACAGATGCCGATCATTTGGAATCGCGAGCGGCGGGTGCGGTGGTTGCCGCGGGCGTGGAGAGCGTAAACTCGATCATCGTGAAGGCAGATCCGCGCCAGCGCATCACCAGCGCGCTGGTGGCCGCGGGGTGGACGGTCAGATCCTGGAACAGGGTGAAATCGGTTTCGGGGTGGTTGCTTTCGGCGACCGTCCACGCCATGAGTTCCCGTGCACTACGAGGCCAGCGATCGTTGGCGCGGTAGTAATCCTGCGCCGAGCGGGCGAGGACCGCGAACTTGTCGATGTGCGCGGGCACGTCGAATGACGTGACGCATCCGCCCATGAGCAGGCACAGCGAAAGCAGTGTGAACCCGAGCGGGCGGGCCATCCGTTGGATTGTAACCGCGCTCGGGGTCTAATCCTCCAATGCAAATGGACGGAACGGTTCTAAGGAGCAAGAGCTATGCGAACGTGGCGACAATCCGCCGTTGCAACCGTTGTGTGCGTTGTCGGTGCGGGAGTGCTGGCGCGTGCGGCGGATGCCGAGCAAGTGGTCCGCGACGGGAAACCGGCGGCTTGCATTGTCATTCCCGCTAAGGCGCTCGCGGTTGAGTCGTACGCCGCACGGGAGTTGCAGTATCACGTCGAGGCTTCGACCGGCGCGACGCTGCCAATCGTTGGCGAAGATGGCAACTTGCCGATCGGCACACACGTTTATCTCGGACAATGCAGGGCAACCGCGGCGGCCGGGATCGACCCGTCGGGGCTGCCCGGGAGCAGCTACATCGTCAAGACGATCGGCAACGACATCTTCATCGCCGGCAAGGACGGACGCGGCGACCCGCTTGGGTTGGATACGCACGAAGGGACCCTCTTTGGGGTCTATGACATCCTCGAGAGCCAACTACGGATCAGATGGCTTTGGCCGGGCAAGCTGGGCGGGGTGATTCCGCAACGCAAGGAGATCTCGCTCACGCCCGCGGATGCGACGGTCAGGCCGCTCTTGTGGTTCAAGCAATGGCGCGGCGGCAGAACGCAGGGCGAGCGGGTCTGGCTCAAGCGGCAGCGGTTCGGCAGGAGCGTTCAGCCGGCGTACGGCCACTCGTTCGGAAACTATTGGCCGCGGTTCGGCGCGGCGCATCCGGAATATTTTGCGATGCTTCCGGACGGGACGCGGCGGCTCGACCCGTACGCCGAGCCGGGGCCGGAATGGGTGCACATGTGCGTTTCCGAACCGGGGCTCTGGAAGCAGATCATTGCCGACTGGACGGCCCGCGGCGCGCCGGAGTTTCTGAACGTCTGCGAGGACGACGGCTGGGCGGGATGCGCTTGCGAGCGATGCCTGTCCTGGGACGTGCCGGACCCGGACAATCCGGTGCCGTTCGATCAGCGGGTGGCGGCGGCCCGGAAAGTCTTCGACCGCCATCGCGACGACTGGGAGTTGCAGTTCGGGTCGCTGTCGGACCGGTACGCCCGTTTCTGGAAGATCGTGGCCGACGAAGCGGTCAAGACGCGGCCGGATGTGAAAGTCGTCAGCTACGTCTACGACAATTATCGCAAGCCGCCTCTGAAGGCGGTTCTGAACCAAAACGTGCTGTGCGGGCTGGTGCCGCAGGAGTCGATCTTCGGCTACAGCAAGGGTGATTCGGCGGTCTTCCGCCGCGACTGGGCTGGATGGGAGAAGACCGGCTGCGTGTTGTTCCTCAGGCCCAACTACACGCTTCAGGCGCAGAACTTCCCGGCCTTCTACGCCCGGACGCTGGGCGAAGACCTGAAGTTTGCCGCGGCCCACGGATTGAAGGGGACGGACTTCGATTCGCTGACAAGCAAATACTCGACGCAGGGGCCAACGCTTTACATGCTGGCGACAGTGCTGAATCATCCCGATGCGTCGATCGACGGCGTGTTGGACGATTTCTACGCCGCGTTCGGTCCGGCAAAAGAGGCGGTCAAGGAGTATTTCGATCTGTGGGAATCAATCTATCCGCAGTATTCCGCGTCGGAGCAGGCCAATCGGATCAAGGCCAAGCGGAAATACGGGGCGGGCCTGTACGGTCCGTACTATCTCCTGGCCCCAGAGATCTACACGCCGCAGGCGATGGCCGAAGGCCGCTCGATCCTGGAAAAAGCCCGCACCAAGGCCGCCGGCGACGCCGCGGCCGCCGAGCGGGTCGAGTGGCTTGCAAGGGGCCTGGAGCACGCCGATCTGATTCTCGCCGCCCAGCGAGCTTATGAGCGAGGCGTCGATACCGGCGACAAAAGCGAATTTCACAAGGCCTACCAGGCGCTGGAGGACTTCCGCAAAGAGAACGCCGAGTACGACAAGACTCACTTTGCCGGCCTGAGCGGGGACGAGCGCGTGTGGACAAGGCCCAAGAGATGAACTTGCGGAGTTCTGTCGGATCGGGTTTCTCGCCAAACCCCCGCCCAACCTCCCCCAGAATACCGGGTGAGGGACAAAGGGCGATCGCCGGAATTCCGAGCCCGCGGTGGAACGAAGGAGGACCTTACCAGTGACACGGGTTTGTAACCCGTGCTGAGGACGCGAAATCATGAGAAACTTTGACCAGGCAGGACTTTCCTTGAACCTGCGCCGCCAGCACGGGTTGAAAACCCGTGTCACGGGCTACGGTTTGAATGCCTTATCCTCCGGATTCCCGCCCGAGCGGAGGTAGGCGATCATGTCGAGGATTTCGTCCTTGTCGAGCACGTCGACCAGACCTTCCGGCATGGGCGAAACCTTCGACAGCTCCCGGCGGTCAATGTCCTTCTTCTGCACCGTCACCGTGGCCTCCGATAGCGGCGAGGGGCGCACGATCAGCGTGTCGGCGTCCTCCTGCATCACGCGGCCGACCACGACGTCGCGATCCTTGGTGACGATCTGCGTGTTGGCGTATTGATCGGAGACGACCTTCGAGGGAAGCAGGATCGATTCGAGAATGTAGTCGGCGGCGAAGCGATTGCCGACGGCGGTGAGATCGGGGCCGATCGAGCCATCGCCCTCGTCCTTGAACTTGTGGCACTGAATGCACTGAACCGCCTCGAACGCCGCCTTGCCGCGCTTGAAGCTGCGGTCGTGATTGACCTGGTCGAGTTCGGGGAGAATGTCCTGCATCTGCCAGTTACGGACGAACTGCCGCGGAACGGTCACTTTCATGACGTCGACGGTGGCCTTCTTGTTGATGACGTCGGCCAGGGCCGTTTTCTCATCAGGGGTAAGAGTGTTCTCGGCTTCGGCGCGGAAATGCTTGAGGTAGTTCTTGAAGCTCGATCCGCCGTGATATTTCTCGTCGGCCAGGTTGACCCAGGAGAACCAGGCCTTGCGCTGATCGAGAGTCCAGCCATCCTTGCGGTTGCGGAGGACAAAGACGTACCAGAGCTGGTCCTCCTGCGTGGCGGCCTTTTGGAGCTGGGTCATGCACTTGTCGATCAGCCCGGGCGCGTCGAGGTACGCCAAGAGGCGCGAGAGCTCGCGGTTGACGAACTTGTCGGTTGAGGGGAAGAGCGCGTCGAATTTCGTTTGGAGACCATGGATTTCCGAGGGATCGGGGTTGCCCAGGCGGATGAAGGAGAGGCCGTAGGCGCGCAGGGCGATCATCAACTGTTCGGGGGTGAGGCTGGAAAGTTTGATGCGGTCAAGAGATTCGAACACTTTGGGCTGGAGCGATCTGTCGCCGCAGCGGCACAGGGCGATGAGCGCTTCCAGCGAGGCGAGCGGGCGCTTTTCATCCAGCGCCCGCTGCTGCCACTTGGCGACCGGCTGTGATTCGATCGCGATGCGTGCGGCGTAGCGCAGATAGCGGTCGGAGCTGTTGAGGTATTCCCAGGCGGTGTCGACCGCCTGCGAGTCCTGGTGTCCGTGGAAGCTTTCGAGCTTGTGGCGGGCGGCGCGGGCCTCGGCGGACTTGCTGTCGATCTCCGGCGAGGCAGGGTCGGTGGATTCGCTGCCGGTGTAGGTGACGCGATAGAGCCCGGACTGCGTATTGCGGCCGCCGATCGTCAGGTACATTGCACCGTCTTTGGGGTCGATCACCATTGCCGTTGGGTCGTAAGGCTTGCCCGAGATGAACGTTTCAAAGGTGGCCTTGTAGCCGGCGCCGTCGGGGACGACGTAGAAGACCAGGATTTTGCCGTAGGCCCAGTCCTCGCCGAACAGGGCGTGCTGGAATTTGGCGGGGAATCTGGCGTTGGTGCCGAAGATCAGGCCGGTGGGCGAGCCCAGGCCGGTATTGCAGACGGGAGGCAGGCTGTCCTCGTAGTAATCGGGCCAGGGGCCAGTGCCGAAGCGGTAGCCGAATTCCCCGCCGGACACCGCCATGCACACCCGCGTCGGGCGATACCAGGGCGCGCCGATATCCCATTCCATGTCGGAGTCCCAGGTGAACAGCTCGCCGTCGGTGTTGAAGTTCATGTCATACGGATTGCGATATCCGGCGCAGAAAAGCTCGAGATGTTTGCCGTTTTCGTCGCAGCGGATGATCCAGGCGCTGGGTGCCATGCGGCCGGTGGCAAATCCGTTGCCGTCGGGATCGCGCAGGATGAGATGATCTTCGCTGTAGTTCTTCACCGGGCTGGTGGGCTCGAGATTCTTTGGCAGGTCGGTGAAATTTCCGGCCAGGATATAGAGCTTGCCATCGGGCCCCAGGCGGATCGCATGGGGGCCGTGTTCTCCAGCGGAGTTGAGCTTGAGGAGCAGCTCGGGGGGGCCGAAGGTTTCGCCGCCATCGGAGCTTTTGCAGCGGTAGAAACCGCCGCCGTGCCCGGCGATGCCTCTCCCGTTCACCATGACGTAGAGGCTGTCGAAGGCGTAAAGCAGGCCCTGGGCTTCGCCGATCGGGATATCGAGCTTTTCGACTTTAGTGGATTTGGCATCGGCGCCCGGCGTGATCCGAAAGAGCGGCCCGTTCTGCCCCGAAGCAATCAGACGGCCCTTCGGATCCGTCGCCATCGAAACCCAGGAGTCCTGATCCTTGGGCACCGAATAAAGCAACTCGATCTTGAATCCCGGCAAGATCGTGAGTTTGTCGGCCGGTGTCGCGACACCGGTTCTTTGGTCTTGCGGTCGGCGGGCCCGGCGAGTGGTGGGGGCGGTTTGGGCATCAATGGGAGTCGCAAAGATCGCCAGCGATGCGACGCAGACGGCGGCGCGCAGAAGGTGCTTCTGGTTCATGAAATTCCTGATCAAAGCACGTGACAAATGAGCCGGTGGACACCCGGCTGCTTCTATTACCGGCGGAGGGGCCTGTGGTTGATGATCGCTGATGCGCGCGCAGTAATGAAGCGGAGCCCCGGGTCCTAACCCGGATTTTTCACCACGAAGTTGTTCATGAGGCGGCGCCTCACCCTGAGAGGATGAAAATGGGGCCGTCCCGCAGTTAAAGTATCGTTGCCGACGGGCCGGGTCGAGGCCGGTTCGCGAGTTGGAGCGATGGAGCC
>Ga0210396_10005745_pt1 | contig 11927 bp, 10 predicted proteins | sample IncBWH17OmetaG_FD_155466 | JGI IMG/M metagenome (GOLD analysis project Ga0210396, IMG submission 155466) | Forest soil microbial communities from Barre Woods Harvard Forest LTER site, Petersham, Massachusetts, United States - Inc-BW-H-17-O ...
GCCCGCGCCTCTAAGCAGACGTGGCGGCCGCGGCCCATCCCGCCAGCACGCGCCGCGCGTCCTCAGAAGATAAAGGGGATCAGCATTTTCGTGGACTGCTGGTACTCCGGATAGGCACTGGGGAAGAACCTGGTCATATTGCGCTCCTCCACGAAGGCGCTGTAGATGAAGTACCCGCCGATCAGTGCCACGGCGATCAGCCACCATACGCTGAGGGCGATCGCCGTGCCGATCAGCGCCAGCAGGATGCCGGTGTAAATCGGGTGCCGGATCGTCCGGTACGGGCCGGATGTGACCAGCTCGGGGTCTTCCTTCGTGGACGTCGGCATTCCCCAGTTCCGGCCGAGGTAGACCCGAGCCCAGACGGCCAGTCCCAGGCCGAGGACCCAGATGGCGAGGCCGACGCCCCACAGGACCGGGTCTCTGACGTATCCGACGCCATGCCCGTTCAGCACCCGCAGCCGGACCAGGAGCACGACGACCAGGATGAGCACCACCCGGACGCCCGCGAAGCGCGCCCAGTTGCCCCGTCCCCGCTGTCCCCGCTTGACCCCGGCGGATGCGGCGAACCAGCCCACCCAGAAGATGACCCAGCCCACGCCGATCACGATGTCAACCACTCGCATCGAAGTACCCCTCCGTCCGCTACAGGGCCCGCAGCCTGATCAGGCCAGTCCCGTACACGGTCCCGCGTCATAGATCGCGCCTCTGGTCTTCATGCGGCGCCGGCCCGGTCGCGCAGCGGGAGGGCCAAGTCGCTGCCGCCGCGCCTGCTGGCGTCGGTCACTGGCGCAGTGGTAGTCAGGAGGGTAACGCGCAGGCCCAGGTCACTGGGCTGCCGCTGCTGCTCGACCGCCCACGCCAAGGCCGAATCCCCGACGGCTTGCCACTGCGCCGCCGTCGCGTCCTGGTCCAGGTGAACGTAGACCTCCTGGTGCGCAGGCTCGGTGCGCAGCGTGAGTCCGGGGAGGCTCGCGGCGATCTGGCCGGCCAGGTCCTGCGGCACCGGCCAGCAGAACTCCACCGGGCCGTCGCTGTCCTGGTTCACCTCCCCGTAGTAGATCAGGAACGCGGCCCCTGCGACGCCTTCGATCCGGGGCACCGGCACCGGCTGGGCCTTGAGCATGCCGATGACCTCCTTACCCATAGCCCAGACTTCCTGCTCGCTGCTGGCAGGCCGCAACAGGCAGAGCAGGCTGCGGGCGGGGATGTCGCGGACCTTGACCTCGTACATGACGCTCCTCTTTCCAGCCAGGCGGTCAACGAGGTAGCCGGCCAGGTCCCGGCGGCCAGCATGATCGGCTTCAGCCCCTGACCAGTAAGCGCCGACCTGCTGCGCAGCGGTCTCCGGCTCCAGGCTGAGGATCAGCCGGATCTGCGCCAGTGACACGCCGATCTGGCGCAGCAACGCGACCAGCCGAGCGTTGTCCAGCTGCCCGGCGGCATACCAGCGGTAACCAGAGTCCGGATCGACCTGGGCGGGCGGCAGCAGTCCCAGCTCGTCATACAGGCGCAGCGCCTTCGCCGACAGGCGGGACAGCCTGGCGAACTCACCGATGCTCATCAGGTCCACGGACGGCTCCCTCGTGCCAGGCCGACGCCCGGCTCCTCAGACTGTGCGGCTTCCCCCAGGGTCAAGGTCAAATTAGTGGTCCGCCGACCTGCCGGACAGCCGAGCTGCGGCACTGGCTGCGCAGCACCTCGGGCAGCTCGCGGCCACGGCTGGATCAGCGTGCGTCGCGGCCGGGGCGAGCCAGCAGCGGACGTGAGCCGGAACACCCCGGACCGAGGCACACTGCGGGCAGATCCGCCATTACAGACCGTCGGCTTTCGCCCTTGCCGGTAGCGGTCTAGCCGCATGGATCAGCACCAATTCGGCACCATATCCGGTGACGACAGGAACGAACCGGGAATAACCGGCATAACGCCGACTTCCGGCACCGGCGCAGGCTAGCCCGGCATGCCAGCAACTCGGCCAGATGATACACCACCAAACTGGCTCTGAGCTGCGGAAACGTGAAGCGGGATGCTACTTCAGGAGCTGGCGGGCCATGACCATGCGCTGGATCTGGTTGGTGCCCTCGTAGATCTGGGTGTTGTTGGACGTAGACGTTGACGACCAGCGCGTATATTCGAGATCTTCGGCTTCACTTCCCCGTTGGCCGATGGTCGTAGCTGGGCGTCTTTCGTTGGTTTCTCGCTTCTGCCGGAACAGGAACGGAACACAGGCCTCCGGCCCAGACGGGTCGGGCGCCGCGCGACCTCCTCGGTGTGAACTAGTGGCATGGAGGTCGTTGACGGTCGTCAGCGCAGATCGGAAGTCTTTCCTGGTCGTCTTGGGTCAGTGCCGGTCGGTACGGTTGCTGCACTTTGCTGCTGCACCTTCTCCACCTCCGTTGAGGTGTCAGCACCGCATGCCTGATAATGCGCCGACCGTATCGCACCCTAGATACGGCCATCTGTGCCATCGTCCGAAGCAGTACGGTTACTGCTTGCTTTGCTGAGCGACCTACGTTTGATCGCCAGGTCGTCGGCTGCCCAGCTTGATCCAGTGCATGAGCCCGACGCGCGGTTCTTTGAGCGCGACCGCGGCTGCTGGAAGGCTTGGCTTCGGTCGGCGAGGTTCACGAACGCCTACTGTCGGCGGCCGTCTGCGCCACTTCGGAAGGTGATCGCGAACCCACTGCAGCGCGGTGCCAGGGATGCGCGATGTTCGATGTAGGTATTCTCGCGTCATATCTTGATTATGCACCTGCTGTCGCTGGGTTATGAGCAGTACGACGGACGTCTTCCGTGTCTCTGGCGTCTCGGTGTATCTCCTCTGACCAGGGCGCAAGGCGCACGACCGTCTCGTATCCCCCGCTACGTCTTCCTCGTCTCGCCTGGTCTCGTTAGCAAATCCGTTGGCGCAACCGCTCCTTGACCTGTGGCATCTTCCTCCGTCGCTCTGTCCGGCGTCGAACTGTGCGGTCGCTGTCGCTACCTGGGTGTTGATATTTAAGGGTCAACGTGTGATCGAGCTCGTGACCTCCTCGGTGTGAACGAGTCGCACCAAGGTCGGTGCCGGTCGTTGGTGCAGATCGCGGGCCTGTGTTAGTCGTATGAGATCGGTGCTGGACGGTGAGGTTGCTGTACTTTTCCGCTGTACTGGCACCCAGTTGTCGACATCGAAGAGCCTGGTCGCGACCTGACGCAGCCAAGCTTCTGGTGTCTTCATGTCTTGGCGGAGCCGAGAGTCAGGCTCGATGGCATTTGTGGGCGTTTTACAAGAACGGGAACCAGTCCGTATGGCGTGGGAAGTCGTTCGCACAGATGGCTCCCCACGATGGTTTCCAGCGGCTGCGCCCTTCCCTGCTCAGCTAACGCTTTGTGCGGTCCAGAGCGTCCCAAAATCCTCGGCGTAGCGCCTGACGCACTTCGCCATGCAAAAGAACATCTATCGGCAGAGCCGAGTTCTGAAGCAGCCTGGCTTCCAAATCTTGCGGCATCCTCGGTCTCCGGGCGAGGACTGCCTCCAGCCAGAGCGGCGGGGCGTCTCGTGCGATTGACTGCCCAAAGTTGAAACCTTCTCCATGAGCAGCTTGCACGGCATCGCCCAGGTTGATAGCAACATTGGGCCGCTCGTCCCGGTCCTGGGCCTTGTTGGCCATCGGCGCAATTGGTTTGTCCGCGGCAAGTTCGGCCCAGAACTCCTCATCGGAGAGCTTGTCCCACTCTGTGCTCGGCCATGTAGTGACACGGGCCGTTACCAGCGGTCTTCGGATTAGTTGTCCGCGAAAATCTTTACGGACCTCGTAATCGCCGATGCCACGCAGTAGCGTGATGAAAGCGCTATTCTGGGCGAGTATCAGAAAGTCCTCAGGTAGCTCGGCCTCAAGTCGCTTGATTTCATTTGCGATATTTTCTGCGGGAAGCTTGAGCATCAGTCTGTAAGCTTGGAAGAGGCGTCGTACCTTCTCCCACCATGGGTCGTTGAGGTTGTCCATTGGCGGTTCGGCCACCTTGTCACGGACATCTACGTAGTCGAGAAACGCACCAATAGGATCCTCCCCGGCGTCCTCACGAACTAGCAACTCATAGAATGACGAGTAGAGTTGCTGAAGCAGGACAGCTCTGACGAGTTGTTCGCTACCTAGCGCCGACGTGCGCCACGAGGAATCAAGTTCGTACTCAAGAACGAAGCTGTTGATGATACGCTTTATCTTTCTGGGGTTACGGCCAGATCCTCTGGCAAGGATGGTGGCCACATTATCATCGATAAGATGTCTGGTACCGGACTGGCGTGCGTAACCCCGGATCAAGTTTCTGACCTGTGTTTCCTCCGGCAGTGGCACTCGGTACACGACCTGGACAATCTTCTCCAGATATATTCGGCCCTCGCCTGCCCCGCCTCGGGCAGATGATGACACTCCTCGAGCAAGCACAGATTGGTCGCACGCTAGGACGAAGATTAGGCCAGGTACATCAAGGTAAAGCTTGACTGCCTCGCATACCTTTATTACGACATTTTCGGAGCAGCGGTCCAAGTCGTCAATGAAGATCGCCAGAGCGCGGCTAGAACCACGCCCGCTATCTCGATTGACCAGTCGGACAACATCCCATGAATCAAGTCGCGCATCTCATTGCGTGATTTCGAATCCCCGCCCATCCGAGTCCACAGCTCGTCTACTAGGCGTGCCATACCGAAGAAACGAGCTATAAGGTTGACCCCGATTCTCGTTACCAGCATTACATGCTGTTGCCTGGCGACTCGACGTACCCATCGGCGCACAGTATTGGGGTCTAGTTCCCCGAGAACCGACTTGATCAGTCCTTCTAGGGCATTTTCGCCCTCAGCGGTCCAAGCGTTGAACCGCAGCGTTACGATATCGCTCCTATTGTGCAGGTGAGATTCGATCTGACGGAGCAAGGTGCTCTTGCCCATACCCCAGCTAGCATCGATTGCGAGTACAAATGGTGATGACGCTCGCGACGCTACAAGCATCGATGCGATGCCTTCAGCTATGTCCCCCGTGTCAAGCAGATCTCCCTGACTATCGTTGATAGGCTGATCATTTAGTAGAGTGTACTGGGCATCCGCCATATATTCCTCCCCCAAGCGGCACCGTTAAATCGTATCGGTACGGACCGTCTAGATGAGATCGAATCCGTGAATCCACGACTTAAAAGACGGGCTCGCCGAGCGTCGAAGCCGTCTGAGTCGGTCCGGTTCTTCGGGCTGAGCAGGGGTGGCGTGGTCGGGTTGATCCGTGCTCATACGAGGTCGTGTGTTGGCGTTGCTGATCCGGTTGCTGCTCACCGAGCACCGGCTTGGTTCGCTGGTCGCCTTCCCCCGCCCAGGTGGCGCCTGCGCCCCCGTGACCCAGGCAGGGACAAGGGGTCTGGGCGAGTCTGGCAGAGAGCCCGTGACCAACGCAAATGCCGGGTGTGCGTCCTAGGCTGCCCGACGGACTTTGTACGAGGCGGCTCCCGTCTGTGGCTCTCGAGCGCAGTGGCTGTCGAGGGCTGTTGATCACGGTTCGGGGTCGTCTCGGGGAAACCTGGGCTGGCGCACGTGGCCGAGTCGAACTATGGATCATCTCCTTACCATCTAGTGTCCTGAGTCAGAAATATCGTTGCGTCTGAGCATCTGCGGGACCACAAACTCGTTTGCGCCGCCATCGGAGGTGGCAGACGATAGGCACCGATGAGCGCTGTCCAGATCGCAGGCTGTTCTGGTGCCGGGAAGTCCGCGGTTGCCGCCGTGCTTGCCCGCCGGGGCCTGGCATCCATCGACGCCGACGACGACCCGTTGCTCGCGCGGTTCGTTGACCTGGCCGGCGCCGTGGTGGCGGAGGAGCCGGCGGCGCCGGACCTGGCCTGGCTTGCCCGGCATAGCTGGGCATGGGATCCTGCCCGTTTGGACGAGCTGATCCGGGCTGCAGCGCCAGCGACGCTGTACGTCTGCGGCGGTGCGGACAATCAGCACGAACTGGCCGGCCGCTTCACCCAGGTGTTCCTGCTGGAGATCGACGAGCCCACGATGCTGGCACGACTGGATGCGCGCCGGGATTGCCACGACTGGGGCCGTATCGGGGACACCCGCGAGTACCTGTGCCGTAAGCTGCCGACATTGCAGGCCCGCCTGCGCGAATCCGGTGCGATTCCCATCGACGCCAGGCAGCCCCTCGACCAGGTGGTGGACGCGCTGCTCTCCCGCACGCTCGCGGGCCAGGCCGGCCGCTAGTCCCCTGGGCCGGTAATCCTCTGACAGTAGCTGGCGAGGGTTTCAAGGATGTCGTCAGCGGACTTGGTCCAGGCGAACGCCCTGGGATTCTTGTTCCATTCGCTGATCCACCTGCGAATGTCGTCTTCGAGCTCTGTCACGCTGCGGTGCGCCGACCGGCGGAGCTTGCGGTTGGTCAGCTCGGCGAACCAGCGTTCGACGAGGTTGAGCCAGCTTGAGCTGGTCGGGGTGAAGTGCAGGTGGAAGCGGGGGTGCTTCACCAGCCACTGGCGGATGGCCGGGGTCTTGTGCGTGGCGTAGTTGTCCAGGACCAGGTGCAGGTCCAGGTCTCGCGGCACGGCGGCGTCGGTGAGCTTGAGGAACCGGAGGAACTCCTGGTGGCGGTGGCGTCGGCAGGACTGGGCGATCACCGAACCGGAGCCGACGTCGTAGGCCGCGAACAGGCTGGTGGTGCCGTGCCGCACATAGTCGTGCGTCATCCGCGCTGGCGTCGTGGGGAGAATCGGCAGGCACGGGGCGGTCCGGTCGAGCGCCTGGATCTGCGACTTCTCGTCAACGGCGAGGACGAGGGCGTGCTCGGGCGGGTTCATGTAGAGGCCGACGACGTCGCGGACCTTGGCGATGAACTGCGGGTCGGTGCTGAGCTTCCAGGTCTCGACGACATGCGGCTTGAGGCCGAAGGCCCGCCAGATCCGGGAGACCGACGACTGCGACAGGCCTGTCTCGCCTGCCATCGACCGCGTCGACCAGTGGGAGTCCTGCCCGGGGCCTTTCTCCGTCAGGACCCTGGTGACCACGACCTCGACCTGCTCGTCGGTGATCTTCCGCGGCGCTCCCGGCCTCGGCGCGTCCGCCAGGGCTTTCAGGCGGCCTTCCAGAAACCGGACCCGCCACTTGCGGACCATCTCCCGCGACACATCCATACTAGCCGCGACTGCCGTCAGCGGACTGGTCCCGCCGTCCTCCGCGCAGGCCAGCACGATCCGAGCCCGCAGCGCCAGCGACTGCGACATCGTCCGCTTGCGGACCAACGCCTCTAGGGCAGCACGCTCGCCATCTGTCAGCAGCAGAGGGGCAAGCTTCGGGCTCGGCATGGCCCAAGCCTACTGTCTGCAAATATATTTCTGACTCAGGACACTAGAGGCAAAGCAGTCGATAGAGGTCGTTGAGGCAGCTCACAGGCCTGTGCCGGTCATATTCGGTCGTTACCGGTCGGTGCGGTTGCTGCACTTTGCTGCTGCACCTGTGGTGTCAGGCACGATGAGAATCGGTCGTCATGGACATGACCATCTTTGCCCTGAGCGACACCTCTTACTTTCCCGCTCGCCTTCGAAAAACAGCCGCACAACCGACCATAAATGTGCCAGTCGCCCCAATCATCGTTGCTGCTACTTGCCATGCTCCGAGTCCGACCGACGTAGCCGAGCCCCCCGCATGCACGGCTCCTCCTGGTATTGGCCCGCGCGGCACGGGCGATATTGCTCCCCTAAGCGGAGCACCAGTGGGCCAAACCTTCAATATAACCAGACAAACTACCAAGCCGAGGGCGGGCGGCCACATATACACCGTCGGACTTACGCTAAAATCATACGCCTTTAGAAAAAGCCCGATAAAAGCGCCAGTGCCGAGGAGTAGGAACTCCGTGCTCACGTTGGCTGGAACAGGCCACCCAGGACCTACGACGCCACACAGAACCAGGCCATCAGCGATGCCGAAGACCGCAGTTGCCAAGATCGCCGCCGTGAGCAACTTGCGCCCGTTTTTATGATTGTCCCACTGGTGTACGAGATCGTTTATGGCGCGCTCATTGTTGTATAGCTCACTTCGAAGGGAACTCCACTCGCTTTGAAGATTCCCCCACTCGCTCCGGATGCGCTCTCGCTCGTCCGTAATATCGCCTCCAGCGCCCATAACATTATACAGCTCCGGCTTAAAGTGATTCCACCGCTCCTGGAAACGCTCCTGCTCGCTTATAAGATCGCCTGCAGTGGTTCTGCTGGCATACAGCGCGCGCCTTAGGCGACCGCGAGAACCTCTGTAACTGTCGAAACAGAGAAATAGCAACAATACAAAGGCGCCGATCGGCACCTGGGACATTACGAAAACAGTCCATCCGACCCAGCTCACCTGCTCAGCGAACCTTCCCCTAGCCTTTAGCGTGCATGAGCCATCTGGCGTGGCGCTGGACAATGGCGCAGCGCCGGACTGCCTGTTGGCCGCCCAACTCTGCCGTAACCTACACTGACGCCACCACCTTGTGGCACGCCTAAGCTGCCCGGCTCTGCCAGAATCATACGGATTGAAACTGCATAGGACTGCCAGACTCTCGAAAGACTCCCAGCAGCCCGCGTAACCTCGGTAGCCGTCTTACGAGCTGATCTTTCTGCTGTCATGATCTGGAGACCGTCGAGTCGGCCTGTAGGCCGGGTCTGGTGCGGGCATGTTCCTGACCTTGGCGGATGCACCAGCCATACCGCCTGACCTGCGGCTGAGATCTCGGCAGTTCTCAACGCTTCCTAGCAGGTCTCGTGCTGATGTGCCTCCAATGTGCCCCGCCTGGCAGCACTTCCTCACTTAGGCCGAGCGCTGCCGGTCTTGCTCCTTGTCATCTTGCGCCACACCACGCTCCTAGTTAGGTAACTATGAGATCCAGGTTCGCACGTGCGTTCGGCAGGATCACGTACCTCGCTAGGTGAGTCGGCAAGTGATCCTCGCGGTGTGAACGAGTGGCATGCCGGTCAATGCTCGTCGTTGGTGCAGGTCGAGGGTCTGCGTCGGTCGTATTAGGTCGGTGCTGGGTGGAGAGGTTGCTGTACTTGTCTGCTGTACTGCCGTCCGGCTCTCCTGAACTTCGGCATCAAGGCAGCGTAGGATCTCTCCTGTCCCCGGCTTGCTCCGTCAGCCGGGGGCAAAATGCGCTTACAGTCTGCACCATGGCCGAGCCAACGGACGCGGAACTTGCTGATGGCGCGCGCAGGCTGCTCGACGAAGTCGATGTCGCACTTTGCGGCAGCGCGTTCGCCATCATCAACCATCAGACACGCGGAACCATCCATCGTTATTATGACGCCGCAGCACTCCGGCACTGTTGTCTGCTTCTTAAGGACATAGAGACCTGCAGCGCGGCCGGACAGGAGATGACGGTCCGCATCTTGGGTCGTGTGTTCATGGAAGCCTGGTTCACCGCCCTGTTTATTCATTTCGGCGGATGGGATGCTTTTGAGCGTGTTGCGCAAAATACGGTTTATCAGGTCGCACTCGTCGACCGCGCTCTCAAAAACTTCGATGCACAAATCCGACGCCTCAAGAAACGCGCTAAGGAAAAGTACAAGGCTGTAGCTAGGGCAAACGCGGGTATAACGCGCTGGAACCAGGCCAACCCATCGCAGCCCCCCAAGCGGTTTCTCGACAAGCCTTATATTCCGACTCTTAACCCTACGGGCATCGACATTAGTCGCAGGATCAATCAGGATCTTAAGGGCGTCGAGCCAAAGGCGCTTCCCGTTGAGGAGATCACGCAGCGCTTGACCAAACTCGGGCCTGCCAAGGGCTTTGCTCAGGAGACGTTCGAGCCTCTCTACATCTGGTATCGGATTTTCTCCGCCGGGTCGCTCCACGCGACCCTTAATGTCTATGACGCATACTATCAGCCAGGGTATTTCGACCGAGCAGCTGCGGAGCCCACCGACGCCTCGCTTATCCCCCACGTTCGTGTCACGGCTCTGTACTGCACCGCGCTTCTCGTGGGCTCGGTCCTTTTGCACGCAGATATTGCTGCGCCCGTCGCAACTGAACTCAGTAGTCGCTATGAGCCTGACCCTAATCACGCCTCATGGTCCCCAGGCAATCCGTATCAGACATGCTAAGTCTGATAAGGTCTCGGTTTTCCAAGTAGTGACTACTCGCTTGTAAGCGTAGGACTACTAGCCAGTAACTAGGGAGCGTTTTGGAGAGACCTGCGGAAACAAGTACGTCAAGGTACGCGAAAGTCCGCCAGTGTTCGCAGTGATTGTCACTCAGTTAGTCACTCGGTCACTCTACTTGGATATTGAGTTCAGCAGGCTCTTGACACTTAACCGTCAAGGTGGTGACGTGAGGTTTGACCACGCATTATGACGTAGATGTCAGGGTGCTCGTTTCCGTCTATAAAGTCTGATTATCACTGACGCTGTTTGAGCGATCCAACCGCAGCTGCGAGCGGATATCAATAACCACGTCTCGGCTAAGTTCAAACGCCGAGTCCCCGCACGAGTCAGTTACAGTCATACAGGCTCACAGCCAAATTTTTAGGCCCGACCTCAGGCTTTCGGAAAAACAGAACCCGGCTTGAGGAAATAAATGTAGTATGAATCCCCGTCATTTCTTTTATGGGTACCGACAGCCAGGTATCTCGCCTCGCCGTCGCCCACAGACTCCCAGGCACGCTGTATCAGATTGTAGAGACCTATAAACTCACGTAGTTTCCGTGCCTGCGATTTTCCATACGGCAGCGCCGCAAGTGCGTAGAGCCCACCTCCGACAAGAATCAGGGGCGTGGCAGGAAGAATTGCAATCCGAGCCGCGAGAGGCCACCGTTTCGAAGTACGCCGCTCGCGGGCATCGAAAAGGTTGTATGCGTGTCGCGCATAGTGATTTACTGCTTCTTCTGCATGCTGTCGGCTCAGCTCGAGATGACGTCGCGTATTTACTCGGTGACCGATCAGCATAAAAACGATACCCAGGTTGAACTCAATTAGTGCTTTTTCCGGCATATCAGATGCCAGCTCAAGCGCCTCGCTGAACTTGGCCTCCGCACGGTAGATGTACCTCAACCAGAGCGGATCGGCCGGACCAACGAGCAGGGCGTCATTCAGACTCTGCATCGCCGTCCTGAACGGGGCCTTGCGCAGCGCCGAAGTATCTGCCTTGATCGAGCTCAGCATGCTGCCCTGGCCGCCTTCAGGATCGACCAAGGCGGCAATCAGCTGAATCACGGCTGGCGCAGCTGGCACCCCAGGCAGCGCAACGCCACCCACGGCCGTTGCCACGGGCAGCCAACGGCCGAATATCTCCCGCGCAGCCTCGACCAGATTGCCCTCCCCCTCTTTGCCTCGGACGCCAGGCGCCGGTGACTTCAGAATGGCATGCAAACTGGGAACAGGTCCATAGACATCGCCTCTAGCGATCCTTGGTCGCCCTGAGGGGCGAGTCCCTGTTCGGCCCTGACACGACTCGATGAGGCGATGACCATGACCAGCCCGCTGCGCGGGCCCCCAAGAGCACAGAAGGAGGCGGCTTCGCCGCCGCTCATCTCCAGTGCGCGCCGCGCAGGGTACGGGCCCGCCCCTCCGGCCTCCAGGGTGCTGCGCATCGCGCTGGCGCGCGACAGCCCTGCGGGCTGCCCTGGACCCCGGAGACCACTGCGGCCCCTGGGGCCAGGAAGAGCGGCAGGCCCAGGCCTGCCCCCGCGCTGCGCGCGGCGCGCAAAACCCGCAGTGGCGGACATGCGCGAGCACCCGAACCCGCAAGGAACAGATGAACTGGCGTCCGGGACTCACAAGGAGGAAAATCTCAGGCATCGCAGCCAGACCCTAGAAAGCGTCAAGCATCACCTGAAGCCGAACCGGGCGCGTTCAACCGGTGCACGCAACCTCGGCGAGTCGACGATCTTTCGTTGATTCGGCCGAGGAGAGTACGCATGGTGTCTCATCTGACGGTGGAG
>Ga0210396_10005746_pt1 | contig 11927 bp, 12 predicted proteins | sample IncBWH17OmetaG_FD_155466 | JGI IMG/M metagenome (GOLD analysis project Ga0210396, IMG submission 155466) | Forest soil microbial communities from Barre Woods Harvard Forest LTER site, Petersham, Massachusetts, United States - Inc-BW-H-17-O ...
GACATCCTGCGCACAGCCGACGCGGTCTTCCTGGAGGAGATCCGCAACGCCGGTCTCTACAATGCGATCTGGCAGGCCTTCGCCGTATTGCTGCCGGTCAGGAGCGTCGGCGTGATGGGCGACAGCCGGTCCTACGATTTCGTCTGCGCCTTGCGCGCGGTAACCTCGACCGACGGGATGACCGCCGACTACTTCCCGTTCCCGCACGAATTTCTCGGCCGCACCGCCACCCGCATCATCAACGAAGTCCGCGGCATCAACCGCGTCGTCTACGACATCACCTCAAAACCCCCCGGCACAATCGAGTGGGAGTGAGGGAGCGTAGCCTGTAAAAATACTCTATATAATTCCATTGCTTATCCGGCATCGGAATGATGGGCAATACATAAACTGGTTGCCGGGCCGATTTGTCGGACTTCAGATCACCGCTTAAGAGGCTTTAGTTAGCTCTTGCGCTAAGTTTTTCGCCATGATACTTAGCCCTATGGAACAGTATCAGGAGCGACTGAACGACCTCTTCCAGGCGCTTGCCGATCCCACGCGCCGAGCCGTGTTGGGGCGGCTCGGCAAGGGTCCAGCGAGCATTAGCGAACTGGCGAGGCCATTCGATATGGCGCTGCCGTCCTTCATGAAGCACATCCATTTTCTCGAGGACAGCGGATGGATTCAGACACGCAAGGAAGGCCGTGTGCGGACATGCGTAATCGAGAAGAAGGCGTTCGCCGCCGCGGACGCGTGGTTGTCTGAACAACGTGCGCTCTGGGAAGCGCGTTTCGATCGCTTTGATGCATTGCTGGAGGATACTAAAGATGACTGACACGAAGCTGGATCTTGAGATCGTGCGTCTCGTCGCGGCGCCGCGCCCAAAGGTGTGGCGGGCCTGGAGCGATCCGCACATCCTCAAGCAGTGGTGGTGCCCGAAGCCCTGGACGACTGAAGTGCGCGCGTTCGATTTCCGCAGTGGCGGCGCGTTTCATACCTTCATGAGCGGTCCGGACGGCGGGGAAAGCGACAACCCAGGGGTCTTTCTGGAAGTCCTGCCGATGGAGCGCATCGTCTGGACATCCATGCTCGTCGCAGGCTGGCGCCCCGCGACGCCGTGGCTCGCCATGACCGGTATTTTCATCTTGGCGGATGAAGGTTCCGGCACACGCTACACGGCGCGCTGTCTCCACAAAAACGATGCAGATCGCAAGAAGCACGAAGACATGGGCTTCTTTGATGGCTGGGGAACCATGATCCAGCAAATGCAAGAGGTCGCGCAATCCCTGCCATGATGAGGAGCAACCACTCATCCGGTCGAGATTGACCCAGTCGGGATGGCCGTCGTGACGGTCTTTTCTCGGCGAAGCCGATGACACCGCTCTCGCCACAGATTTTAAAAATCGACCGATCGACGCCGATAGTCGCTGAAACCGGGCAGATTTTGAATCGCCGAAATTTCCCTTTGAAATCAAGAGCGCAAATTTCTGACGGATCGGGGAGTCGGTCCTTGGTCTTACCCAGAAAAAATCTGCGGTGCAAAATCAGCGCGTTACGATGCCTTAGAATGATCGAGTGGGAGTGAGGGCGGCCAAGCACTTGCCGGCGCAAATCCTGTCATCGCGGAGATCGCAGCCGCGTGGGTAATGCTATGTGCGGGGTAGCAGCGCGAGGGCCTCGTGGGCAGACCTTCACATCAGTCTTTGTGAAATCGTCGCCCTTGAACAGCAATGGCTCGTCGTGCGTGGCCGCCAGCGCATAGGAAAAGCAATCGCCATAGTTGAGGCCGGCCGGATGTCTGCCTCGGCCATAACGCCGCCAGGCACGGCGCGCCATGTCGGCCTGGTCGGCGTCCATCGGGAATATTTCGATCTCTGCCCGGTGCAGCCACAGATCGAATTCCCGGCCTCCGGGATCGCCCAGGCGCGCCTCGATGACGATCGTCGCCTCCAAGAGGTGTAGCGGCTGACATAAGCCGTACCGGATCATCGGCGATTTTCTCTTCCAATGCGCCTGCATCCGGCTCGTCAAACAAAATGGCACGATCGCCGAGGTATCGATCACCATCACCGCGGCAGCCCACGTTCGTCATAGCCGATGATTTCTTCCGGTGTCCTCGGGTCAAGTACGGGAAGTTCGGCGCATCGGCGCCGGATCGCCGCGAGATCCGCCAGAAGAAGGGACTTTGGCTCTGCGCCTCTCACACGGCGCAGACGTCCTTGCAGCGCCTTGCGGGTGGCAACCGTAATGCTCTCACCGGTGCGCCGGGCAAGCTCACGAGCGAGCCGCTCGGTCTCGGGATCTTTGATGCTGAAAGGCATGGCGTTGGTGCCGAGGTAGATAGATAGGTATACTATCCCACCCGCCAAGCGCTACCGACAGAGGAGCCGATCGGATGGCTGCCTGTTTGCTTGACGCGTCAATCGCGACGTGCATGAAACACGCGGCATCAACCGAGTCGTCTACGACATCACCTCTAAACCCCCCGGCACGATCGACCGGGTCAGGCTAGCGATAAAACCTGACGCTTGATACCCGCGCCGGAGGTCCGCTCGGGGTGGAAGCCAACACTTCAATTCGGGCACACTCAATGGCGGAGAAGCGCCGCAAGCAGCCATCCCCCTGTACGCGCTCCACCCGAAGCGAATAGATTAAAGGGCTTTTTGCACCGCACTAATGGAATGCATCCGCTTAAGGGAGGTTGCGCTACAATGGCCAAGCGATCTGCTCGCAGCAAGTCTGCTCTCGATCGTCGTGTAACGCACAACTGGCCCCCAACAATAGTTGTCGATAGTACAACTGTTTTTTCTATCGCCATTTTACCTAATCATAACCAAGTTATTACAGGGTCGGATAATAAAATACTGGCATTGTGGGATTTAAACAAGGGCATTCTTGTGCGCCAGATGAAAGGGCACACAGCACATATTCTCGCCGTCGCAGTCACCCCAGACGAAAAGTTTGCGATATCCGCTGCCTTTGATGATACAATGAGAGTTTGGGACATCGCGAGCGGGCGTGAGCTCTTACGGTTTGAATTTCCTGCAGCCATAAAATCCATAGCCGTCCTACCAAATGGCAGAACTGTCCTCGTCGGGTCTAACGATCACCTCCTCCGTCTTTGCGACATAATCTCGGGACAAATTATCCGTTCGTTGGCCGGCCACACTGAGAACGTTCAAGCCGTTGCTTTATTACCGGATGGCCATCGCGCAATTTCCGGTGCTTCGGACTCGACCATGCGCCTCTGGGATCTTCGGAGCGCGACCGAAATCAAGCGCTTTGCGCACCCGGGCGATACTGTTTGGTCCGTCGCAGTACATCCTGACGGCCGTAGAGCAGTATCGTTGGCCGGTGGAATCGCTCGATTGTGGGATTTGAACTCAGGGGAGGTACTAAATGAGTTTCAAGCGGGTCACCACCATGCCGTTGCTATCAAAAATCAGCATCTCCTTTTAACAGGCGGTTCTGGTTCGGCAATTTTCTTATGGGATCTCGAATCCGGCGTACAACTCCGTCGCTTCGAGGGTCATGTTGACGGTGTTCGCGATCTTGCAGTGCTTTCTGATGGAAGGCGAATGTTGTCAGCTTCGGACGACGGTTCCATTCGGCTCTGGGAGATCGAGCCATCCGCGCATCTAGGAGATGACGTTGGATATACCACCGCCCGAATAGCCCTGCTTGGCGATAGTGGAGTCGGAAAGACGGGCCTTGGCTGGCGCATTGCTTATGGCGAATTCCGGCCCCAATCTTCGACTCACGGACAGCAGTTTTGGGTGATAGATCGTTTATCCGGTAAGCGTGACGATGGTACGCGATGCGAAGTCGTCTTGTGGGATTTGGCAGGTCAACCGGATTACCGTTTAATTCATGCCTTATTTTTAGATCAAGTTGACCTAGGTTTGCTTGTATTTGATGCGACCAGCCGAGAGCGACCGTTCGGCGGTGTCGAGTATTGGTTACGAAATCTGCGAGCTGCGACAGCGATCACAGGTAATTCGTACAAATCTGCGACTGCCCCACACGTTGACTCTGCACCCACGCTATTGGTGGCTGCGCGGGTAGATCGCGGTGTACCGGCTATAGCCCAGTCGGATCTTCGTGACTTTTGCGAACGAGAAAATATCCGCGGCTGCTTTGTAACCAGCGCGCTTAGTGATATTGGGATAACGGAATTAATGGAAGGAATAAAATTCAATATTCCCTGGGATAAGCTCCCGCCAACTACCACAACGTCCACGTTTAAACGTATGAAGGATCAAGTCCTAAAATTAAAGGAGCATCGTGGGTCAGCGCGCTCGCTTTTAACTGGAACGGCACTCAGACGACGGCTTCAATCGGATGTGCCGACGTGGGAATTTACCGACGCAGAGATGCTTGCAGCAGTGAGGCATCTTGAAACCCATGGTTATGTGACGCAGTTACAACGCTCGAACGGCGACCCAGTCATACTTCTAGACCCTAATTGGCTGGTAAACTTAGCTTCGTCAATTGTGCTTGAAGCCAGACGGCACGAGCGCGGATTAGGACTGCTTGATGAGGAGCGTTTGATCGGAGACAACTACAATTTCCCGGAGTTAAAAGATTTTTCTGCTCAAGACCGCAGTTCCTTATTGGATGAAGCTGTCAGACTTTTCTTGCAACGCAACCTTTGCTTTAGGGAAAACATCAACGAGCGCTCCTGCTTGGTCTTCCCGTCACTGATCAATGAAAAGCGACCCTCAACACTAGAAGCAGACTGGGTCGACGACGCTGTCTACAGGGTGCGAGGTGTGGTCGAGACAGTATATCCTGCTCTTGTTGTGCAGTTAGGTTACACCAATCTATTTCGGGAAGATCATCATTGGCAAAACCAAGCCCAGTATGAATTAGATCACGGCGAGCTATGTGGCTTCAGACTTGCAGTTGAACGAGATGGTGAGATCGAGCTAGTTCTTTCATACCACAACGTAACCGGTGACGATACTCGTTATTTGTTCCGGGGAATTTTTGAACGATTTTTGAAGCGCAGACCCGTCCAGATTAAGCGAATACCGATCATACAATGCAGAAATGGCCATCACCAGGAACGGACAGCAATTAGCAAGGCTATAGATCAGGCTCGGCAGGCGTTCTACTGCGACATATGTGGCACGCGAATTAGTACCCCGCAGGTTGATGATGTTACGCGTGGATTCGTCGAACCACCGTCAATCATACGAGAAGCAGCGAGAAAGACAGAAGACCGCACTAACTACGAGGTTGCCGTTGCTTGGGTAAAGGCATTCCGACGTGACCAGAGAAACCATCTTGGACGGCCAACCTGTTTTATTAGCTACGCCTGGGATGAGCCGTCTCATGAGCGATGGGTAGAGAGCCTAGCTGACTACCTGCAGAGCGCTGATGTCGCGGTGGTGTTCGACCGCTGGCACAATCAGCCGGGTAGCAGCATCAGTCGCTTCGTAGAGCGTATCGAAGGTGTGGATTTTGTATGCGTGGTGGGCTCGCCGCTTTATCGCCAAAAGGACAATGATCAAACTCGCGATGCGGTTGTTAGAGCGGAACTTCGCCTAATCAAATCCAAGTTGAGTCAACGCGACGATGTTCACCGGACTATAATTCCGTTGTTAAGGAAGGGCGCGCCGCCGACCGCATTCCCACCCCTCATGCAGGATTCCGTTTTTATCGATTTTCGTGATGATAAAAAGTTCTTTGTAAAACTATTTGAGCTGATATTGACACTCCACAATATACCACTTGCGAATGTGATCGCTCGTGCGCATCACGATGCTATAGGGCGTGGAATGGTAGTGTCCGGCAAAGCAGATTCGGAAGATAATGAGTAGCCCACGCACCAGAATGGCGCGTGATGAAGGTCTGCAATGGGGCAGGAAGAGCCGTTCCGAATGCGAAGCTGAGTGACCGAGAAGGGTCGAGAGCCGCCTTCCGAAACCGGGTGCCAAGCTATGGACTTGCACCTCTAGGGATTGAAACCGGAGCCCCGAGACGCCTCAAAAAGGCTCGGTTCACGAGACCGCGGCGACGGCGTCGATGCATGGTCACAAAATTTTTGGTTGACAGGCAACCGGCAGGTTCTCTATGTACAGGTAACCAAAAGGTTCCATATTGCCGGCATGGATGACGATGCTGTGTTTCGCGCTCTGGCCGATGCCAGCCGCCGGCAGTTGCTGGATCGGCTGCACCGCAGGAATGGCCAGACGCTCGGCGAGCTGTGCCAGGGGCTCGACATGACCCGGCAGGCGGTCGCGAAACATCTGGCGGTTCTCGAGGAGGCCAATCTCGTCTCGTGGAAGCGGCAGGGGCGTGAAAAACTGCACTTTATCAATCCCGTGCCGATCAACGAGATCGCCGAGCGTTGGATCAGCAAATTCGAGCGCTCCCGGCTGGGCGCGCTTTCACAGCTCAAGAAAGACCTTGAAGGAGAACGCGATGACTGACGCAGCGAATAGTAGTTTCGTCTACGTGACCTACATCCGAACGACGCCGGAAAAGTTGTGGGCTGCGCTCACTACTCCGGAGTTCATGAAGAAGTACTGGTTCGGCACGAACTTCGAGACCGACTGGAAGGTAGCGTCACCGTGGAAGCTGGTCTTTCCCGACGGCCGTGTGGCCGATACCGGTGAAATTGTCGAGATCGAGAAGCCGAAGCGGCTGGTCCTCAAATGGCGCAACCAATTCAGGCCCGAACTGCACGAAGAGGGCGACGCGCGCTGTGTGATGGAGATCGAGCCGGCGGGCGAGGTCGTGAAGCTTACGATCATCCACGAAATCGATAAGCCCGGCTCCAAGTTGATCGGGGCGATTTCCATCGGCTGGCCAAAAATCCTGTCGAGCCTCAAGACTTTGCTCGAAACCGGGACGGCGCTGCCGGCAATCGGCGAACTGCCGCGCAGCTGAGGAAAACGCGACGAGCCATAGGAGGCAGATATGACGACTCATGAAATCGGAACGCGCGAGCAGTGGCTCAAAGCGCGGCTTGAACTACTGCAGGCAGAGAAAGAACTGACCCGCCGCAGTGACGAGCTGGCCCGGCGGCGGCAGGAGCTGCCATGGGTCCGGATCGACAAGGAGTACCGGTTCGAGACCGACGAGGGGAGCGCCTCGCTGAAAGACCTCTTCCGAGGGCGCTCGCAGCTCCTCGTCTACCACTTCATGTTCGGCCCCGATTACACGGCGGGATGTCCGTCGTGCTCGGCGATCGCGGACGGGTTCGACGGCTTCGTCGTCCACCTGGCGAGCCATGACGTCATGCTTTGGGCGGTGTCGCGGGCGCCGCTCGCGAAGCTGCAGGCGTACAAGCAGCGGATGGGGTGGACGTTCCCCTGGACGTCCTCGCTCGGCAGCGACTTCAACTTCGACTTCAACGTCTCGGTGACCGAGGAGCAACAGCGCGCGGGCGCCGTCGAATACAATTACCGGCGCGCGGCGCCGCGGCCGGTTGCCGAGATACCCTCGCGGGCGACACCCGAAGGCGCTGCCAAGGGCGCGGCCATGACCGGCACCGACGTGGCCACCTACGCGCGCGAGAGGCCAGGCATGAGCGCGCTCGTGCTCGAGGACGGCATCGTCTACCACACTTATTCCACCTACGCGCGCGGACTGGACGGCCTATGGGGCGCATACCAATGGCTCGACCGCGCCCCCAAGGGGCGCAACGAGACAGGCTACTGGTGGCACCTCCACGACGAGTACGACAAGCGCTGAGCGAAGTCGTGGGTGTCGTTACCCGCGTAAAGGTCATAAAATTGCCCCCTTTATGCTGTACTCTCTCTTATGCTTGGAAGGTCGTTGGAATGTTACGGCGAACATGAGGAACGGCCACCAGTGATTGCATCCAGAAGGAGAGTTATCGCTGTAAATCCGGTGTAGATACAGCGATGACCAAGTTGGGAGACAATCATTGATTGTAGTCAGGAACGAGCTACTGAGGACGCGGCCCGGCCACCCGAACAGCGCGAGCTCGACGCGCCGCCGGGCCTTGCACGACGCGCGGCGCCGAGACGAGGAAAACGGCTTTTACGACCGCTGACCGAGCGTCGGCGGATTGGGAGAGTTTGGTTCGGCAGCTTGCTCGCTGGGCTTGCGCGCTCCATCTCTCGGGAGTACCAGATGGACCAACCGAGATTTGGGAGCGCTGTGATGACCGATAGAATTTCCGATTTCCCGGAGGCTCCGGCCGAGGCCGTGAGCCCTTCCGGCATCAATCATCTCGTCCTCAATGTTCGCGACATCGACGAGTCGCACAAATTCTGGACGGAGATCGTCGGCTTTAAGCAGGTCGGCGAATTGCATCCGCGGGCCGACCGGCCGACGCCGCCGAAGATGCGCTTCTACAGCGCCGTCAATGACGGCAAGTTAACCCACCATACCGTCGCCTTGGTCGAGAGCGCGAACCTGCCGCCGCCCAGCGATTGGGTTCTGTCCAACAGCCAGGTCGCGATCAACCATGTCGCGCTGACGATGCCCAATCGCGAAGCCTGGCTGAAGCAACTCGCCTTCCTGCAGAGCAAGGGAGTCAAGTTCAACTGGCGCGTCAACCATGGCGTGACGCACAGCGTCTACGTCAACGACCCGAACGGTTACGGCGTCGAGTTCCTCTACGAGATGCCGCGCCAGATGTGGGAAACCGACATCGACGGCGGGATCAATTGGCTCGAAAACCTGCCGACCGAGGGCCCCGAAGCCCTGGTCGACCGCACCGACACGCCGAGCTTCGGCCATAAGGCGGCAGCGGAATAGGCTGGCTGGGGCGGGAGTATCCGAGCCGCCGTGTGGCGGGATTTTTTCAGGATCCTGCCAGTATATTTTTGCATTGTGGTTGCGCTGCTTTCGGTCTTCTGTGCGGAGGCAGCTTCCCCAACACCGCCGGCCGCGGCACGCAGCCTATACGCGGTCAATCAAGCCGCGGCCGATCGAGGATCCGTCTCGGTCTACGATATCGAGGGCGGGCATCGACTGGTTAAGACCATTGGGACGGTACCCAATATCGGCGACGTCAGAGGAGTGGCCGTCAGCGCTGTAACTGGGAAGCTATACGTCGCCTACCAGGATGTTTCCGGCGCCGGAATGGTCTATTGCCTGAACGTCTACGATGATGCGGTTCTATGGAATAGAGCGGTCAGCCCCGGTGTCGATCGGCTGGCGATCAATCCGAACGGAGAGCTGCTTTACGTGCCAAGCTGGGAGGGCGGTTCGGCCGACTACATCAATGTCGTCGATGCCAATACCGGGGACATTGTTCGACAGGTGCACTTCTCGAGCCGATCGCATGACGCTCAATTCCCGTTATCTGGACCGATTTTCCAAGAGACGAAGGCCGACGACGGCAGCGGCCATTATTTATATCTCATCGACCCGGGCAGCTACGCGGTGTCACGCGTCGGTCCTTATTCGGGAATCCTCGGTCCTTACGCGGTCAACAGCACGAGCAGCTACTCTGTGAATAATGTGAGAGACCTCTGGGGAATGCAGGTTGCCAACCTCGAGACCGGTCAGATCATCACCGCCGGCATCCCCGATCACCCGCCGGGCGATCCCGGGCTGCTGCACGGGATCGGCTGGACACCTGACCAAACCGAAGTCTGGCAGAGTGGCAGCCGGAGCGACCCGCATGTTTACATCTGGGCTATGCGTAATCCCATGACCCCGGTCCTGAAGGATCGGTTGACGTTGCGAAGCGGTCGCGGATCACACTGGCTGACCTTCGACATCAACGGGGACTACGGTTATATCGCCCCCAACAAAAACAGCGCGGATGGAACCGAAATTTTCGATGCCCGCACCCATAACTCAGTCGGCGTGATCGGATCGTCGGAAGACCTGCTCGAGATCGATTTCGCGAACGGAAAGATCAGCCAAGCCGGTGATCAATACGGCATTGGGAGACGATAAGCCGATCCAGGGCTTGCTGAAAAGAGATGTCCGGCGGCGACTCCCGCTCCAGTTCGCAGCTAACCTCGTTTTGATGCTGATCGATGCCCAGGCGTGTGGGGCCGCAGGGGTTCGCTTGCGGCGCGCACAGGCCTCGAAGCCAGGGAGGGATGGACGATTTCGACCATGATGAGGAGGACAAATCAATCCACGTAATCCGCGCAAAATGGCCGCTTTCCGACGTAACCGCTTGATGATGTTGTGTTCTCGAAATTGGCATGAATTGTGCCCAACGTCGGCCGAGCTTCTTTGCTCGATCGCGTCCGGGAGCCAGCGTGCCCGATTACAGCGTCATCGCGGATGTTTCTTCGACGTTGCAGACGCTGTTGACGAGCGCGTTTGCGCCGCTCGATCCGGCGGCTCCGCCCGTGGCGCAGATCAGCGACCTGCAGGGAAACATCTCGACCGATCCCGCGCGGGTCACGATCTTTCTGTTTGAGGCGGTCGAGGATCCGAGCGCGCGTAATCGTCCTCGCGTCCGGGCGCCGGCCCCGCTGCCTCCACCACCGCCGCCGCCAAATCGCATCTATTCGCAAAAGCCGCCTCAGGCGCTGCTGTTGCGCTACATGCTGACCCCGTGGAGCGGCGACCGGCTGACCGACCACCGGTTGCTCGGCCGTACGCTTCAGATCCTGTACGACGATGCCATTATTGCCGGGACCGAACTGCAGGGAGGGCTCGCCGGGACGGACCAGGCCCTGAAGATCACGCTGTCGCCGCTGACCTTGGACGAACGTGCGCGGGTCTGGTTCGCGATCCAAAAGCCTTATCGCCTGTCGCTCACCTACGAAGTCCGCGTCGTCAACCTGGACGCCGTGACGGTCGACGGGGTCGCTTCCGTCAGCGAACGCGTCACGCGGTATGTCGGGCCGGATCCTGTGCAATGACCCGCTGGGCGACGGTTCCCGCCGATATTGTGCTCTCGTACAGCCCGGTCGGGCTGCGGCTGATAGATGAGCTGACCGGCGCGCCGCCGATCGGCAATGTTCAAGCCACGCTCGACATCCTCGACGCCAATGGCAGCTGGCGGCAGACCGATATTGCGGGAGTGCGGACCGCGAGCGACGTGGTCACTTATCCGGGATTGGAGCGCCACGCCGATCCGACCGGTCAGCAGCCTCGGCAGTATCGTGTCCGCCTGGCTGCCGATTTCTATCTCCCATACTACCGGGCCAGTGCCGACGGCATCCCGTTCACGGCCTACCCGTTCAGCAACACAGATCCCCCCGCCACCGTCGTCCAGACCGCGTCAGACACCTTGTTGGTGCCCGCCCCCAATTATCCCTTCCCTTCGCATGTTCGGGTATTGCGCGGGAGGGTTGTTGACGCTGCCAACAAACCGGTTCCGGACGCCTATGTGACGCAGAGCAACAGCGAGCGCGCCTTGACCGACTCGCAAGGCAGCTTCGCGCTGCCGCTGCGTTGGCTGGCAGCCAATGCACAGGCGTCGGTCGACGCGGTGGACGAGCGGACCGGCCGCACCGGATCAATACAGATCGAGCTGCCGTCTTCGCTAGGTCAAGGCCAGACGATTGTGATCAGCTGAAAGGATTGCGCAATGCCCGAATACCTGAGCCCTGGGGTTTATGTCGAAGAGGTCGATGCCGGCCCGCAACCGATCGAAGGTGTGAGCACGAGCATCACCGGAGCCGTCGGGGTGACGGTATTCGGCCCCACCAGCGGCAAGCCCATTCTCGTCACCAGCTTTGCCGAATTCATGCAGAACTTCGGCGGGTTCCTGCCGGCCCCGCCGAGCGCCATCTACAACCAGTGGGCGCCGAACAGCAATGTCGAAGGCGGCCAATGGTGGCATTTTCCGCTGGCGGTGAAAGGCTACTTCGACAATGGCGGCCAGCAGCTCTATGTAAAGCGCGTTTTCAGCAGCACCTCGACGCCCGCAACCGCGAATCTTGGCAACGGCATAGTGGCGGAGATTGTCAGCGACACCGTCGCCAATGCCACGGTGCTGCAACTGCGTCACCTGATCAACATCGATGAGAATTCGCAGGTGCAGA
>Ga0210396_10005747_pt1 | contig 11927 bp, 10 predicted proteins | sample IncBWH17OmetaG_FD_155466 | JGI IMG/M metagenome (GOLD analysis project Ga0210396, IMG submission 155466) | Forest soil microbial communities from Barre Woods Harvard Forest LTER site, Petersham, Massachusetts, United States - Inc-BW-H-17-O ...
CAACCGACGCAATGACCGTTGCGGTCAGCCGACTTTGGAAGGTGATTTGCAAACTTTGGCAGGTAATTTGCAACATGGGTGGTGGATTTGGACGGCCCGCGAGGCGCTCATATTTTGGTCTAAGAAGGCTATGCCACCGCGATCCTTATCTCGCCTAGCCGATCGATTCCTCCGGTCATCAGCTCTCCGCGCTGCACGGGACCCACGCCCTCGGGTGTGCCGGTCATGATGATGTCGCCGGGCTTCAACGCCATCGCGCGCGAGCAGATGGAGATAATGTCCTGCACCGGCCAGATCAGCTTGGAGATATCCGAATCCTGCTTCACGTTATCATTGACGGCGAGCCAGATGCGGCCCTCCGTCGGATGTCCCACCTCAGAGACGGGTCGCAGCGGCGCAATCGGCGCGGACAAATCGAAACCCTTGCCCCAGTCCCAGGGACGGCCCTGCTCGCGGGCCTGCAGCTGCAAATCGCGACGGGTCAGATCGATGCCCACGCCGTAGCCCCAGACATGGTCGAGCGCGCGGTCGACGGGGACGTCGATGCCGCCTTGTCCAATCGCAACGATCAGCTCGATTTCGTAGTGGAAGTTCTTGGTCTCTGGCGGATAGGGAATTGTCGTCCCATCGTCCACGACGGTGTCTGCCGGCTTGAGAAAGAAAAAAGGCGGTTCGCGATCAGGATCCCGCCCCATCTCACGCGCATGCGCAGCGTAATTGCGGCCAACACAGATGATACGGCGCACCGGAAATCGTGCTCTTGAGTTGTGGACTGCGATAGAGGCCGGCGGCGCAGGTGCCAGTACGAAATCAGGATTGGTGAGAGCCTCAGGCATTGCCGCGGTCCTCCCGGAAAAGATGCAAGGCTTCCTGAATGGGCCGGTCAGAGTAGGAGAAGATCACTGCGTCTCCGTCGAGCGCCTCGTGACGGACACGATGCCAGGAGGGTACGACGAAGATATCTCGCTTGTGCCATTCAACCACAATGTCCTCACCTCGTTGAGGCGAGATAACACTGCGGCCCTTTCCTTCGATCGGCACAAAGACTGTTGCATCCGTAGAGCGATAAGCAGCGGTAGCGAACCCTTCCGGCAGCAACTGAATGAAGGTGGCCATGGTGGCCATGGCATGGTTGCCGGTGATCGGATTAGTGTACCGCATCTTTATTCCATGGCAGGGGTCCCAATTTTCCGCACGCCGCAGGCGTTCCAACGCTTCGCGGGATCGCGCATAGGGATAGTTGAAGACAGGGGACGAACTTCCACCGCCTTTGTGATCCACAGGAAGCAGGTTGTAACCGTACCGCGCGTCGCTATCGCCGGTGGGACGGGTGATCGGCTGTTCGTCGACATCGAGATGCTCAGCGAACGATGCGTCCAGCATCTGGATGACGGGGATGTCGAGCCCGTCGAGCCAGAAGATCGGCTTGCTGCTGGGGTTGCCGTGATCGTGCCAGGCCCAGGGCGGCGTAATGATGAAATCGCCTTCATGCATGATCGTGCGCTCACCATTCACGGCGGTGTAGCCGCCTTCGCCTTCAAGGATAAAGCGCAATGCTGATTGGGTGTGGCGGTGAGCCGGTGCGACCTCCCCCGGCATTACCAGTTGCACGCCCGCGTAAAGGTCGGTCGTGATCTTGGACTCTCCGCGCAGGCCAGGATTTTCGAGAACAAGCACCCGTCGTTCCGCCTCCTTGGCGGTGATGAGATTTCCGGCCTCGAGCATATAGGCGCGGATATCATCGAACCGCCAAGACGCGGCGCGGCAGGCGCTTTTTGGTTCTGGGGTCACGAGTTCGGCGAGCGACAGCCACAGGGCGGTGAGATTCTTCTTGTCGATCTTCTCGTAGAAGGCACGGCGCTCCGGTGTATCGGCGACCGTAGCGACGTCGGAGTGATGAGGCATGGCTATCTCCCTGTGATTGACGGCGAGGAGGATGAGTGATGGATCGTCGCGTGAATGCTGAGACCGGCTAGTTTTTCAGGATTTCGACGGGGCGGTGCGCAGCATCTGTCGGTCGATCTTGCCCGTTCCGGTTTTCGGCAAGTCAGGCCAGTATTCGACCAGGCGTGGATATTTGTAGGGAAGCAGCTTCGACTTGACGTGATCCTGCAGTTCTCGGGTAAGCGAATCGCTTGCCACGTAACCGTCTCGAAGGTTCACGAATGCCTTGGTGGTCATGCGGCGATCGGGAAGCTCCATTCCGAGGACCGCGCATTCCCGAATCGCCGGATGTTCACGCAGGCAGAGCTCGATCTCGAGTGGGTAGATCCATTGACCGCTTACCTTGATCAGATCGTCGACGCGGCCTACGAAAGAAAAAAATCCGTCGGCGTCTTCGACAAGCCGGTCGCCGGTCCAGATCCAACCGCCGTCACGCATGGTTTGCTCGGTCTTGTCCAGACGATTCCAGTAGCAGGGCGCGTTGGAGTGGCCGCGGACCCACATAACGCCTTCCTCGCCTCGAGCCACCGACTTGCCTTCGGGCGTTGTCAATCGGATCTCGTACCCAGGTACACGTTTGCCGGCGGTTCCGACCTTCTTCTGCTCAGGTGTATTTGAAAGATAGATGTGCAGAACCTCGGTTGACCCAAGCCCCTCCAGGATCTCGTGCCCGAAGCGTCGCGCCCAGTCGTCGAAAATGTCCTGCGACAGAACCTCTGCTGCGGACAGACAAAGGCGGACGCTCGAAAGATCGGCGGCGTCAATGCGGGGATGATGGAGCAAGGCGTTATATAGCGTCGGCAGGCCGAAAAAGAGCGTAGGCTTGAAGCTCTCGATAACGTCGATAACCGCGTTCGGCTCAGGCCGACCGGCGAGCAGGACGGTGCTTGCGCCGACCGAAAACGGGAACGTGATCGAATTTCCCAAGCCGTAGGCGAAGAAGATCTTCGGCACGGAGAAGCAAATGTCATTCTCCTGGATCGCAAGGATGTGGCGAGCGAAGCTTTCCGCCGTATAGGCCATGTCGTGCTGCAGATGGACGATCCCTTTCGGCCGGCCCGTGCTGCCCGAGCTGTACATCCAGAAGGCCATGTCGTCGCGGCCCGTGGGAGCAGCTTCGAGTGCCACAGAAAATTCTGGGAACCACTGGTCGCCGTTCAACACTTTGACGCCCGATCGTCCAGAGGAGGCAGCTCCGTTGACGACGATCAGCGCGCGCAACGGCGTTCCCGCGATCGTCTCATCATCGAATATGACGGCATATTCGGCATCCACGATGGCGACCGGAGCGGCGGCGTCCTGCAGGTAAAAGCGAATGAGGTCCTTCGGCGAAAGGGTATTGATCAGAATTGGAACGAAGCCGGCACGGATCGCTCCGAAAAACACCGCCGGATAGGCCGTCGTGTCGTTCAGAAAGAGAAGCACACGGTCGCCCTGAGCAAGCCCCAGCGATCCAAGCGCGTTTCCAGCCTTGGCGGCTTTCGCGCAGAGCTCCCCAAAACTGGTGTTGCCCTCCACAGCGTAGACGGCGGTCTTGTCGGCGCGACCCGCCTGTATATTGCGAAACAGGATCTCGCTGGCGTTGTACCGTGCAGGAACGTTGAATCGGATTTCCTGCGGACCAGCAGCATCGTTCGGTAGACGGTCCGCGATCGCATGATCGATCCTATCCAACATGGGAGTTCTCCGCGCTGCGCGATTCGTTTTGATGTGATGAGTGTGCGTCGTACCGCTCCATGAAGCGCGGGGACGCTGCACGAAGTTGATCGTCGTCAATTCGGCCGGAACGCGTGATGTAGCTGTAACCGAAATCGAATGGTGCGAGCTTCATGTGCTCCGGGAAATTCTGGTACCAGGACGCGCTCGTCTTCGCGGCCTTTACAAGCTTCTCCACGACGGGACGACGTGCGGCTTCATAGGCTTCCAAAGCGGCGCGGAGATCGCAGGGTTCGTTATCCAGAGCGTTGGTGAGGGCGATGACGTCCTCGAGTGCCAATCGAGTGCCCGAGCCGATCGAAAAATGCGCGGTATGCAACGCGTCGCCTACAAGCACCATATTGCGATGCGACCAGCGCTCGTTCCATATCCACGGAAAGTTTCGCCAGATCGACTTGTTGTTGACGAGCTGATGTCCATCCAGCGTGTCGGAAAAGACTGACTCGCAAATAGCTCTGGTCTCTTTTTCCGTTTTTTCCGCAAAACCTGCCCGCAACCACGTTGAACGGTCGCACTCCACGATGAACGTGCTCATCGTCGGCGAGTAGCGGTAGTGGTGGGCGTTGAAACTACCAAACTTCGTTTCGACAAAGGTCTGAGTCAGCGTCTCGAAGCGCTTTGTCGTGCCGTACCAGACAAACTTGTTGTCGTCGCAGGACAGCAAGGTTTTGAAGTCGCCTTCATAGGTCCTTCGCACCAGCGAGTTCACGCCGTCCGCGGCGACAATCAGCCCGTATCCATCGAGTTCATCGAGTGAATGCACCGCGGTCTCGAACCGAAGGGTCACGCCGACGGACCGTGCGCGCTGGGTCAATTGTTTGATGAATTCGAGTCGTCCGACCGCTGAGAAGCCGACCCCGTCGATGACGACGCGCTCACCCAGGTGAACGAGAGTGATGTCGCGCCAGGTCTCCATCCGCGCCGTGATGGCTTCGGCCGTTTCGGGATCGTCGACACGAAGGAAATCGAGTGCCTTGTCAGAGAAGACGACACCGAATCCAAATGTGGCGCCCTCGGGATTCCGCTCGAAAACGTCGACCTGATCTTCCGGATGCCGGCGTTTCCAAAGATAGCTGAAATACAGCCCGGCCGGGCCGCCTCCCAGCACAGCGATGCGATGCACCCGCATGACGTTCCCTTTCCTTCTTGTTTGATTTCCGTATAGTAATATTAATTTCCTAATACGCAAAGCACAGTTACGTGAGGAGGAATCAATTGCGCTAGGTGAAAATAAAGATGTGAGCTAGGCTTGCGCCCGAACCGCTCTAGAGAAGGGTTCCGAATGTTTGAGACAGCTTTTACGGTCGAGTGGGGCGATTGCGACGAAGCCGGAATCGTCTTTTATCCCAATTACTTCTACTGGTTTGACTGCACCTATCAGCGCTGGCTGCGCAAACATGGACTGAGCCAGCGGGAGTTGCGGCGTCGCTTCAAAAGCGTCACGCCGCTGATCGATGTCGGCGCCCAATTTGTCGGTCCGGCCCGCTACGATGACGAATTGCTGGTCCGCGCCAACGTGAGCGAATGGCGGGAGCGGCGATTTCGGATCGAGTACAAGCTCTCCATGGGAGGGGTACCCGTGGCCACCGGTTTCGAGCAGCGTGCCTGGGCCACTCTTAGCGAGACGGGCGAACTTCGCGGAGCGAGTGTTCCGGTGGAGTTCAAGGAACTATTGAAATGAAACGCACACCTGAGAATGAAACCACGGAAGACAACAATGGCGCAGCCCCTGGCGGTATCCAGGCTCTCGACGCAGCGCTTTCGGTTCTTCGCATATTGCGATCGTTCGACGGACCCGCGACTCTGTCGGACGTCGCCCGCGAGGCCGGGATGCCGCCGAGCAAAGTTCATCGGTACCTCGCGAGTTTCATATATGCGGGCCTTGCCGTTCAGAAGGAGAGGTCCGGGCGTTATGATCTGGGTCCCGAGGCAGCCGAACTTGGTGTTGCGGCAATCAGCCGAAACAACTTCGTCGTCCGTGCGGCCGAGGGACTTGAAGAGCTGACCCAGACCACAGGTCAAGCCGCGTTTCTTGCAGTGTGGAGCAACAGCGGCCCGACCGTCGTCAGGATGGAGAGGGGTCCTCATTTGACCACTACTTCCATCGGTCTTGGCAGCACGTTCCCTTTGTTGACCTCCGCCACAGGACGCGTCTTTCTTACCTATCTACCGCGGCAGCAACTGATGCCTCGGCTCCAACTCGAAATCGATCGGGCCGCTACAAGTGGCATTCGCTGGCCCGATCTAAATCCCGATTTGGGAAGCGTCGAGGCGCTGATGAAGAAAATTCGACGTGAGCGAATCGCGCATGTCGACGGCCGTTACATTCCCGGTTTAGTCGCGATTTCCTCTGCGATCACCAATTGGCAAGGGGAGATCGAGGTTGCGGTAACCTTGTTCGGGACGCACCGGGAATTGCTCGAGCCCGGCAGTTCTGCGCGAACCGCTTTGATCGATTTTACCTCGCGCCATTCCATCACCGCGCCCGAAAAACTCGGTCACGGCCGGGCGCTTCGAACACAATAAACCGGTTGGAGTGCAGTTAAGCAGTCTGGGTGTCGGGGTAGAACTAGAACCGGAAACGGCAAGCCGCCGGTCCAAACTGCACTTTCACCCGGCCAGAACGATCGCCGTGGCGTTGCCCCATCAAACGAAGCTCCAATTCCTAGGAGCTTCTCCCAGCTGTACGCGCTGCCGCCGGATCAGCGTTACCGCGGCGATAGATTCATGCCGGGCGCGAGCCCGGGATTAATCTGATCGGGCGACATGGCCTCGGGCGCCGATTCAGCAGGGATCGCGTCCACATGGGCCTGCGGAATGGTCATGACGGGCTGGCAATCTGGACGCGGCTGCGGACCGGTGAAAAGATCGATGAGGGGATCCTCGATAACGCGCCGCAGGCGATCACTCCATTTTGGATGGTCATCCTCTATTGCTCGCCGGAGCGTTACAGTGGCCGTCATTCCGGAAACCAATGGCACCCCCGGCGGGACCTGGTCGATGACGATGCGAACCGGCACGCGCTGGGCGAGCCGCACCCAGGTATAGACAGGATCAACATTGGGCAGCCCTTGCGTACCCGAGGCGGAGTTAGAGACGCTGATGCCACGGGTGACCGTTCCCACATGTCCGACGATCGGTTGCGAATAGCCCATCAGCTTTGCCTCTGCGCGATCTCTGACGCATATGCTCGCTAGTTTTGTTTCCTCAAAATACCCATCGATCCAGAAGCTGTCGGCGTCGATGACGGAGATATTGCTTGTGCCGGCACGCGCGAAATCGCCCACCCGCATCAGAAAATTGGTGACATAGCCGTTAACGGGACTGCGAATCCTGGTTCTTCGCAGATTGATCTCGGCTTGCGCGAGTTGTTGTTGCGCCATGTCGAGCGCGGCTTTGGCCTGAACGGCGGTGCCGGCAAAGATTTGCTGCTCTTCGGCGGTGGTTGCCAGCCCTGCGACGATGCGCTCACGCAGCGCGGTCGGGACGGCCGCGAGCAACATTTCCAGGACGCGTATGGCAAACAACTCGGCCACAACTTCGACCATCGCGCTACGGGCGGCAGCGCTCCTCGTCGGGCCACTGTCCAGCTCCGTAGCAAGACTGTTGATTTCGGGTCTCAGCGCGACCACTTCGCCTAGCAACGCCGCGGTCGTCGTTGCCGGCACGGTCTCTCCACCCAGAATGCACCGAGCGTAATTGGCCACCCGGCGACGAAGGGATCCGAGCTTCGCCGCCAAATTCGGATGGTGATCCGGCGCAGCCAGAAGATCGTTCACGATCGCGACGGAGAGAACCCCGATAGCGATGGCTGCGCCGCGTGCTATGCCGGATTCGAAGAGGTGCTGAGGGGTATCAATCTGTTCGACGGCGACGATTGCCACGGTGTAACCGCTAAGCGCTGCGGCGTAAGCACGGTAGCCGTCCCGCAGGCCCACTACATAGACGCAGAGTCCCAACCATGCCGCAAAAGCTCCTAGAAGGAGCGCTTCGGTCTGGGCGAATGTGCCGACGATGGTGATCGACGCCGTCACGCCCAGGACGGTCGCGATCAGTTGAAAGATGGCCTTCCCCAGAACTTGGCCGCGGGTCGGCAGCGCGAGGATCGCAACTGTCGTCGCAGCCGTAGACGCTGACTCCAGTTCGAGCCAGAACCCCGCATAGAGCGCCACCACAATCGCCAACCAAATCCTGATCGCGAACGCCCAGGAACTCCCCGGCAGTCCCGCGAAAGTCATTGGATGTCTGTCTACCGCAGTGCTCATAACGCTCTGCAACCTTTGTCTGGCCGTGCAGGAGTCGTTTGTGGGCACGCGGATTCCGTGCGTGTTCGGATTGGCGCGCATCTATGCCGCGATGCCAAGATACATTTCTCGTTGCCTTCCTTTTCTCTCGATGCGCGGTGTTGGTTCCCGCTCACTCGCTCTTCCTGTCGCGTGCGACGAAAATGGAAAAGCGAGACCCGCGGCAGGGAGTGGAGGCGACGTCGATGCGGTGACCCAGGATGCCGAGCGCCTGACGAACGATGAAGAGACCGATGCCCAGGCCATCGCATTGCGCGGCATCAAGACGGGTGAAGGCCTCGAAGATCCTCGAAATGTTTTCTCCAGAAATTCCAATGCCCGTGTCGTATACATCGATCCGGATCTCTGAATGGGAATGCCTGCAACCAAGAAGGATACGACCTCCTGGTTGGGTGTACTTGATTGCATTGCTGACCAAATTGCGCAGGGCGGCGCCAAGTAGCAGGCTATCGCTCTCGATCGTAGCCCCACTGGAAACCAAGTGGATGCTTACGCCCTTGCTCAGCGCATCCTGCTCACTCTCTCGGCAGGCCTGCCGCAGGACCGGATGGACGCATACGGGCTTGAGCTCGAGACGCTGAGCACGTTCTCGGACGCGCAGTGCGGTCAGGATTTGCTCAAGCTGCTCCTTTAGTCGATCGACCGCATTCTGGCCCGACCGCAAATATAGCAGTTCGGAGCTCGTTCGGACGCCAAGTCCAAGGCGTTCGTGCGCGGCCTGAATGACCTGGAGCGGCTGGCGAAGGTCGTGACCCGCTATGGCGAGCAGCACCGCCTCGAAATTCGCGGCGCTCTGCGGCCTGGCGGTGGCCGCCAGACTCCAGGATACAGGCGCCCCAGCGGTCGCCCGAAGACTCGCGTCGCGTTCTTCCGTCCCGATATGGTCGCTCACGTCGTGCATTCGCGTTTTCCTGGGTAGTCTCGAAAGATTGCAGCGTGCAGCGTGGAGCGGTCGTCGCGCGAAAGCGAATTAAATACTCTAAATCGTTGTTAGTCGTGGTGCGCAGCGCGCACGGACATGCGTGAACCTACCAGAGACGGAGAGAATCAGACGAGCCAAGCCAGCTGAAACGAATCGTCATATATCGCGGCGATTGCGCAGGATGATCAATTGGACAATGAGTTCGTGGTGCGACGTAAAATAAAAAGCCAGGACAAGGGGGTCCGGTAAACCGCGCTTGTCGAAATTTCCATCAACATTGGCAGTGACGATGAAATTTCCGTAATGGCTCACGATTTTCGTGACTGCGATCGTCAGCCTATCGCCGATGATGTCTCGCTCTGCCCAGTCCCTGATGGCCGCTTTGCCCCAGTAGTCGCGTAACTGATCGTTGACGAGGGCGTCGTCTGCAAATGTGGCCAGTAGTTGCTCCAAATCGAAGCTGTTCGTCGCCTCGACGAATGCAGCAACGAGCGGAGGAAGCGAGGTTGGCGCTTCAGGCGAAGAAGGGGAACTCGGCATGCAAGTCCACGACCGTCATGGAAATTATTTTCAGCAACATGCCCCAGTTAGGGAGCCTTGGCGCATAGTATGATGTAAAAAATTGTAAATCGGATCGGTTCCTCGCGCACTCGCCGGATCCTCCAAGGCGGCCGTAAGCCGGTTCTGGCTTATCTGGCCAAGGTACTGTCGAGAACCAAGATTGCGGCTTACGATCATGGTTCCAAATTTTCAGGAAGCGCGGTCTGCAAAATCTTTCGTGAGGCGTCACGGGCTGGAACGAGAGCAGGAGCGCATGTAGACGGACCTTGACCTGCACCATTTGGGCCGCCTTTCGGGGCGGCACCGGCCGCCTGGCGTCACACGCTTGCGGTAGTTTATGCGTCTTGCGAGATCATCGCATGCGCCGATTTCAGATCCAAAGTATCGAAACCTTCCGTGAAACGGTCATACACGCCGGCCACGCATTGACGGGCTTCGACACTCTCGCCGTCTTCCCGAAGCAGGCGTGCAAGTGTCATGGCCGACCTGAGTTCAAGACTGAGCGCATGTTGCGCCCGGGCCTTCGCAATCGACGCCCTCAAACATGTCGTAGCGGCTTCACGGTCCTTTCGCGCCGCGAGGATTTGCCCCTTGATGCGCAGCAGTTCGGGCAGGTCAAACTCGGCGCCTGTATGGGTCGCGGAGGCAATTGCGCCATCGATCGTGAATAGCGCTTCTTCCAACTGCCCGATTTTTCGAAGGCCCTGTGCGAGCGCCCCCATGACTGCGGTACGAACCACGTGGTACTGCTCGGCCTGCATGATTTCCAAAGCTTCCCTCAATGACTCTATTCCTGCTTGCGCCTCACCACTGGCGACCTGCAGTTCGCCCTTCAGCCCAACCCCGCCGGCGCGATAGGGCCGTAGAGCGTGTCTTTCGGCGTACACTATCAACTGTTCGACCAACTCCCAGGCCCTGGAGAGATTCCCGGTCCAGAAAATGACCGAAGCGCCATAAAGAAGGGACGTGCAAACAGATACGGGATGGTTTCGGCCGCGGCTCATTTCATCGATTGCTTTTTGTGCCGTTCTCAGCGCCCGATCGGGAAACCCGCGCAGCCACAAAACTCGGGCAAGAGCCACCATGGCTCCTGTACGATTGACGCTTCCAAAGTAGTTGTTGGCGTGGTGTGAGCCGACTTCGGCGTCAAGTGACATTCCTTTCTCGATATGAAACTGCGCTGAAGCCTGATCTCCGCTCATGTAATGCGAAACACCTATCATCCACTCGGCCCAGACAAGGCCGGCAGGGTCGGAGATTGCCTGCGCCACGCTCCTTCCACGTTCGACAGCCGCCCGCGCGCCGCGGATGTCACCTCGCCGGACGAGAAACAGATTCAAGCTCGCCAAGAGTTGCAATTCGCGCGGCCTGTCCTCGAGCGCTTCGGCAAGTGCGAGCCCGCGCTCGATCGCTGCGCGAGCGCTGCCGTCGTGTCCGCGAGTGTACATAGACGCGAGCGCCAGAGCTTCCTGGAGATTCATCTCCGTTTGCGCGTTAATGTTTTTATCCTCGAGACCGGCCAAAGCCCTTTCGCACAAGTGTCTACACTCTTCCAGCAGAGATAGGCCCAATAGCAGCGGCGCCGCTTGCGCAACAAGAGCTGTTCCGAAGGCGGGGTCGCCACGATCCGACAGTGCCCACTCCAGCGCCGCGCGCACGTTGCCTATGTGTGGAGCGTATAGCGAGAAATCGTGCTGGCCGATCCTCGAGCGGGTAATCTCGTCGCGTTGGAGAAACCTGGAATAATATTCCGCATGACGGCGCGCGATGCGATCTGCTTCACCCCGTTCGGCGAGCTTTGCTCTGGCATATGCGCGTGTCATATCGAGCAATCGATAGTGTGCCGATTCGGATACCTGGGTCGTCGATATCAGCGACTTCGCGAGTAGGCTTTCGAGAGCCTCGATAGAACTCGCCTCGTCTGCCTCCGTCCCCGACGCGACCGAGCAGGCTGCCTCAACCGTGAAATCCCCTACGAACACCGAAAGCCTGCTAAGAACGGCCCTTTCCTGCTCGGGAAGGAGGTTGTAACTCCAGTCGAGCATCGCGTTCATGGTTTGGTGCCGGGGCACCCCGGTTCGGCGTCCGTGCCAGAGCAGGCTGAAGCGATTGTCGAGCAGCTCCGCAATTCCACGAATCCCGAGAGAGCCGGCGCGACTGGCCGCAAGCTCGATCGCGAGCGCGATTCCATCAAGTCGACGACAGATCGCGGCGACGATCGGTGCGTCAACGTCGCTCAACGCTGTTCTTTGGCCAGCGGCCGCTGCCCGTTCCATGAAGAGCTGAACAGCTGGATATCTCAACACTTCGGCGGCGGTTGGATCGGCATGCCCTGGCGGAGAATCAAGCGAGTATAACAAGTGGACGTGTTCACCTTCGACACGAAGCGCCTCGCGGCTGGTCGCGAGGATATGCGCTTGTGGTGCCTCGTTGACGACGCGCTCTGCCAACTCTGATGCCGAGTCGATCACGTGCTCACA
>Ga0210396_10005750_pt1 | contig 11921 bp, 8 predicted proteins | sample IncBWH17OmetaG_FD_155466 | JGI IMG/M metagenome (GOLD analysis project Ga0210396, IMG submission 155466) | Forest soil microbial communities from Barre Woods Harvard Forest LTER site, Petersham, Massachusetts, United States - Inc-BW-H-17-O ...
ATTTTTTGGTAGTGGTCATTGATTGATTTTCGTTATGCCCGGCCTTGTGCCGGGCATCCACGTCATTCACTCTTCAAAGCAGGAAAGTCGTGAATGGCCGGGAGCGCAGACAAGTCTACGTAGTCTGCGCGAAGCAGACTACCATGCCCGGCCATGACGGACGTGGAGATCGAATTCCTTGAATTCCTCCGGCCCAACAAAATCAAACCTCCGCGCCGCCGCACTGGCGGCGCGCGATGCGTTGACCATCGAGCAGCGCGGCGCGGCGGCGCAGGCCCTCGCTGAGCGCGGACTGCCGATCGAGATCACAAGCGGCACGGTCGTGTCAGGTTATTCGCCGATCCGCAGCGAGATCGATCCGGTGCCCCTGATGCGCAAGCTCGCGGCGCAAGGCGCGCAACTGGCGCTGCCGGCGGTGATGGCGCGCGGCAAGTCGCTGGCCTTTCGGGCCTGGTCCGCCAGCGACCGGCTGATGCTGGGGCCGCTCGGCATTCTCGAGCCGTCGCCGGCGGCGGCCGAGCTGATCCCCGACATCATGCTGGTGCCGCTGGCGGCATTCGACCGCGCCGGCCACCGCATCGGCTATGGCGCCGGGCATTACGACTACACTTTGGCGCATCTGCGCAAATTGAAACACATCATAGCGGTCGGCCTCGCCTTCGCGGCGCAGGAAATCGTTGCCGTACCGGCGTTACCGCACGACGTGGCGCTCGATTATGTGCTAACGGAAACCGAAGTGCTCGATTTCCGGAGTTGATGATTTGCGCATTCTTTTCGTCGGTGACGTGGTCGGCAGGTCCGGCCGCACCGCCATCTCGGAGCATCTGCCCGGCATGATCCGCGACTGGGCGCTCGATCTCGTCGTGGTCAATGGCGAGAACGCCGCCGGTGGCTTCGGCATCACCGAGGCGATCTACCAGGAATTCATCGACGCCGGTGCCGATGCGGTCACGCTCGGCAATCATGCCTGGGATCAGCGCGAGGCGCTGGTGTTCATCGAGCGCGCGGCAAGACTGGTTCGCCCGGCGAACTTTCCGAAGGGGACGCCCGGACGTGGCACGGCGCTGATCGACACCAAGCGCGGCCAGCGCGCGCTGATCGTCAACGCCATCGGCCGCGTTTTCATGACGCCGTTCGACGATCCGTTCGCGATCCTCAACCGTGAACTCGAAGCCTGCCCGCTGGGCGCGGCGGCCGATGCCGTCGTGGTCGATTTCCACGGCGAGGCCTCCAGCGAAAAACAAGGCATCGGTTTTTTCTGCGATGGCCGCGCCAGTCTCGTGGTCGGCACCCATACCCATGTCCCGACCGCAGACCATCAGATACTCTCCGGCGGCACCGCCTATATGACCGACGCCGGCATGACCGGCGATTACGATTCGATCATCGGCATGCAGAAGGAAGAACCGCTGCGGCGGTTCACCTCAGGCATTCCGTCGGGACGTTTCGAGCCGGCCCAGGGAGTGGCCACGCTGAGCGGCGTCGCGGTCGAGACCGACGATGCGACCGGGCTGGCGCTCAAGATCGCGCCGGTGCGAATCGGTGGCCGGCTGGAGCCAACGCTGCCGGGGTTCTGGGTCGGGTAGATGGCGGGCTGGCATCGAACAGCCGCCACTATCGTTTGCGTCAATGCCGAGAATGGTTGCGATCTGCATCGCGCTCGGCAATGATACCGGGCGTCGGGCACATATTGTCGAAGATGCGGGAACTACTGGTCCGGAACATTCAATCAATCTGACGGCTGTGTCGGTCATTGAGTCGCCGTGAAGCGGGGAAACCCGCGCGGACGCCGGTGAATTCGCGCAGCGCGTCGCGGATGTTCATCGTCACCCCGCTCCAGTTGCGGCTCTCGCCCTGCCGAAACAATCGCGCGCTCGGATACCACGGGGTATCACTCCGATCGAGCAGCCAGCGCCAATCGGGAATATGCGTCAACAAGATCCAGACCGGCTTGCCCAATGCGCCCGCAAGATGCGCAACACTGGTGTCAATGGAGATGACGAGATCGAGCTGCGATATCAGCGCCGCCGTATCGGAAAAATCTCCGAGTTGCTGACCGAACTGGAGCACGTTGCAACGCTTCAATATCTCGGCGTCGCCGGCGCGAAGGTCCTTTTGCAGGCTCACAAAACGCGCGTCGATGTCCAATAACGGCAGCAGATCGCGCAGCGTCATCGACCGCTCGCGATCCCTGGCGTGTTTTGCATTGCCGGCCCAGGCAAGCCCGATCCTCGGGGAGCGTTGGTCCCCCAGCAACGCGCCCCAACGTTCCAGTACCTGCCGCGGCGCGCGCAGATACGGAACGCTGGAGGGAATGTTCCGGGTCCCGGTTTTGAAGGCCAGCGGCAGACTGGGAAGGGGGCATTGCAGGTCGAAGTCCGGCAAGGGGGCGCCCTTGGCGATAATTTGCGTGGTGCCGGCAAGACCGGTCATGAGCCCGCACAGCGGCTCTTCAACTTCCATGATGACGCGCGCGCCGAGCGCCGCCACCAGCGGCACGTAACGGCAGAACTGGATGCTATCGCCAAATCCCTGCTCGCTGCGGAGCAGGATCGTCCTGCCGGCGATATCGTCCTCTCCGAGCCAGAGCGGCCGCGGAAAATCGCGCGCCGTGAGTTTCGCCGACGGCGCCTTGCGGCGCCAGTCGTAGTCGATCCATCCACGCGCGAAGTCGCCGGTGACGAGGCGCGACAGTCCCCTGAAAAAATACGCGTCGGCATCATCCGGGCGGAGAGCGATCGCCTGATCGTAACTGGCCAGCGCCGCATCGAACCGCATCAGGTCGTGCAGCGTGACGCCGCGATTGACCAGCGCCCCGGCGTCATCCGGCCGAGCGGCGAGCGCCGTGTCGTAACTCGCCAGGGCTTCATCGAGCCGCCCGAGTTTATGCAGTGTGACGCCGCGATTGTTGAGCACGGCGGCGTCGCGTGGGCGCACGGCAAGGGCACGGTCATGGTCGGCCAGCGCCTCCTGATATCGCGCGAGCTCATGCAGCGCGACGCCGCGATTGGTGAGCGCCTCGACATGATCGGGCTCCAGCGCGAGCGCCCGCTCGAAGCTCGTCAGCGCCTCGTCGGATCGCTTCAGCGCATGCAGCGTCGCGCCGCGATTGACAAAAGCCTGCGCGTGGTCCGGGTTGAGGGCAATGGCGCGGTCGTAGCTCATCAGCGCCTGATCGAGCCGGTTTTGATCGTGCAGCGTGGCGCCGCGGCCGGCCAGCGCCTCGGGATAATCCGGACGCAAGGCCAGCGCAGCGTCGTAACTCGCCAGCGCTTCATCGAGCCGCCGGAGCCGGTGCAGGATTGCGCCCCGGTTATAGAGCGCTTCGGTGTGATGCGGCTGCAGGTCGAGCGCGGCTTGGTAGGCGGCCAGCGCTTCCTTATGGCGTCCCAGTTTGTCCAGCGCATTGCCGCGGTTGCTGAGTGCATCCGCGTTATCCGGCCGCAAGAAAATGGCGCGATCGTAGCTGGCGAGCGCCTCGTCGAATTGCTTCAGCTCATAATGGGCGATGCCGCCGTTGACCAGCGCCTCGGCGAAGTCGGGACGCAGCGCGAGCGCGGCGTCGTAACTTATCAGTGCATCGGAATGCTGCCCCAAGGCCTGCAGGGTGACGCCGCGGTTGTTGAGCGCCTCGGGATGATCCGGCCGCAACGCGAGCGCACGGTCATAGCCGGCCAGCGCCTCGTTATAGCGGCGCAGCTGTTGCAGGATCCCGGCGCGATTGTTGAGAACCTCGACATGATCAGGCTGAAGCGCGACCGCGCGGTCAAAGCTTGCGAGGGCCTCGTCGTAGCGCTTCAGCTGTTTCAGCACCGCGCCGCGATTGCTGAGCGCCTGGATGAAGTCCGGCCGCAGCGTCAGCGCGCGATCGTAGCAGGCAAGCGCCGCGTCGTTCCTGCCCAGCGAGGTGTGGATGACGGCCAGCAGATTCAGCGTGCCGGCAGAGTCAGGATCGGCCGACAGTATTTTGAGGCACACCTGCTCGGCCTCGGCGAGCTTTCCCGCATAGTAGGATTTCAAGGCGATATCGAGCGCCTCCGATATCGTCAGTGAAACGGTCGTCATTGCGATACGCCCTCAATTGAGCCGTGTAGCCGAGCCGGGCTCCAGCCTCCGCGCGCGCAAGGCCGAACGAAGCTGCTTTACCTGACTCGCCCGGATTCTGGCCAGCGCCAGCCGATAATGCCTGCGAAGGGCTGATTGAGGTGGCGGATGCCAATTCCGTCGCGTGAACCTCATTGAGGGCCGTGGGCAGCCGTTTGAAAAAGGTAAGTGTGACTCCCTTAAAAAAAATTGCGTGGCACGCTTCCATTTCGATTTTCAGCGCCGAGTTGTTTGCAAGCCGCCTCCGGACAGAGCGTTCGCAGGCTGTGCGGGTAACTGGCAGGTCCTTTATCGCGGGTGCGAGAAGGGCTGACAATTTGCCGCCCAGGCGCCGCGGATCGCTGGACTGTCCGTCGAGGGGGAAAGAACCTCAGGGAGAGAGCCATGATTCTAGCGAAAACCCGAAAACTTCTGGCCGGTGTGGGGGCCGCCACGGTCATATTGTCGTTGGGCTTTGCCTACGCACAGCAAGGCCCGCGCGGCAAGTCGAGCTATATGCAGGTCGAGATCAACGAGCCGTTCTCGGCGATCTTCGCCCGATTGTCGGGACAGAAGGCCGAAGTCACGCGCGAGCACATGGCGCTTCTCAACGAGCGGTACGATCTGAGCAATCGACCAGCCGCAGGCGTTACCATGGACCGCAACAAGCCGGTGCAGGAGGGCGTTCGCGTCAAGCTCCCGGCGGGAAAGACCTGGGAGGCTCTTGCGGCCATGAGCCCGGAGCAGATCCGCGAGCAGAACGCGTTTCCGAAAGGATTCTATCCTCTGCCCCATCCCAAGCATTCGGAAGGCGGCTTCGTGTTTCCGCATTTCGTGATCGACGAGATCAAGCGGCAGGAGGGACGCGATCTCACGCGCTTCGACGTCGAGTACGACATCCCCGATCATTTCCTGCCGGAGTTCCCGCCGCCGATGTATCTCAATCAACGCACCGACCTCGGCGACGTCACGCAGGGCAAGCTCGTTACCATCGAGAACTATTACGAGCTGTTTAACGGCATCATCCCTCCCAAGCAGCTCGATGGCTTGCGCCTTCTGGTCACGGCGTTCCCGCAGCAGCAGTTCAACCTGACCGAGGACCGCCGTTCCGAACTGCCGAGCCGCGGCTCAGCCTGCTTCGACTGCCACTCGAACGGCCACACCAACAAAGCCAAGCACCTTGCTCACGATGCCCGTCCCGAGGAATCCCGCCATCGCATCGTCACCCCGTCGCTGCGCGGCGTACAAATCCAGCGGCTGTTCGGCTCGCAGCGCGCGCTCAAGACCATCGAGGATTTCACCCAGTTCGAACAAGCCGGAGCGTATTTCGACGGTGACAACGTGATCGCTACCAAGAAGGGTCTGAACCCGCTCGACCGGATAAGTCAGGTTGACTTGATGGCGGAGTTCCAGGAGGAACTTGGCTTTCCGCCGGCCCCGAAGCTCGACGTTTTCGGCAAACTCGATCCGAGCAAAGCCACGCCCGCAGAGTTACGCGGCCAGGAGATCTTCTTCGGCAAAGGCCGGTGCGCCTCGTGTCATGCCGCGCCCTATTACACCGACAACCTGATGCACGACCTCAAGACCGAACGCTTCTTCAAGCCGGAGATGATCAACGGCATGAGTGAAGTCGGCGACGGAGCCGTCAAGACCTTCCCGCTTCGCGGCATCAAGGATTCGCCGCCCTACTTCCATGATGGGCGCCTGCTGACGCTCGACGATTCGGTCGAGTTCTTTAATCTGGTGCTCGGCACCAAATTAACCAGCGAGGAGAAGCACGACCTGGTTGAATTCCTCCGCACGCTTTGAGCGATGCGCAGCTTCGACATGGCGACCGCCTACATGGCGACCGCGAACGACGTCCGCGGTCGCCATCAAATGTCAGCCTGGCAATCTGCCGCTTGATGCGGAAATACCCGCAAATTAATGACGCATGCGTTGAACCCGTAGGGCGGATTAGCAACAGCTAGTCCGCCGGCTCGGTGCAATACGCTGATGCTAATGCGCCCTACGCATTGGGCCGCCCTTCCCATCCGGCGACTGACGGTCCGCCAGGCACGAGATTAGACCGGCGATGAATTTTAGTTGAACAGATGAGAAGGAGTTCACATTCGGCGACGGCATCACAAGGTATTTTCGCCGATGGAGAAGCCTATCGCCGTTCGCGGCGCGCAAGCACGAACGGCAATGCCACCTCTAGTCATGCGACATTCCTGCACCTTTCGAATGCTTTGCTGCAAACTGGCAATATGATAGTCTGAGCATACCAAAATACCTTTTTCCAGAGGAAAAAAGTACCGCTCGCCCAGCACCGTAATCTGCAGCTCCGGGGAATCCGAACCATGGCTGAGATTCGCAATATCAGAGGTGGCGACACGCCGCACGACCCGACACCAATACCGCGGCGCCTTGCGGCGATCGTCGCTGCTGATATCTCGGGCTACAGCCGCCTCATGGAAATCGATGAAGAAGGCACGCACCGTCGCGTAAAGCGGATCGAGCGCGACCTCATCGAGCCCAGCATTGCAGAGCACCACGGCAGGCTCGTCAAAACGACCGGTGACGGTTTTATTGCAATTTTCGACAGTCCCGTCGAGGCCGTGCGGTGCGGCATCGTCATCCAGCAGAACATGATTGGACGCAACGCAGCGTTGCCCAAGCATCATTGGATCGAGTATCGGATTGGCGTCAATCTTGGCGACGTCATCATCGAAGCAGACGACGTTTACGGCGATGGCGTCAACGTCGCTTCGCGCCTTGAGGGTATCGCCGATCCTGGCCAGGTTTTCATTTCGGGCGGCATCTACGAACAGATAAAGCACAAACTGGTTTGCGGTTATGAGGCGCTCGGAGACCGCAGAGTCAAAAACATCACGGATCCGGTGAGAGTTTATCGCGTGCTTCCGGATCCTGCCGCGTTTCAAAGGACCCGAAAGCGCCGCGAGAACATTCTACTTTTCTTGCTGAGCCTCACTGTGCTGGTCATTGCCGGCGGCGCCCTCTGGTATTTGCTTCTGCAGCCGCGTGGCAGGGTAGAGAGGCAGGCGTCAGCCCCTGTGCCGCCTCCCGCGGTGATGCCGAACCCGCCCTCGTCGCCGTCACCCGCCATCAAATCAACAGCATCGCAACCTTCGTCTGCTACCCCTCCGGCGCCAATCACCCAGCCCGCGATGCCGCAACCTTCGTCCGCTCCCTCGGCTGCGCCAGGCAACCAGCAAACAGCTCAGCGATCGGCAGCCGCGACGCCCGCTACACAGCCGGCGCCAGCGGTCCGAGAGCCTGAGATGAAGCCGGTTCACGGCGGTAGCTTTACAATGGGTAGCAACGACGACCTCACAGAGAGGCCAACTCATCAGGTCAACGTCAAGCCGTTTGCGATCAGCCAATATCCGGTTTCCGTTCGCGAGTGGAACGAATGCGCCGCTGCCAAGGGATGTGCATTCACGGCAACCGGCAAAGATGATGCGCCCGTCACCAATGTGAGCTGGAGTGACGCAAAGCAATTTGCCGCCTGGCTCGCGAGCGCAACGGGAAAGCCGTATCGACTGCCAACTGAGGCTGAATGGGAATATGCCGCGCGAGCGGGCACCCAAACGAAGTACTGGTGGGGCGATCAGTTTCAATCGGGCATGGCTGATTGCAAGAATTGCGCCGACGTTGCCAGCGCGGAGCAACCGGCGAAGGTCGGCAGCTTCAGGCCAAATCCGTTTGGCCTGTACGATATGGGTGGCGGCGTCGATCAGTGGGTAGAGGACTGCTGGCACAAGAACTACCAGGGCGCTCCGGCCGACGGTTCGGCCTGGGTCGAAGCTGATTGCGGCTCACACGTTATCCGATCCGGTTCCTGGAAGAATGATTCGAGGTATGTCCGACCATCAAACCGCGACAGTTACGACACCTACGTACGATATCCGACCCATGGATTCCGCGTCGCGCTCTCCCCCTGAAGAGCGAAGAAGAGGAAAATGTGTCATGAAAATCTGCCGGCGCATCTTGCTCTGTGCAACCCTGACATGTCTGCCGTTTGCCGCGTATGCCCAGGGGAAACCGGCGCCAAAGGATGCCGTTCTCTACTTCATATGGCCGCAGGATGGCGCGACGATCAAAGGCGGATTTTGGTGCCGCTTTGGTCTACGGAATATGGGCGTGACTCATGCGGGCGATACCTACCAAAACAGCGGCCATCACCATTTGCTGATTGATGTGAATGAACCACTCAATCCCAACGAGCCGATCCCCCAGGACAAATCACATCTCCATTTTGGAGCGGGGCAAACCGAAGCACGTATCGAACTTCCACCCGGTAAACACACACTTCAACTTGTATTGGGAGACAGTGCTCACTATCCGTTCGTTCCTCCGTTGGTTTCAGATAAAATTACAATTCGAGTCAAGTAGGACTTGAAACCACTATCACTGTTTGAAATTCGAATCGGTGGTATGCGCGAAAATCTCGTCCGCATTCACGAGGCGTGAAGGCTAACCTGCCCCGCACCCGTTACGATTGCCGAAAGCCCATGCGGAACGCGCCCCAATGGCGGCCGCGGACGCGGATCGGCGACGACAGGTCTTTCATCAGCACGAAATTGCCGCCACCCATATCCCGCCGGTAGGTCTGCAGCAGAAACGGCTTGGTGTTGGCGGCGACTTTCTGAACCGCGCGATCGCTGAACAGCCGCCGGTTGCGGCAATGGGCGTTGTTCCAGACCGGGTCCGATCCCTGCGGCAGGCGATAGTTCGGATTATGGGTCGGAAGATAGCCGCCCTTGGCCCAGGCGACGCAGAAGACGATGCGGGGATCGGTCTTTTGAATTGGATCTTGTATGGGCGGCAGGACCCGATCGGTGAACGTGACGTAATCCGTGAGATATTGCGTCGGATTGGTGCCCGGGATTTCGCGGTATTTCTCGTCCATCAACTGGTCGAGGCTGATATCGCCGCGTTCAATGGCGTCCTCGAACGTGGTGGAAATCCGTTTCGCGGTGTCGATCACGATTCGGATCAGCGGCGCATCGGATGTCTCCACGCCGCTGTCGGCGATCAGTTCGATGAGGTTTTCGGAAAGGTCGAGCAGTTTGGCGACCCTGTCGTCGGCGTGCTTCAGGTCGTTCGATGACAGGTCGACGCCTTTGGCGAGATGGCCGAGTTCGTCGATCACCATATCGCAGTGCGCGAGATTGGACGTCGCCGCTTTGGCAACCCCGTCGATCTCCTGGCCGACCGCGGTGAAGCCGTCCTGCACGCGCATGATAATGCCCTGGATCTGCCCGGCGCCTTCGCCGGCGTTCTTCGCCCGCAGCGAGGCGTCACTGCTCTCGCCGATCAGATTGCCGACCTGGCCGTCAAGATCGCGAACGGTATCACTGATCAGATGCGTTGCCTGACGGGTCGCTTCGGCAAGGCTCTTCACTTCGTTCGCGACGACCGCAAAGCCGCGGCCCGCTTCGCCGGCGCGGGCGGCCTCGATGGTTGCGTTCAGCGCCAGCAAATTGGTCTGCTTGGCGATCGCCTCGATCGAACCGGATACCTTGGCTACCTGCGCAAGCGCGGTGCCGACCGCCCCGAGACGATGCTCGATGCGGCCGACGGCTTCGATCAATTCGGCGATATGCTGCACCGCTGTCTCCACCGCGGCCCGCGACTGCATGATCTCGCCGGCGGCGACAGACGAGGCGGTCTGCACCGCTTGCGACGCAGTGGCGATGTCGTGATTGGCCGAGACCATGGTCTCGGCGGTCTTTTGCAGGTGCCCGAAACGGTCGGCCTGGGTGGAGACCCGGCCGGCGACTTCCTGCAGATTGCCCGCGACGTCGGCGAGTTCAACCCCGAGGCCGCCGATCCGGCTCGACAACAGATCGACCAGACGTTCGCTATTCGAGGCGTTCGCTGCTTCCGGTTTGGTGGACTGCGCAACCGACATCGCTGCATTTCTCCGGTGGCGGAACGAGAGGAGGACTGATGACTGACGCGTATCTGCAGGCGTTACCTAAAGCTTGTAGGCGGTTCGGAAACCGCCCCAGTGCCGGCCGTTGATCCGGACCGGCACGTCGATCTCGCGCATCATGACGGTCTTGCCGCACCCCATGTCGCGGGCGTAGCTCTGGATCAGATAGGCGCGCAAATTGCGTCCGGCGGCGAGGCCCGCGGCATCGTTGAAGATCCGGCGGTTGCGGCTGTTCGCGGTGTTCCAGGCGAGGTCGCCGGGGCGCTGCGGATGGGAGTAGATCTTGTTGTGTACCGGCAGGTAGCCGTTGCGGTCGATCATCGCGCAGAACACCATGCGCGGGTCCTTGGCGAGGAAGGCTTCCTGAAACGGCGGCAGCGCGCGATCCGCCCAATCGAGAATCCGGGTCCGGTGCTGAAGTGGATTGGTGCCCGGTATTTCGACGTAGTCAGTGTCGAACATGTCGTCGATGGAGATGGCTCCGCTCGCCACCGCGCCCTCGAAAATCCTGGTCAGCGCGGCGCCGGCTTCCATGGCGCGGGTGACGAATTCAGTGTTCTCGTCGTGGATCGACCACAGCGCGTCTTCGATTTTTTCGCTGGTCCCGGCATCGGGCGCGTCGAACCGCGCCTGCGCGCCGGCCTTCGTATGCTCGCTGAGCCGAATCCGGCAGGCGCCGACGCTCTGCAGCGTGGCAGTGAGGGTTTGGTTCAGCGGCAGCGATCCGGCCTCGGGTCCGCAGATCAGGATGCTGTCCTGGGAAATCTCATAGACCGGTGCGTTGACCGTGCCGCGCCCGGTCTGGATATCGATTCTGAGATTGCACGGCATCCGTTCGCGCTTGCGCCCGCCGGTGCGCCCGTCCTGGCCCAGCAGCACCGCGCAGCGGGCTTTCAGTTTCTGCGCAAACAGCGTAACGGCGTTGCCGGCGCTGGCGACGCCTTCGCCATGCGCCTGCGCTTCCTTGGCCGCGCTCTCGATCTCGGCGGCACTGTCGCCGACCGAAACGATGAAATGCGAGGTGGTCGCGACGTTGTCGGACATCTCGCTGGTGGTTCTGTTTTGCTCGGTCACCGCGCCGTTGACGTTGTCGAACACCGGCCGGATCGCCTCGATCGCCTGCGAGATCCGCAGCATGGCATCGACCGAGCCGGCGGCATCCTTCTGCAACGCTTCGATCTTTTTCGTGATCTCTTCGGTGGCGTTCTGGGTCTGCACCGCGAGCGCTTTGACCTCGGAGGCGACCACCGCAAACCCGCGCCCGGCTTCGCCGGCGCGTGCCGCTTCGATGGTCGAGTTGAGCGCCAAAAGCGTGGTTTGCCGCGCGATCTGCGCAATCAGGTTGACGACATTGCCGATCGCGGCCGAGGATTCCTTGAGTCGGTCCATCGTCAGGCCGGCTTCGTGCGCGGCGGCGCCGGCCTGATCGGCGAGCTTGCCGGCGTCGCGCACCTGCGACCCAATGCCGTCGGCGGACTGGGTGAACTTGTCAGCGGCTTGCGAGAAAGTGGTCGCGGTCGATTGCGCGGCGCTGGCGCGTCCGGTGAGGGCGTCGGTGCGCTGGCGAATGGTCGAGAGCGTCGCCGCCGTTGCTTCCGCGCCGCCGGCGACCGAACTGGCGGCGCGCTCGAGCTGGCGGATCATTGCCCCGAGTTCGACTTCAAGCAGTTCGAGGATTTGCCTGGCGGAATCACCGTCGGAGGCACCGGCTGCATCAGCGGCAACGGCCGAGGCTGGCGGTGTCGCGGCGGCCGGCGCAGCCGGTTCCGGCGGACGCTTTTGAAACAAACCGAACGCCATGGGCTTTCTCGGGAACATGAGAATGAGGCCGGTATCCTCTCACGCCGTCGTGAACTCATGGTTAATACTTGCCTCACCGGCAGGCAGGCGCCAC
>Ga0210396_10005751_pt1 | contig 11920 bp, 11 predicted proteins | sample IncBWH17OmetaG_FD_155466 | JGI IMG/M metagenome (GOLD analysis project Ga0210396, IMG submission 155466) | Forest soil microbial communities from Barre Woods Harvard Forest LTER site, Petersham, Massachusetts, United States - Inc-BW-H-17-O ...
GCACGCGGGTCGACAACAGGCGTGACAGGGTTCCCGACAGCGGCACCATCACGACGTCGGCAATCAGGTAAGACGTCTGGACCCAGCTGATCTCGTCGGTGCTTGCCGCCAACCCGCCCTGAATCTGCGTCAGCGAGCTGGTCACGATCTGGACGTCCATGATCGCCATGAACAGGCCGACGACCATCGCAAGGATACCTAGCCAGTCGCGCAGGGTGGGGGATGTATGCAGATCCTGCGCGCTTGTCCTATTGCCGTGGCCGTCCTGCCCCCTCCCTAACCCTCCCCCGCTTGCGGGGGAGGGAAGGGTGGGGGCAATGCGGGGCGGAGCATCACCCCGCAATGCGCTCACGGCGACCTGGCCTGGGCTGCGCCGACGATTCCGTCGTCCTCGCCGGCGCCCCTTGTGTCTATCGTCACGGTGACGGACAGACCGGGGCGCAACAGCCCGGCCAGCGGTCCGCTCGCCGGCAGCGCAATCCGCACCGGGACGCGCTGCACGATCTTGGTGAAATTGCCGGTCGCGTTGTCCGGCGGCAGCAGGCTGAACTGGGCGCCGCTGGCTGGGGCGAAGCTCTCGATCCGGCCCTGCAACACCTGATCCGGGTAGGCGTCGACAGACACCTCGGCGAGTTGCCCCGACCGCATTCGTGTGAGCTGCGTCTCCTTGAAATTCGCGGTGACGTAGACGTGCGGCAACGGCACTAGGGACAGCAGCTGGGTTCCGGGCTTGACGTACTGGCCGACCTGACCGGCGCGATTGCCGGCCACTCCCGAAATCGGCGCACGTATCACCGTATTGTCGAGATCGTTCTTGGCCAGCCACAGATTGGCTCGGGCCTGCTGGAGCCGGGCCTCTTCTTCGCGCCGCTGCGACTGCAGCACCGCGAGCTGGTTCTGCTCGGCCGCGTATGCGGCGCGGCTCTTGGCCAGCGCCGCCTCGGCCTTGCGGTTGTCGGCTTCGGCCTGCTCGAAGCGTTGCCGGCTGGCAAAGTCGCTCGTCATCAGGCTGCTGTACCGCTTGTAATCCTGCTGTGCGCGGGAGAGGTCGGCCTCGGCGGATTTCACCACCGCCGCGGCTTGGTCGATCATCGCCTCCTGCAATTTGAGCCGGCTCTCATACGTCGCGATCATCGCTTCGGTGGTCGCAACCGCCGCTTCTGCCTGCGCGGCCTTGGCCTTGAAGTCGCGATCGTCGATGACGAAAAGGATCGCGCCCTCGGAGACTTCTTGATTGTCGGCGATCTTCACCTTCTTGATGTAGCCCTCGATTTTCGGGCTGATCAACGTGACGTCGCTCTGCACGTAGGCGTCATCCGTGGATTGGCGGAACCGCAACACATCCCACCAGTACCAGCCGCCGATGCCTGCGAGGGCGAGCACCGCCACGGCCAACCCCGCCACGAGCTTCTTGCGCATCCTCGCCTAAACTAAACCGTTCAGTTTATCTCTTGCTCGAAGATGAAAGTTCCGCTACAGGCTGTCAAGTGCACGCTCACCCGCGAGGCGCGGTGGAACAAATCGAACGCACCGAGGTTCGAACCAGCGGCAAGGTCGAAAGCATCCTCGCCGCGGCGACGCGAACCTTTCTCGCCGGCGGATTTGGCGCGGTCAGCATGGACACGATCGCGCGCGAGGCCGGCGTCTCCAAGGCGACCGTCTATGCCCATTTCGCCGGCAAGGAAGAGCTCTTCGGCGCGATGGTGGGGCGCGTGTGCGAGCGCCATTTCGAGACTTTTTCGGCGCGCGAGCTCGACCCCGCCGATGTCCGCGCCTCGTTGACGACGCTCGGCCGGCGTTTTCTAGATCTGGTCCTTTCCCCCGACGCGATCGCGGTCCACCGGATCATTGTCGCGGAAGTCACCCGATTTCCGGCGCTCGGCGAGGTATTCTGGCGCGCCGGCCCGGAACGCACCCTGCGCCAGATCGAGGCCTTTCTGCGCCGGGCGGCTGCCGCGGGGTCGCTCGAAATCGCTCGGCCGCGCATAGCAGCCGAGCAATTCGTCGGGCTCATACGCGGCGAGAACCACCTGCGCCATCTGCTCCGCCTCGAAGCCGAGGCCGATCGGTCGGGTATCGGCGAGGCGGTGAGCGCGGGCGTGGATACTTTCGTCCGCGCCTTTCAACCCTAATTCAGGGCCGGGCGACAGGCCCGCGGCTGTCCGGCACTGTTGCCGCCTTCTCCTTCCAATCCTTGGACCACGGCGTCACCGGCCGCGGCACCGCGACGCCGTCGACCCGGATCTCGTCCACCTGCTCGTTGAAGAAGCAGAGATAGCCTTTGATCTTCGGGCATTCCGGGATCGGGTCGGGGTAGCTCCAGACGAGATCGCTGAACACCTTGTCCCCGATCTTGACCGAGTAGTAGCGGGCCTGGCCCTTGTAAGGGCAGCGGGTGACCGTCTCGCTCGGCAGGAGAAGATCCATGCGCACATCTTCGGGCGGGATGTAATAGCGGGTCGGCAGCCGCGTCTCGAACAAGAACCGGGCGCGCCGGGTCTCGGCAACGACTTGGCCGCCAACGACGACCTGCACCGAGCGCGATGAATCCAGCACGTCGACGCGTTTATAGGGGTCGCGCGGATGGACGAAAATTTCTTCGTCTTCCTCGTACCACGCATCGACGCGGTTCCAGTAGAACGCGACGAATTCCTTGATCGCCGCCACCTCCTCGAAGGGGTCCCGGTACCCCCAAACCGCATTCTCCGCCACCTTGTCGCCGACCGCAATCGTCCAGTACAAAGCCGTTCCCTTGTAGGGACAAAAAGTGTGATGGTCGGTCGAGGTCATCCGGTCCATCCGGACATCCGAGCTCGGGAAGTAGTAGACCGGCAAATGCCGCGTCTCGAACAGCAGGTGGGCATTCGTGCTGTCGGCGATGATCTCGCCGTTGAACTTGACGCGCACCCGCCGTGGCGAACGCTCGAACAGGATCTTGTAATCGGGGTTGGTCTTGAAACCGGATTCGCGCGGCTGAGTAGCTGCCGTCATAATCGGCTCCTTCTCGAAAGATTCGCCACAGAGAATGATCGCAAGCCCCGGAGACCGCAAGATCGGCGTTGCAGTGGATTGACAGCGCTGGCGGCGGATGGTGCAGTTCCCACCGGATCCCAGCGGAGCACAACATTGACCCGCTTCTGGCTTGGCGCGACCCTCACCCGCTTCGCTGCGCTCAGCGCCCTCTCCCGCACTGCGGGAGGGGGCTTGGTGGGTGAGGGCAACCTCGCATGAAAGCCCCCGCTGTCGATTACGTTAGGCCTCGCAGCCTGGCTGAGGCCGTCGATCTACTGGCGCAGCACGGAAGCGAGGCGCGGGTGATCGCCGGCGGGCAGTCACTGGTGGCGATGATGAACCTCCGGGTCGCTTCGCCCGGTTTATTGATCGATATCGGCCGGCTGCCGGAGCTGGGCTCGGTCTCGGACAATGGCGGCACGGTTACCATAGGCGCTTGCGTGACGCATGCCGCAATCGAGGACGGCCGCGTCGCCGACCCGTCGCGCGGGCTGATGCCCCGGGTCGCGACGACCCTCGCCTATCGGGCGATCCGCACCCACGGCACGATCGGCGGCAGCCTCGCGTTATCGGACCCTGCGGCCGAATGGCCCGCTGTGCTCACGGCGTTGGATGCAGAGGCGACGGTCTGCGGCCCGAGCGGACGGCGGGCGATCAAATGCGCCGAGCTTCCGACCGGGGTCTTCGAGACGAGGCTCGCCGTCGACGAGATCATCGAGAGCGTGCGCATACCCAAGCTGTCGGCGGCCGCCCGCTGGGGTTACCTGAAGCTGTGCCGGAAATCTGGCGAATTCGCCAGTGCGCTCGCGGTCGTCATTGCCGATCACACGCGGGGTCATTCGCGCGTCGTCATCGGCGCGGCCAATGGCGCCCCGCTTGTCCTCACCGACACCTCGCAGTTGGTTTCCGAGGGTGGTGGCGGCGCGATCCACGATGCCGTTGCGGCCGACCTCGACCGCGCGGCGGACCGGCATTTCGACGACTTTCAGCGCAGCCTTCATGCTGTCGCAGCGACACGCGCAGTGCGGCAGGTGCTGCAGTGACTGCGATCCGTTTGCAGATCAATGGCGCCGCCATTGCCGATGACGTCCCGCCACGCCTGTCACTCGCGGATTTTCTGCGCGAGCGGCGCAACCTGACCGGCACTCATCTCGGCTGCGAGCACGGCGTGTGCGGCGCCTGCACGGTCCTCGTCGACGGCGAGCCGGCGCGCTCGTGCCTGATGCTCGCCGTTGGCTGCGACGAGCGCGAAGTCGCGACCATCGAGGGCTTCGCCGACGACCCTGTCATCGATGCGCTGCGGCGGAATTTTCACCAGCATCATGCCCTGCAATGCGGGTACTGCACGCCGGCAATGCTGATTACCGCACGCGATCTGATCCTGCGGCAACGCGCGGGATCGGAACGCGAAATCCGCGAGGGCCTTTCCGGCAATATCTGCCGTTGTACCGGCTATACCAATATCGTCTCTGCCATTGCCGAAGCGGCACGGGAATTGGGCAAGGAGGCGGCCAATGCCTGACGGCCGGTTTGGGGTCGGCGCCTCGCTGCTGCGCAGGGAAGATGACCGTCATCTGCATGGGCGCGGCCAGTTCGTCGCCGACATAAAATTGCCGGGCATGATGGACGTCGCTTTTGTCCGCAGCCCGCATGCCCATGCCAGGATCGGATCGATCGCGGTCCCGCCCGAGGCGCGCGGCCGCGTCTTTACGGCGGCAGATCTGCCGCGCGTCAAGCCGATCCGCGTCGTGTCGCACTCGACCGGCGCCAAGTCGCCGCCCTGGCCGCCCCTCGCCACTGACAAGGTGCGTTATGTCGGCGAGGCGATCGCCGCCTGCATTGCCCCATCGCGCGGCGAGGCAGAAGATCTCGCCAACAACGTTTCGGTCGATTTCGAAATACTGGACGCAGTAGTCGATGCGCGGCGCGACATGCGCGCTAGCCGCCACCCGGTGCACGAGCAGTGGGGTGACAATCTTTATGTCGAGCACGTGCTCGAGGGTGGCGATATCGATGCCGCGGCGCGCGCGGCCGATGTGACGGTGACACGGGAATTTCGCATGCAGCGGCAGTCGGGCGCGCCGCTCGAATGCCGCGGCGTGCTTGCCTACCGCGACTATCGCCTCGACGAGGTCGTGGTCTACGCCTCGACCCAGACGCCCCACACCGTGCGCGTCGCATTGGCCGAGATCCTCGGCATCGAGGAGCGCTGCATTCGCGTCGTCGCGCCCGATGTCGGCGGCGGCTTCGGCCCCAAGGCGCGGCTCTATCCGGAAGAAATAGTCCTGGCGGCATTGGCATTGGAGCTCGATCACCCGGTCCGCTGGATCGAGGATCGCGGCGAGCATCTCTTAACCACGGCACATACCCGCGACCATCATTACAAAGTCACCGCCTATGCCGACCGGCAGGGCCGCATTCTCGGCGTCGATGCGGAGATCATTGTGGATGCCGGCGCCTACGGGCTGTGGCCGCAGGGGCCGTATCACGAGGCCGGCATGGTGGCGCGAGCGCTACCGGGGCCGTACACGATCCCGAACTATCGCGCGAAGCATTATACGGTGGCGACCAACAAAACGCCGCTCGGCCCCTATCGCGGGGTCGGCCGCCCGGGGGCGTGCTTTGTGATCGAACGGCTGGTCGACGAAATTGCCCGGGCCGTCGGCCGCGAGCCCAATGAGGTGCGGAGCCTAAACCTCGTGCGCCCCGAGCAGATGCCGTTCACGACGATCGGCGGCATGCGCCTCGACAGCGGCGATTATGCGCAGAGTGTGCGGCTATGCGCCGAGCTGTTGGACATGCCAGGGATCCGCACGCGCCAGCAGCGCAGCGAGCCCGATGGGCGCCTTATCGGCATCGGCTTTGCCACTTTTGCCGAGCAGACCGCGCATGGTGCGGCGGAGTTCGCCGCCCGCGGCGCCTCGATCATTCCGGGTTTCGAGAGCTGCACGGCGCGCATCCTGACCGACGGCTCTGTCGTGCTGATGGTCGGCATCCAGTCGCATGGGCAAGGGCTGGAGACGGCACTGTCGCAGGTCGCCGCCGAGGAACTCGGCATCGACCCGGCGCGCATTTCGGTGCGGCACGGCGATACCGAGAGCACCGCCTTCGGGTTCGGCACCTTCGCCTCGCGCAGCATGGTGATGTCGGGCGGCGCGGTGGCGCGCGCCAGCCGGATGCTGCGCGACAAGCTCTGCCGCATCGGCGCCCATCTGTTGCAATGCGACGTCGCCGAGACGCGCTGCGCCGGCGGGGTCGTGGCAGGGCCGCAGGGCTCGGTCACGATCGCCGAGATCGCCAAAGTCGCGCATCTGCGCATGGACGGATTGCCGCAAGGGGTAGATCCGTTGCTCGACGCGACCGCCACCTACGAACCGGCGATCAGCACCGGCGTCTATTCCTATGCGACGCACGGCGCCGTCGTCGCGGTCGACCCCGAGACCGGCTTTGTCGAGCTGCTCGACTACGCGGTCGCCGAGGATTGCGGCACGATGATCAACCCGATGCTGGTCGAAGGCCAGATCCGCGGCGGCGTCGTGCAAGGCATAGGTACGGCCCTTTACGAAGAGATCCCCTACGACCAGACAGGCCAGCCGCTCGCCGGCACCCTGGCCGACTACCTGCTCCCCGGCGCCGCCGAAATGCCGGCAATCAAAATCGGACACCTCCACACCCCCACGCCGCACACCGAATACGGCATGAAGGGCATGGGCGAAGGCGGCGCCGTCGCCCCGCCCGCCGCAATCGCCAACGCCATCCGCGACGCCCTTTCTGCGATCGGCGCCGAAGTCAACGAGACCCCGATCACTCCGCGCCGGGTCATTGCGGCGATCAGGAAAAAGCGAGCGGCGGCGGTAAATTCTTAAATGCTTTCGTGAATTAGTCGGTAGACCGCCGCAGGGACATCCTGAAACGTCCAACTGATGATCGTTCGGCGAGATAACGAAGGGAAACGATGCCCGTCAGCTATCAGCGGAAACTTCCGACCACAGGATATTGGATTTTTATCTGTAATACATCACTGTGGTTTGCAGATCAGTTCCTCCGGAGCGATCGTACCCGTCTCTACTACAAGATTTCAGATCACCATCGCCACGATTTTGGACCAGGCCAGCTCGGAGTACTCAGATGCAACGATGACAGTCGGCCAGCACGCCTCCGAAACGGCAACTCAAAACTGCAAAAGGGTATCTATGCGTTCATGGGGGTGAACGGTGCAGGCCAGCACATCCCCGATCCGGACACACTGGGCTATGCCGATCCCACCGACGCTGCTGAGCCGAAATGGCGTGTCCCAGTTACCATTATTGAGAATCTCGTCGATCGACCGCTACTTGACGCTGAACTACCCGCTGATGACGAGAAATTCCAATATCTTCACAGAGCCCTACGGACAGCGACCATACCGATCGGCCGCGAAGCCTTTGAGTTCATTGTAGATATGGCAGGTGGGATTGCAGAATCGCAAGAGATAGCCTTGCTATCGCCCGACGACGTGGCGAAGATCCAGGAATTCGAAAATCTCAATGCTGGCAGAACCCCCATTATTACCGAGACTCATAGTCGAAGAATTGAGAGGGGTTCGATCGGACGATGGGTCAAAAGGCAACAAGGATATCGATGTCAGATTTGCTCCGCGCTCGGTTGTTTTCCGATCGCATTCGAGGACCGGAACGGGGTTGGTTTCGCAGAGGCGCATCACGTCATCCCGGTAAGTGAAGGCAGAGCCGGCTCGCTGAGTCATCTGAACATTATGGTGCTGTGCCCAAACCATCATCGACAGGCCCACCACGGCCGGTTCGAGATCAATCGAGATGAGCCGGATCATTGGCAGATTACGCTCGATGGGAATTCGATACGGGTCGATAAGGCTCCTCCGCCCGTTTAGCGGGGGAGCCAGTGCGTAGGGTGGGTTGAGCGCCAGCGAAACCCACCGTTCGAGGCCGAAGATGATGGGTTTCGCGCCGCTCAACCCATCCTACTCGCTCGCTTTCCCATCGGTAAACTTCGGGAGGCCTCGCCTTTAATCCCGGGGAGACGGGCGGATCAGCACCTCGGGCCGAAATCCCGAGCTCATCGTGCAGGCGGCGGATCATGTTGATCGACAGGCCGCGGCGGCGGTTGAGCACCTCGGCAACCCTGGTGCGAGTACCGAGAATGCCCTCCAGATCCTTGCGCGTGAGGCCTTGTTGCTCCATCCGGAATTTGATCGCCTCGATCGGGTCGGGCGGATCGATCGGATGGTGCGCGCTTTCATAAGCGTCGATCAGGGTCGCCAACACATCGAGCCGATCCCCTTCCGGCGTTCCCGAACGAGCGCCCCACAACCGCTCGACCGCTGCCTCGTAATCCGCTTCGCTGCGGATCGGCTTGATTTCACCCAAGGTCGACCTCCTTGGCGTCATTCGCGCGTGGGTCAACGGTGTCGCGATCCTGGCCCCTCAGGTCGTAACAACCACCAGCTATAGCGTAGCATCCGTCGGCGTCAACCGGGTCTTCGTCAAGTTCAATGGCGCTGCGAGCGTCTTCCTGAACACCACCCACTTTGTGTCCGGCCAAGATATCGTCATTGCCGACAGCGGCGGCTTTGCCAGCCCTGCGAACCCGATCACGATTGCTGCCAGCCCCGGCGCTGCTTTTGATGGGATACCTCAGTGGTCCTCAACACCGCGTATGGTAGCGTTCACCTGGTCTATGACGGCATCAACTTCATCGTGGTCAGCTAAACAAAATGTTGAAGGGTATCCTCTTCCTCGCCGGTCTGATGCTGGCGAGCACGGCGGCAACTGCGGCGGTCTACCCGACCTCCCCGATCCGCAAGACGGCCGAAAGTGGATTTGCCGTCTCGAACAACGCCTACCTTAAGGCCCTCAAGTCCACTGAGTTCACTTCCGTCTGGCGCTTGGGCTTCTCTGCGCCCGACGACAGCCCACGCGTGCTCTACACGTCCACCAACGCTGCCTGCTCGTTGAATAGCGGGAACGGCGATGATGGATCTCAGGTCAAGCTCGCAGACGGCAACTGCGCCATCGCACACTTTTCCGGGAGCGTCAGCCTCCTTGTGTTTGGTCCCGACCCGACAGGAGTTGCTGATAGTGGCCCGGCATGGCAGGCTGCGTACAATGCGACGGCCGGTAAAACGGACTGCGTGTTCGTTCCAGCGGGAACGTACCGGATCAACACCCAGGTGAGCATGACCGGCAACCCGCCGTGCTTCCGCGGCGTCAAGCCGAACACGGCGCAAAGCGGTGGGACAAAGACCGGCACCTGGATACACATCACGTCGACTTCGCTCCAACCTTTCTCCCTGAGCGGCAACTCGGTGGCCGGTAGGGGCGGCTTCTTCGACATGGGGTTCTACAACGACCAACCTGCCCCCAGCACAGGCTTTGTACCAACGGCGTACCAATATCCATTCGTCATCAACGGTGGGGTCCAGGATCTGGAATTTCGCGGCCTCATGTTCTACAACACGACCCACTGCATCAGCATCACTACCACGGGGCGTGTCACCGTCGAGGATGTCAGCGGACAGCCACTTGGGACGTGCTTGAACTACGACAACGACCTCGACATCGTCTACCTCGACCATATCCATTTATGGCCGTTCTGGTCGAGCGACGCCAACGTCTGGCAGTACACGCAGCAGAACGTCGATCCGATCGTATTCCAACGGGCTGACAGCCCGATGATCGGGCGCATCTTCACGTTCGCCTACCACAGCGGCATCAAGTTCGCCGCCTCGTCCAATGGCGTGACAACAGGCTTTCAGATCGACGATTTGCAAGCGGACGCGGCCACCTACGGCATCTGGATCACCGGTAACAACACGCAAGGCCAGATCGCCAACTACCGGGGCGCTGCGGGGTCCTATTCAGGCACCGGGTTTGCCGCAGGCTCCGAGAGCTACCGCGACGAAAGCTCCAACTCCGACGTGATGATTGCGAACTTTCAATCGTTCAGCTCGAACGAGAGTGCCGTCCACATGCTCGCTGTGAGCAACCTCCGCATTGGCAACATGGAGGTCTATAACTGCAACGGGAATAATGACGGTTCGTCGGCAGTTAAGATGGCCGCCGCTGGTGTCATTGCTATCGGAAATCTACCTGTCGTAGTCGGCACTCAATGTGCGTCTCAACCGTTCATCAACGCCGCAGCGGGGGCCTGGTTCTCCGCTCCCAGTGTTCGGCAAACCTGGACCCCGACCATCATCGGGTCGGGTGGGGGTTCGGGGTCGACCTACAACGCCCAATACGGCCAGTTCTGGTTCGACGGCACCAAGGTCCACGTCGAGTTCAACGTCAGTGCCACGGCCTTCACCGGTATGACTGGCAACGTGTCTATCGCGGGCCTGCCGTTTACGGCGACAGGCCTTGCCAACATGCGCGGCTCCTGCACCATTTCCCAATTCGCTGGAGTTACGCTAGATACGAACTACACGATCCTCTCGGCGGTCGTCCCAGCGTCAGCTAACACAATCCAGTTTATCGAGAACGCGTCAGGGCTGGGCGGTCAGCTGGTCCCTGTCACCCGGCTCAGCACTGGCGCCAACTTCGTTGGCTCCTGCGAATACCAGGTCAACTGAGCGGTCCTTCAACTTCACCAACCAACCAGAAAGGAACTCTAAATGGCTCAATCTGCAACCGACGCCTTCTTCGCCGCTCCCGGCGCCACCAGGCCGCTCGCGGGCACTGAAGACGTGTTGACCTTCCAGCGTCAGCAAGCCGTCCAGACGCAGTTCGTCGAGTTCCTGGCGGGCCTCGTGAAGTCCAAGGCAGGCCCGATCTCGGTGACTGGCGCCAAGGGCTCGAACGCGGCCCTCGGGTCCCTCATGACCGCCTTGGCCGCCCTCGGGCTCGTCATCGACAACACCACCGCCTAATCCATAGGGGCAACCCAATGCTGCTCACCATTCTTCGGTGGCTGGTGGAGGGCTTCACCAAAGCCGTCATCACCATCGCCAACCAGGCGTTCTTCGCGTAACCCTGGATGCTTCCACTTACCATAGGGGACACTGACAGTCCATGCATCGTAGTCGCGATGCGTTCCGAGCCATTTGATCCAGACAAATCGCTTGTCCAAGTCGACCGCCACCACCAACGCAATATGCGTTGCCTCGTACCCCATCGCTCGCGACGATGCTCGCGGAAGCGTAAAGCCGTTTGACATCGGCGGTGTTCGACCATCTCGCCTTCCGCACCTCGTCGAACCAAGCATCGAGCGCCGCCTTCAGCGCTTGCTGTTGAGCGGCATAGCGTTGCGTGCTGGCAGAATTTTTCTGCTGATGAAAATAGATTGCAACGTTCCGGGAACAAGAACCCGCGGGTCCGGTGGCGGCGCCGGCTCCTCTGGAGTGTCACATCCCTCTGCGCTGCCTGGGCTCGTATGATGAGAGATCCGAAAAATGCCATAATGACATGATATCGGATTCGGGAGCGCAGCCATACTGTGTGGATGGGGAAGTGTTTGTCATGATAGCGATAATGATACCACGGTAAGGCACGGTGAGTGTAGAACCGACGGGCGGCGTCAAGGGCGCCAGGGCAGATGCATTGATCCACAGCAGTGCTTTACTCGATTTACAGCGGAACTTCGCTGTTATTGCTCGCTGTTTTTCGCTGTTATTTCCCGGCGGCAATCGTCAAGAATCGAGGATTTCTACGGTGAAGGGGAGGTCCCTCGCTGTTATTTTTCGAATTATCAGCGGTATCAGCGGCGCCCAAGCCTCACTCAAGAGCAGGATGCACCTGCCCGGTCAAGCACCCCAAAGCGGCCAGCGACCTTTAGTAGCGACCTTTAGTTAAGATTTAAGTCCTATCGTCGCGTTGGGTTTTTCTATGCAGGCCGCCGAGTCCCTGATTGGTGTGTGGTATAATTACAGGATTGAGAAAACAGGAGGTCTTTGGCG
>Ga0210396_10005752_pt1 | contig 11916 bp, 14 predicted proteins | sample IncBWH17OmetaG_FD_155466 | JGI IMG/M metagenome (GOLD analysis project Ga0210396, IMG submission 155466) | Forest soil microbial communities from Barre Woods Harvard Forest LTER site, Petersham, Massachusetts, United States - Inc-BW-H-17-O ...
GTGACCGCCAGCGCCAGAACCAAGGTCAGCGCGCCGCGCAATCCGCCCCAAGCCATTGCGAGCTTGTACGCAGCGCTGATCGGCTGGGTCAGCTTGAAGTACTCGAGCGGCGGCATGAGTACGAACAACACCAGGAGGCGGGCCGCGAACGCCGCTGTCAGCAACACGGTCAGCAAGCCCAAATCGCGCAGATCGATATGACCGAGCAACCTCGGCACCAGGATCGAAGCAAGAACAAAGACCAAAGAACGCGCCCAGAACGCAATCTGATCCCACAGATCAGCTAAAAATGACCAGTTGCCCGGGGCGATCCGCGACCGGCCGAAGGCGCTGACCGTCAGCCCCGATCCGAGCACCGCGACGACGCCCGACACGTGAAGCAAACGATCGGCAACAATAAAAACCCGATACGCGAGCGCCAGAGTCAGCGTGCCTTCGGCGAGGCGGTCCTCACCAAGTCACGGGATCAGCCATATCAGCGCCCGGCCGGCGAGCACTCCCAGCAGGCCACCGCCGACAAACGACAAAAGAACTCGCCCAGCCCCAAGCCGATATCGGGCTCGCGAGCGGCAACGATCATCCCAAGCAAAACGGCGAACAGCGCAATTGCGGCCGCATCGTTGAGGAGCGCCTCGCCTTCGACCAGCCGGGTCAAGCGGCCCGGAGCGCCGACACCGCGAAAGATGGCGATGACCGCGGCCGGGTCGGTGGTCGCAACAACGGCGCCAAGCAAGAAACACACAACAAGTGGAACGCCGGCGAGCGGCCACAACGCCAGGCCGATCACCGCGGTCGTGACCAGGGTCGCGACGATCGCAAGCAGCAGAATCGGTGCGGCGTCCTCGATCACCCGGCGCACATCGGTCGCGATGCCTGCCTCGAAGACCAACAGTGGCAGAAACACGTAGATGAAGGTGGCGGAGCTGACCGGCAACGCAGCAAAGGCGCCGGCGAAGACATCGGTGCCCCCGGACCAGCCGAGCTTGGACAACAACACCGGGAAGCCGCCCATCGCCACACCGACGACGCCGAGAAGTACCGGAGGCGGCAGTTTCAGATAGGCGGCGAGCGGCTGGCACAGGCCGACGACGACCAGCAGCACGGCGATGACCAGCAAAACGAAAGCGGTGTCGACCATCGGCGGCGTGATTCGCGGGAGGCGGATGCGCTGATCGGGTGGGCGTATCGCATCTTACGATGCGCGAATCCGTTGGGACACCGAAACCGGAAAGGTCTGTGCGAACTTTACACTCCGAAAGGCGACAACGGCCTCGACACGCTCCGCGGCAAGGGGACCACTACTGCTCTTCGCCTGACACGGTCGGTGCCAAGCGTGAGAACGATCAACCTCTGCCGAGGGCAGCCGGATCGTCGCGAAGACCTATCACGCGAATTGGACAGTACTGCTGGGATTATGATAGCGGGCTGCGTCGGTGAAGGCTGAAGGTCGCTGCTGTAAGCGAGAAATGTCGACCGATGTCGGCAGGAAACCGTTAGGTGAGGGTTCTTATCCCATGACGCCCGTTAGGAATTGCGCCAGGTATTTGAGGGCGAAAAAGGCCAGCACCTCGTCCCAGCCGTTCAACGAGGGCCCGGCAAACTGCTCCCAACGGAATAAGGCCACTACGCCCGCGAAGAAGCCGTACCACAAGGCGAACGAAGATATCGTCTCAAACAAGGGTTGGCGATATCGCACCGCCAACAATGCGGCGATGGGAAATAACACAAGGAGCTTGAAGCTGAAGATTCGAATGCGTGCTCGCGATACCGGGTCAACAGCACCCAGCAGGTCCAATTGCGATTTCGAAGACATGTTTGCCATCACTACTGAAACGCGGCTAGGTCACGTCCGGCTCCCGAAATCAGAGACTTCTGGCCACCAGGGTTCGAGAAAGCACTAGCGGGCGGCAACTGAGCGCGTGGAGGGCGCCGCCCGGGCGAGCCCGGGCCGCAGCCGCTTCTCCCCCAGAAACAGCAAAATCGGCGACGCGATAAAGATCGACGAGGACGTGCCGACGACGATCCCGAACAGGATCGCCAGCGCAAAGCCGCGCATGACCTCGCCGCCGATCACCGCAAGCGGCAAAATCGACAGGAACACGGTGAGTGACGTCACGACCGTACGGCCGAGGGTCTGGTTGATGCTGAGGTCGATCAGCTGCCGCAGCGGCATCGTCCGGTGTTTGCCGAGATTTTCCCGGATGCGGTCGTAGACGACGACCTTGTCGGTGACCGAATAGCCGATCAGCGTCAACAAGGCCGCGACCGAGGTAAGATCGAACTGAAACTGGGTGACCCCAAAAAAACCGATGGTCTTGGTGACATCGAGGATCAGAGTAGTGACGACGCCGACCCCAAACTGCCACTCGAAGCGAAACCAGATGTAGATCAGCACCGCGACCAGGGCGAGCCCGGTTGCGAGCAAGCCGTTGCGAAACAACTCGGCGCTGACCGTGGCGCCGACGACTTCGACCCGACGAATCTCGACACCCGGCAGCGCCTTGGCCACCTGGCCGGCGATTTTGTCCTGGGCGTCCTGGATTTGCGTCTTGTTTTCAAAGCGCACCAGAACATCTTGCGGCGAACCGAACTCCTGCACTCTGAGGTCGCCAAAGCCGAGCGGCGCGAAGGCGGCGCGGATCGCATCGGGCTGCAAGACTTGCGCCCCGCGCAGCTCAACCAGGATGCCGCCGCGAAAATCGACCCCGAGATTGAGGCCAGGATAGAAAAATAGAATGATCGAAAGCGTGCTCAGCACCGCCGAGACGATGACCCCGGCGAAGCGGCCACGCATGAACTGGATTCTGGTGTCGTCGGGGACGAGGCGAAGCGGACGCAACGGGTACTCCCTTAAAAAAGAAGCTGCGCAATCCGCGTCAGGATCGCAGCCCAGAGGCCGCTTCCGGCGAGCGCCTCGACGCATCTCTGTCACCGAGGCCGCGCCTCAGGGTTTTGATCTTGATGATCAGATAGGGCAACACGACAAGCACCATGGCAGAGAGGTAGAACCAGCCGATGGCGTCCTGATCCACCCACGAATACCCTTGATGACACCACGAAACCGGCTCGCCCTTCACGACATAGCGCTGAATTGCCTCCGCCTCCCCGATATTGCGGGCGTCTTTCAGCAAACTCGCGTCGCCGGCCCAGCCGTGGACAGCAGCACTTGCTGCGGAAACGGCAAAAGCTGGATCCGGCGGACCGTAATCGCCGTGGAACAGGCAAATCATCGAACACCAAAGCGACACGCGGTCGAACTCGGTAGGTTATCCGTCCGCCACGGATAAAAAATCGAGAGGCTCCGGCGACCCTCTCCGTAAAGAACGCGTAAAGACGTGGCTTGCCGCCAACGAGAACTGCCCCCCGGCGATCAGCGCGACCTGGTATCGACAACCAGATCGCCTATTGCCGCTCCGAGATCATGCCGTTCGGCAAGACGGTGCAGCATCTTGAGCAATGCCGATTTTGGAACTGGTGTGCGCGATCGAAGCTTCGCGAGCACCTTCGGGTCGGCCTTCAGCGCCTGGCCCGCTTCGGCATCGTTTGCGTAATGCCGCGCCATCATGTCAGCCCATTGCGGGCAAACAAACCAGGCGCGATCCTTTTTCTTGCTCATCGCAACGACCATCCATATCAGCGGCGGCGCAGCCCTGTGGCCACGGCGGCACGAGGAACGAAGCCGTCATAGTTTTGCGGGTCGTCGACCTCGACCGTCGGCGGGTCGAGCGCCACAAGCGGAAGCAGCCGACGCAGTCGCGGGTCGCGGCGACGCCGAAGCACCACGCTCAATCGGCCGTTCTCGAGATAAGCGGTGCAGCCGGCAAAATAGCCAGACGGCACGCCGTCTCGCGATACGATCTGCACTGGGCTGAGATATCGGGCCATCGCAGCACACTGGCGAAGCCTTAGCCTTTCGCGGCCGACGCTGGGCCGCGTTCCGCTGCGGGTTCGGCTTGAGGCGCATGCTCCAGGATGCGGGCGGACACACCCCAATCGCGCAGACACTCGACCGCGATCTCGGCTTCGTCGCGCGGTATCCGGTGAACCCGCGCACCGCTCGTCACGCTGCGATGCACCTTGAGCCCCAGAGACTCGGCAGCTGTTTGGCCGTTCGCGGGAATGACAATGTCGACGAGATCGGCCATGCTGATCTCACCATCTCGGATGTGGTTAGAACTCCCGCGCGCCATCGCATCGGCAGCGGCCGCCGCTGGTTACGATGCGATCACGCCCGTGGCTCCTATATCGGAGACACCCGCATAAAGAATCCATGTGAATCGGATTGATCCCGATCGGCCCGACACCCGCGTGTGCGTTGCTGCGATAATGGTGACCGGGTCCGCGCTCACCAGGAAGTCGGCGACCGCCGGCCACATCCTGATCGAGCCCGAGCCGCTGTCTCGAAACCGGGACCTCGCCTCGCAGCCTCATGCTGCAGAACCTGATGATATGTCGGTGTTCAGCCCTGCCCAAGCACTGGCCGCCAGGCGCGTTGGATGTCTATCGCAAGAGTATCTCCCCGTCGATCGCATCCGTGGTCGAAGCGTAGTTGCTGGCCCAGTTAGGCCGCCACGCCGGTTTGATCGCCGCGTTGGGGAGTTGCGGGAGCTGCCGATGCGGGCTTTCAGCTGGACATTGTTGCAGCCGCATACCGTCATAGCGGCGATTTCACGAACCCGCTCGACAAGGGTCAGGCAGCACGGCGTCTACGGGATTGCCGTATCTCTGGCCGTACGTGAACGCGGGCGCTGTCGCCGCCGACTTCGAACAGCGCAAAGCGCACCGCATCCTTGCAGGTGAGAAAGGTGCCGCCGGTGAGGCCGCCACGGTCGCGCGCGACCCAGCAGCCTTGCCGACTACGTTTGATGTCGAAATGGTAGGGCGTACAGACAGGTTGAGGAACAAAACCAGGCATCTGTGATAACGGCGTCTGTTTTGGACATCCGCATAAAAGGTCCCGGCGCGATAAAATTTCGAGCTTGATCTTGCCTGGCGCAAATAAAGATGCCGTAAGGTCCCGGCCGCACGGCTCAGCGCCTACGCTGTCGGATGATCGCACATCCATAGGGTTCACGCGGCGATAATGCGATCGTATTGGCGGCTTTGGTCTGCACAGGATGCCGCCGTTTGTCAGGTGCGATCATCCGTGAGAGAGTTGCTCGGAGCCGCCGCGCTTGGCGCGAAAAAGTCAGTAGGTGATGCGTGCCTGCATCGCCACCTGCTCCGCGACCGGGCCAATGGCGAGCGCCGGGAAAAAGGTCAGGCCTCCGACGATCACGATCGTGCTGACGAGCAGGGCGACGAACTGCATCCCATGGGTCGGCAGGGTGCCCGCCGAACTCGGTACACCACCTTTGCTCGCCAGCGTCCCAGCAATAGAGAGCACCGGTACGATGACGAGGAAGCGCCCGGCAAACATCGCGGCCGCAAGCGTCAAATTGTAGAACGGGGTGTTCGCGCTCAGTCCGGCAAAGGCGCTGCCGTTGGTCGCGGTAGCCGAGGTGTAGGCGTAGAGGATCTCCGAGAATCCGTGCGGCCCGGCGTTGTTCAAGCCGGCAAGGCCTACGGGCAGCACCGCAGCGACCGCTGACATACCCAGGATGAAGGCTGGCACGCACAACAGCGCCAGCATCGCCATCTTGACCTCGTGCGCCTCGATCTTTTTGCCGAGATATTCCGGTGTACGGCCAATCATCAGCCCGGCCACAAAGACCGCGACGATGACGAAAAGCAGTATGCCAAATAGACCCGACCCCGGAGCGCCTATGATGACCTCGTCCAACATCATATTGGCCATCAGCACCATGCCGGAGAGCGGCATGAAGCTATCGTGCATGGCGTCGACCGCGCCGTCCGACGAGGCCGTCGACACCGTGGCAAACAGCGCCGATTGGCCGATGCCAAAACGCACCTCTTTGCCTTCCATGTTGCCGCCGGCCTGTGTGGGGCCTGCGAACTGATCAACCCCGAAGGAGGAGAGAGCGTGACTGGGGGTCGTCTCGTTGGCGTAGACAACCGCCATGCCGGCGAGGAACAGCACGGACATGGCGGCGAGCAAGGCCCAGCCCTGCCGCTGATCGCCGACCATTCGACCAAATGTGTTGGTCAGCGCGGCGCCGACGAGCAAGATCAGCAGCATTTCGACAAGGCCGGCTAGGGCGGTCGGATTCTCGAACGGATGTGCCGAGTTGGCATTGAAGAATCCACCGCCGTCGCCGCTCAGCAGCTTGATCGCCTCCTGAGATGCCACGGGGCCGCGCGCGAGCACCTGATGGGCGCCTTCGAGGGTCGTCACACTGATATGGGGCCCGAGCGTTTGCGGTACGCCCTGCCAGACGAGAAAGAGCGTCGCGACGACGCAGATCGGCAGCAGCACGTAGAGCGTGACCCGGGTCAGATCGACCCAAAAATTGCCGACCGTTTGTGCCGAGCGGCGGGCGAAGCCGCGCACAAGCGCGATCGCCACGGCGATGCCGGTCGCACAGGAGAGGAACGATTGCACCGTGATCCCCACCATCTGCGAGAGATAGCTGAGGGTCGTTTCGCCGCTGTAGGACTGCCAGCTTGTGTTCGTCGTGAAGCTGACCGCCGTGTTGAACGCCAGATCCGGGGCGACGGCATCGAGTTGTTGCGGGTTTAACGGCAGCAGGTTTTGCAAGCGCTGGAGCGCGTAAACTGCCACGATGCCAGCGAAATGGAACCATAGCAGCGCCAGTGCATAGCTGATCCAGCTCTGCTCGTGGGCCGGATCGACACCGGCAAGGCGGTAGATCCCGCTTTCGAGAACCGCAAGCTTGCGCTGTATCTTGCCTTGTCCCTCGACAATGCGCGCGATGTGCCCGCCCAGAGGCTTCACGGCTGCGGTGATCAGGGCCGCGAATACGACGATCTGCAACCATCCTTGCCAGGTCACGGCACTCTGTCCGAAGACGGGCTGCGTCGAGCTGCGAGACGCGCGCAGCCCTCGACGTAACCGGCAGCCCCGGCGAACGCTGCCGCAAGCAGTATCAGCATCAGCAGATCAATCACGGTTTTTGGGCTTCCTGCCCGTCGCGCTTTCGAACCTCCAGGCGATACCTGACACCCATATCGGTCAGAATATACCAGGGATCAGTGGGTCTGCCTCGAACATGCGTCGAAGTAAGTCGATCGATATAAAATATCGATGCTGGAAGAAAGGGCTCTCTATAAAGAAAGAATAAAACGGGGGTGACGCCGAGGGGGAGTATGGATACTGATCAGACGGGCCGTCGAGGTGCGGCACCTGCCGAAACCGAGCGGCAAGCCAAAGCGAGTTAAGCTTTGGAAATCGGCGCATTGCCTCACAACCGCCGCCGCCGGCTTCACCGCCAAAAGCGGACCCCATCATCGATGGAGGCGTCGCCGGCGGTAATTGCTCAACGCATACTCGGCGGTCAATATTGGCGATTCAACGCCTGGGCAGCGCCACGTTCGACGTACTTTTGTACGGACGGGATCGCCGATCGACAGCTTTGCCGGCTGACGGGGCGCCCGTTGCGCAGGTTGCTCCAACCGATCGCGGGCTGCTTTGACCGGGACCGCGCCCCGAGCAGCCACACTGAGGATTAGATGTGAGCAGCTGCATGCAGCGGATGTCGGCTCATTAGCGGTGCAGTTCATGCGTGGCGGCGCGCGATCTCGTACCATTCCCGCTGCGCCCGGCGATAAAACGTGGGACCGCGTTCGACCGATTTGCAGATCTCGGCGAAGATCGCGCGCGCCCTCTGCTCGGCCCCGGTCCTCTGAAGCAGTAGCGCCATCCTGCCCCTTGCTTCCTCGCCGGGATAAGTCGCGGAGAGCCGCTCGTAGGCGCTGAGCGCCTCCGGCAAGCAACCCCTGGCTTCGAGAATGCGCGCCGCGAGTAGATCGGCTTCGGTGGAGTTGAAATCCGAGTTCGCCGCGAACAGGCGGTCAAGGGTCGCGCCGGCCGCGCCGGCATCGCCCTTTCGGAATTCGGCTATGGCGAGTCCGAGCATCGCGCCGGGTTCTGTTTCATGCATCCCTTTGAGCGCGCTCTTGTAGAGGTCAATGGCCTCGTCATGACGCCCGAGACGGACGCATTCGTCCGCCAGTGCCCGGAAATTGGCGACGCTCGGCACGGTTTCGACCGCGCGCGCGAAGTCGCGGTATTGACGTGTCGGATCGAGACCGGCCGATACGGTCTGGGACAGCCGGGCGGCCGCACGGCCCCGTAGCAGGCCGGGGATCACCTCGACCGCCAGGTAGGCGAGAATGCCCAGCCCCGGCACGAACAGGATGATCATGAACCAGAAATACGGGCGTCCGGTACGTCCTGCGTGAATCAAACAGGCAATCTGTATCAGAAGGATAAAGCCATATGAAAGCATGATATCAGGAGCAAGCTAGAGGCTCTACGTATTTGATCTCTCGTGGTGAGTGATATTTTTGCATGGGAGATCTTGGATCAAGAGCATCTCCAGTGATACACCCAAGGTGAAGCGCTTTTGCGTCACCCCCCAGATTCTGAACGATGCGCTTTTTGCGGATGTACAGGTCATCAAGCCACATTTCTTTGCCGCCCCGCGCGCAGTCGGGACTCCATACCTACCCGGAACCTTAAAAGGCCGCCTGTAATCGGGACATGCGCGGTCGCTGCCGGTCGAAGTGATAGGATGGGTAGACACGTTGAGGAACAAAAGCGGGCGGCGTCTGTTTCACGACGCCTGAATAAAAGGTCCTGACCCCATAAAATTTCGAGCGCAATCTTAGCCGGCAACGATAAAGATTTCGTAAGGATATTCCCCGATGTGAAAGAGCCGTCGGGATTGCCGGTGGCTCCGAATCGCGCTCGAATAGCGCCGCAGTCCACGGCGATCGCATAGTCATTCGTCTAATCACCTCGGCTGGCTTGCGACACTTCCGGTTGATCCCGATCAAGGCAACAATTTAGCGATCTCGCTCTCGGCAGTCGCAATCGGCCTGTAATCTTCTCTCCACAGTTGTGACAAGCGGCATGCAGGCCCTCGCGCGCCTGACGGTCGCGCTGGCGTGGTTGCCGGCGGCGGGATGGTCGAGAGTGCAACGAAATTCCGTCGCGATTTTTTATGTCGGTGCGATCCTTAGTGTCGGGGCCATGCCAGCCGGAGCGAACGACACCAATTATTTGCTGCAGGCCTTGACCGTCTTGGTTGAGGCGGCCGAACCCGCGCACGCCGACCGCCTCCTACGTATCCCTCTTCGCCATCTCATCGAGGTTACCCCGACCCGCCGCCCCACACCATCTGATGCGGTAATCGCTGAGATCAGCGCCTGGATCGAGGCTCGGAATTGCACCCGGTCTACAGGCGGTGATCTCCATCCAGTGAATAATCCAGCACCAGCGGCCAACGGCGACCGCGCTTTCGCTATGCCGGTCCTGGCGGCGCTGGCCGAGGCCGAGCGCGCTCGGCTTGGCGACCTCGCCATCAAGCTCGGCGACCGCGAGCTGAAGCGCTGCATCGGTGCTCCGGCGGCCGGCTATCTCGACGCGGCGTTGACCGGCCGCTCGCTCCCGCCTGACGTCGTTGACGTCTACCGCCGGTTTGCGGCGCCGGCAAACGGCCGTTCCGGGCAGTGAGGAAAATCCAGCTAACGGCGGCAGGGGGCCCCTGCGCCAAAAGCCGACCGAGCTCTAACTTTGCTGCCGGCGCGCTTTGGCGGCACGAGAGGGACAGATCGTGCGATCGGCGGCGACGGCCCGGGCGATCTCTTCATGGGCGGTGGCCTGGTGCCTTTTCCGCAGCCGGCAAATCCGGGCAAGAGATCGAGTTCGCCCTCGCAGTAGACGGACCAGCACTTGGCGGTGCTTAGTGAGCAGAATGTGCTTCGCCCATTCTTTGGCGCGCAACCCGATCCCGAGGACAAAGCCGACTGCCCAATCGCGCAGGACGATGCCGCCGTCATCGACCATGAAGATCGGACTATAGGCCTGCGGCCGATCGGCGAGGATGTCCGAGACCTCGCTGTAGCGGTTGAAGATGGTTTTCACAACGCGCAGTTCGGGGCTGTTCTTGTGCAGCGGCGGCCGGCCATCGAAGATCAGCGGGATCCATTCGTCGGGGTGAACAAAGCTGGGGCGGCGACGAGTGCGGCGATCAAGCTGTCGATCGCGCTTATGCCGATCGCGCCATTGCGACCCGCGCCGCGCGGATTTCGTCGAGCTCAGCGTAGGTGAACGTGTCTGTCATCGGCCAGCCCGCCGCCGCTCCCGGCGCCCGTCCAAGCCAACGGCATTGACTCGTCGCGTTATGCGGTTCTTGATGACAGCAGGGCCCCCGGCTTCGAGCTTGCGACGCAGCTAACGGTTTCCCACGTCCCTCGCGGGATTAGCGAATCGCCCCCGACATCGCGAATTGGATCACCATTTCGGAGCAAATCTTGCCTAGCCGACAGCGGCAAATAACGCCTCGCGGCGATGATCGCGAGCAGATCACCAGGGCCCGCTAAGCGGCCGAAGCCTTGTTCACCCCGAAACCACCACCGGTCAGCACGCGAGCAGTTCCGGAATCGCTGACGCAGACCGACCGGTCGACCCGCAAACCGCGAGTGCTGCCGATACTCTCGCCGGCAGCGCCGGTCCGTCACAAGGAGCGCGAAAACTCCGGCCGCCCCCGAGCCGCAAACGTTTATTCTGGAAAACTGGCGCGGTGTGACAGCCCGCGCGGTCGTGCTCACGTCGGCGGCTGCGCTGTTTTTTGCGCTTCCGGGGACGGCTGTCATAATTTGCAGCGAGTGTTAGCGGCTCGCCAGCGCCCGGGCGAGCTGGCTCACCGCCTCCTGATGTTTCTCGTTCCTGATCTCGGCGAAGTTTCGCGCGATATCCAGCAGCATGCGCTGGTGCGGCGTGACCTGCCGGGGGCCTTCTTGCCCGATGCCTTCGTAGAAATAGCCGATCGGGACGGCCAACGCGCGGGCGATCTCGAACAGCATGCCAGCCGAGACGCGATTGATCCCGCGCTCATATTTGTGAGCTTGCTGGTAGGTAACTCCGATCTTCTCGGCGAGCAGTTGCTGGGTGAGACCCAGCATGATGCGACGTTCTCGAATCCGCCCCCCGACATGATCATCAATCGTAGCGGATGACCGTCCTCGCCTCGGCTTAGCCATGCTCTTCACCCGTATGTGGCTGCTTTCCCACGCGCGCTGATCCGCGGTCTTTCATCTCCGTCAACGCGATAAAGCCGACTCAATTCCAACCGCTCAAACGCCTTCGGGTTGCTGCACAACCCGCCCGAAGGGGTCGGAAACCGGTGCAGGTCAGCACATTGAGAAAAAGGATATTTTCCGCCTTGACGAACGCTCTGATTTTTTGCGAGCTCACCCCTGCCAGACTTTGAGTTTCCCGCAGGGCGGCCCCACAAAGCGGGCTTGTGTTGTTTCTGGGTGCGGTTTTCCTTCCAGAACGGTTGCACAAAACCCGCGAATCAAAGCGCGGGCCGCGAGAGAGGTCTCTGTGAAATTTTGTGTAATTTAAGCGAAGAGGCACAAGCTGTAGCCTAGTCACGGCGCCGGTCGTCACGCTCGCGGAAATGCTTGTCTCGTCAAAAAACGATTTTTTTACCCACAGCTGGTTCAAGCCATGACTGATGCGGCGGCGGCTGTATCGCCTCGTGGTCGTCGCGGGGTGGTTCGGTGATGGCGCCCGGCGCGCCACCATCGGGGTTATCAGCGTCGCTGCTTGGCTGGTGAGCCTCGCACCACTTCAGGAAACCGTGCGTGCGGCTGTAGGCAACGGAGATATATGGATCTTCTACAGTTACCGGCGGTCGGCGGCCGGCAACCTGTTGATTTTGCTGGGGCAAGTTTGTAATTTGGCATTAACGTAGTGCCACAGAATGGGGCGTTGGCGCCTTGTAAAACCAGCACAGATGGCGGTAGACCGTGTGGGTTGAACCG
>Ga0210396_10005753_pt1 | contig 11916 bp, 8 predicted proteins | sample IncBWH17OmetaG_FD_155466 | JGI IMG/M metagenome (GOLD analysis project Ga0210396, IMG submission 155466) | Forest soil microbial communities from Barre Woods Harvard Forest LTER site, Petersham, Massachusetts, United States - Inc-BW-H-17-O ...
GAGCCCAAGAAGCGGAGCTTCGCGAGGTGATTGACACTATTCCTGCGGTAGTTTGGAGCGCACTACCGGACGGCTCAAATGCTTACGCCAACAAGCGATCCGTAGATTACTGTGGGATGACGCGAGAGCAAATCGCCGGATCAGGCTGGGAGGCCGGATTTCATCCGGATGATCTTGAGCGACACAAGACTAAGTGGCTGGCGTGCGTTGCCAGCGGCGAGCCTTGTGAGGACGAAGTTCGTTTCCGCCGCGCGGACGGGCAATATCGCTGGCATCTGCAGCGTGGCGTCCCCCTGCGAGATGAAGCTGGCAACATCGTCAAATGGTATGGCGTCCTTACCGACATTGAAGATCGCAGGCGGGCCGAAGACAAGAGCCGCGAACAAGAGACAGAACTCCGGCAGATGCTGGACCTCTCACCGCAACAGGTAGCGGTATTTGGGCCCGACGGTGAACGTCTTTATGCCAGCCGCGCTTCGCTAGGATACGTCGGCCTTAGTCTTGAAGAGTGGCGGCAAACATCCGGAAGTTTTTTTAGTCCTGGTTGGTTCATTCATCCGGAGGACCGGGAACGGGCGGCACGCGCTTACAAGGATGGCACTCGCTCCAGTGGCTCTGCGTACGAGTTGGAGTTGCGGGTGCAGGGAGCGGATGGGAATTATCGCTGGTTCCTAGTTCGTTTCAATCCGCTGCACGACGACAAGGGTCAGGTCATGCGTTGGTATGTTGTGTCCACGGATATTGATGAACGCAAGAAATCCGAAGTGAAACTTCAGCAGGAGAACATAGCCCTTCGCGAGGAGATCGACAAGGCTTCGATGTTCGAGGAAATTGTCGGAACCTCGAGGCCTCTGAAGGCCGTTCTATCGCGGATTGCCAAAGTCGCTCCGACCGACTCCACCGTTCTGATTACCGGGGAAACCGGCACAGGTAAAGAGCTCATCGCCCGCGCCATCCACAGGCGTTCGCGGCGGTCTTCGCGCGCTTTTGTCAGCGTCAACTGTGCGGCCATCCCGCGCGATTTGATTGCCTCGGAATTATTCGGCCATGAGAAAGGCGCTTTCACAGGCGCGCTGCAACGCCGCGTGGGCAGGTTCGAACTCGCAGAGGGCGGGACAATTTTTCTGGATGAAGTCGGTGAGCTTCCCACGGAAACTCAGATCGCGCTATTGCGCGTGTTGCAAGAGCGCGAATTCGATCGCGTCGGAGGCGGCCACCCGATCCGAGCGGACGTGCGCGTAATCGCCGCCACCAATCGTGACCTGGAAGCTTCCATTGCCGCAGGTTCTTTTCGGGGCGACCTCTTCTACCGCATTAACGTGTTTCCCATCGAGATCCCGCCGCTGCGCCAGCGGAAGGACGACATCCCAGTACTGGTGGAGTATTTCATTGATCGCTACGCGAGGAAGACCGGAAAAAAAATAAAGAGCATAGACAAAAGTACTCTTGAGCTGCTGCGCTCGTACGCCTGGCCCGGAAACATTCGCGAACTGCAGAACATCATTGAACGCTCCGTCATCGTCTGCGAAACGGAGACCTTCTCCGTGGATCAGAGTTGGCTCTCCCCACACTCTTCGCAGTCGCAGCCTGAACGCGTTTTTGTCGCCCATAAATCCACCGCTAAAGACAAGCCAGCGATAGAGGCTGCCTTGGCCCATACCGAAGGCAGGGTCGCGGGGCCCTCCGGGGCTGCGGCCTTGCTTGGTATTCCCGCGTCCACGCTCGAGTCAAAGATCCGCTCGCTCAGAATCAATAAGTTTCGTTTCAAATCTGCCTGATGTGCGGGAGATCACTGCTGTAAGATCCGTTTTTATCTCGCGAAAAAATCGCGAATCCGCGAAACCCTGACCCGCTGGATCTCCCAACTCTTTGTTTTTTTAACGGCTTAACCTTGGTGTCCGAATTGCTTTCACTCCTGAAGAGATACAACGACGGCGACTAATCATGCTGAAAATCCAGCGATCGGCGAACGGCAAAGTTGTCTTTACGCTCAGCGGCCGAATCGAGGCCGAGGATGTTGGGGAGTTGCAGCGATTGTTCGATCTGGAGGGCGACGATAGCCAGCTCGCCTTGGACTTGAAAGACGTAACGCTCCTGGATCGTGACGCCGTAAAGTTTCTGGCGCGTCGCGAAGCCGATGGAATTCAACTAGAAAACTGTCCGGCCTATATTCGTGAATGGATTGAACGAGAAACAGACCACAAGAGCCAACGAAAGCGATTGAACCCGCCAAAGCGTTCCGCGCACCGGCGAATTCATTAGATATATGGAGGACTTATATGAGCATCAGCACTTTTCCCGTCGTAGACCTTTACGACAAAGACCCCGGCCTCGCGAGTCACGCATCGCGCACCGTCAGCCTGGACCTCTGGGACGACTCGTCCCGCGAGGGCGAGCAATTTGAAGGAATCGTCGGCCAGAGCGCAACCCTGCGACGCGTGCTGCAAATGGTTCAAATTGTCGCCCCGGGCGATTCAACCGTTTTGCTGCTGGGAGAAACTGGCACCGGCAAGGAACTGGTCGCGCGCGCCATCCACAATTGCAGCCGCCGCAAGGAGCGCGCATTCGTAAAACTAAATTGCGCCGCAATTCCCAGCGGTCTGCTCGAAAGCGAACTCTTTGGCCACGAGCGTGGCGCCTTCACCGGGGCTATCACGCAAAAGATTGGAAGGGTTGAAGTCGCGGACCAGGGTTCGCTATTTTTAGATGAAATTGGCGACATCCCGCTTGAACTGCAGCCGAAACTTCTGCGCGTCTTGCAAGAGCGAGAGTTCGAGCGTTTGGGCAGCACGCGGACAAAGAAAATTGACGTTCGTATCGTCGCCGCAACTCATCGTGACCTGGAAGGGATGATCCTGAAAGGGCAGTTTCGCAGCGACCTATACTACCGCCTGAATGTTTTCCCCATTTCGATTCCTCCCCTGCGCGAGCGCCCCGAAGACATTCCGCTCCTGGTCCAGTATTTTATTCGAGAGGCCGCGCGCAGGCTGAACAAGACGATCAACAGCATCCCATCGGAGACCATGGATGCCCTCACGGATTGCCAGTGGCCGGGCAACATTCGCGAACTGGAGAACGTGATCGAGCGAGCGGTAATTCTATCCCGCAGCTCCGTGTTGCGCGTGCCACACCGGGATCTTCAGTCGCGCATCACCGCGGGATATTCTAGCGAAAGACCGGAAACTCTGGCAGACGTCGAACGCGAGCACATTCGGGCGATTCTGAAACAGACGCGCTGGACCCTCTCCGGACCGAATGGCGCGGCAGCGCGCCTGGGAATGAACCGGTCAACGCTCTATTTCCGGATGAAGAAGCTTGGAATCGTTCGCCCATGCGCCTGATGTCTGTGAATACAGGCTCTGTCAGCAGAGCGATCCAAGGTCGATTCATCCATGTCGACCAATGTCAACCTGCAGACAGCCGTCAGCCCGCCAGCATCCTGCCGCTGACTTCTCGCGTTCCTGAAATTGGCGCGTGACTTCTATGCTCTTTCCTTTTAGTGATTTGCGGCGTGATTGTTTTCCCCAGGAACCGGCGCGCCGATTGCTCCTGCGGAGACGCCGGGTCCCGCGATTCTAAAATGCGAGAAGGGTGACATGTACACGGTGGCGTTCCTGTTGATCTTCTGCATGTTTGTTGTGTTGTTCGTAAGGCGCAGAACGGACCCGCGAGAAAAGCCGAATGGGATGGAGTGAATGATTGCCATGAAACAGTCGAAACGGAGGATTCGTATATGAACTCGCTGCAGATTTCTTCAACTAGTTTGCGACCTGCTCTGGGAAGCAGGCCCCGCCGCGTCATGGTCCGGTCTCGAAAAACTCACCGGACGAATTCGCTCGTCCCGGCGTTGCCGAATTCTGAACGAAAAGTTGCTCTACCCGTCGTTCGAGACGAGTCCGCCGTGCTTAAGCGAGCGACTTACGGAAACTCTGACGCACAGGAGCAAGTTTTCGCTCGCGACACCGGCAAGCTTCGCCGCATTGCATTCCGCATATTGCGCAACAACGAAGATGCAGAGGATGCCGTGCAGGACGGTTTGTGCCGGGCCTTTGCGAAGCTGGAAGCTTTCGAAGGCCGGTCCTCGTTCACGACTTGGCTCACTCGCATCGTCATCAACTCGGCTCTCATGATTCGTCGCCGGAGGAATGGCCGCCCGGAATCATCGTTGGACGAATTTCTTGAGGACAAGCCGGAAAAATCGAAACGTGAGATAGCAGCTGCAGGGGCTAACCCCGAGGAGATTTGCAGATCCACCGAAATCCGCGCACTTGTCGAAAAACAAGTGCGCCAACTTCCGTCAGGGCTCCGCACGGCGCTTCAACTCTACGATTTAGACGGCCGTTCAAGCGCAGACTCGAGGCGGGCGCTCGGTATTAGTCCGAACGCATTCAAGTCCAGAATCTCGCGGGCGCGACGAAGAGTTGCAAATAGTCTGGGCAAGTCTTTTCAGCCGTCGACATGCGGGCTTTCAGCTCTGCCGACAATTTAAGCCTTACATTGCGAAGCCGGGCGTCGTGTTGCAATACTCGTAATTGCCCGGTTGCGTTGCTTGAGGCGTCATTACATGCTCCGAAACGCGGCGTAGAAGGTCGGAACTATTTTTTCTGAGCGAATGAGCGAATGTAAGTCACCAGGCTGTGAATCTGATCCTCGCTGAGGGAACCCTTGAACGATGGCATGCCACCCTTGCCGTCGGATATTATCTGTGCCAGCTCCGCATCGCTCAGCTTCTGTACCGCCGGCGAACGAAGGTCGGGGACATTCAGGGTTTTGCCAACCTGAGAGCCGCTTCCATCTGGACCATGGCACATCGCGCATTTTGTTTTGAACGTGGAACTGCTGGCCGCGCTGTCTTGGCTGTTATCAGCGCGCACAATCGAGACGACAAAAAACGTAAGACCAAAGAAAAGCAGCAGCAGAACAGCGAAAGCAAAAAGTGCATGACGTTCAGTGTTATTTTCTCTCATGATTTCTCCTTCATTTATAATTTCCGGGCGAGGCGCGGACGCTTCGCTCCAAGTCTGAGAAACGGCTGGGAGAACGCTAACTAAATCCCAGACTTGTGAAAGGCAGGTCCCTCACCCTTTTTCCGGTGGCAGCGAAAACGGCATTACAGAACGCCGCCACAAACGGCGGCACTCCCGGCTCGCCGACGCCTGCGGGAGGCGCGTCACTTTCGACGATGTACACGTTCGTCTGAACAGGCGCGTCGCCAATTCGAGCCACCGGATAATCTTGAAAGTTCGATTGGTTGACGGCACCCTTGGTGGCCGTAATTTCGCCGGTGCGCACGATGCTGGTGGCGAATACCGCAGCGCCTTCGAACTGCGCGCGTGTCGCTTCGGGATTTACCACCACGCCCGCATCCAACACGGTATCCACGCGTGGGATGCGCACTTCGCCCTGGTCGTTGACTTCCACCTCGACGACGGTGGCCACATACGTCAGGAAGCTGCGATGCACAGCAATCCCGACGCCACTACCCTTGCTGTGCTTGCGCTTTCCCCAGCCGGATTTTTCAGCGACCATCTCCGTAACATGGCGCAGACGACTTGTTTCCCAAGGATAGGTCTGTAGTGAAGCTCCGTAGTTCGGGTAGTCCACGCCCGAGAAATCGATGGTGCGCGGTTGGCCGATCAGATCCAGCAAGTAATCCACTTGATCGCGCCCGGCCGCAATTGCCAGTTCATCCGTGAAGCATTGGACGGCGAACCCGTGATAGATGTTGGCGACCGAGCGTAACCAGCCGATGCGGACGTGAGCTCTTGCCGGGCCATTCTCGACGCGAAGATTTGGAAGATCGTACGGGATGTCGGTCCAGCCCTGCTGCAGATGGCCGGGATCTCCATAAACCGCATTGACATCAAAGGTCGAGGTAATCGGGGGAAAGACGGAGCGTTGCAGCCACGCCGTCGGCTTGCCGTTCGCGCCCAGAGCCGCCTTCATGTACATGCTGGCGACAGCATTGTAGTAGTCGAACTTGATGTCATCCTCACGCGTCCAGACGACCTTTACCGGCCGGCCCACTTTCTTAGACAAGACCGCGGCTTCGGCAACGTAATCGGGCTTTGATTTGCGGCCGAATCCACCGCCAAGCAGGGTGACGTGGCAAATTACGTCTTCCTTCGCGATCCCCAATTCTTTCGCGATGATGTCTTGCGCGGCTTGAGGATTCTGCGTGGGAGCCCACGCCGTCACTTTGCCGTCTTTAAATTCGGCCAGAGCGACCATCGGTTCCATGGTGGCGTGCGCCAGGAGCGGAACGTAGTAGTCCGCCTCATAAATCTTCCCGCCTTTGGCGAATGCCGCGTCGGCATCACCGATGTTGCGGACTACTTTGCATGGCTTGTGGGAAGTCTCGCGCAGCTCGTTCTTGTATGCGCCCGAGTCGTACGTTTCGTTGGACCCATTGTCCCAGGAGATGTTCAGCTTCTTGCGACCTTGGAACGCTGCCCAGGTGTTATCCGCAATTACTGCGATGCCGCCGAGCGGTTGAAATGCCGGCGGAGGCTGGAACGGATCAATGGGAATCGTCTGACGCACGCCTGCGACCTTTAGGGCGTCCTTATCGTCGTACGATTTCACTTTGCCGCCGATCACAGGCGGGCGCTCAACGGACGCATACACCATGCCGTCTACGCGGGTGTCCATTCCATAAATCGCTTTCCCCGTTACCAGCTCTTCGAGGTCGTAGCTTACTTCGCCCTTGCCGACATACCGCCAAGCGCTCTTTGGTTTGAGTTTCAGTTGTTCTTTGGCAGGGACCGGCAGCTTCGTCGCGGCGCTCGCGAGTTCGCCGTAACCGGCTCGTTGGTTCGTCGAGCGGTGGATGACAACATGTAAATCCGTTTCACACTCGGCTGCCGGCACATTCCATTGCTGAGCCGCGGCTTGAATCAACATGAGTCGCGCGGTTGCTCCGGCCACGCGCATCACGTCGTAGAACGATCGAATGGAGTGCGACCCGTCCGTGTTCTGGTCGCCGTAGCGTTTGTCGCCAATGGCTTGTTCGATCTTCACTCGTTTCCAATCGGCGTCGAGTTCATCGGCGACGACCAATGGAAGCGAAGTGCGGATTGTGGTGCCCATCTCCGAGCGATGCGCCACGATCCACACGGTACCGTCCGGATTGATTCCGACGAAAATGCTCGGATGGAATGTTGCGAGATCCACATGCGTATCGCGGGGGAGCGCGTCTGCGGACAGCAGGCTGGGGTAAAAGCGCACGCCCAGCACAAAGGCGCCCGCCGCGAAGACGCCGCCGCGCAGGAAATTACGCCGGCTGACGTTCTCAACCGGTCTCATGCCATTTCTCCTGCCGCAGTTTTAATCGCGGCGCGAATCCGCTGATAAGTTCCACAACGGCAAATGTTCCCCGCCATCGCGTCTTCGATCTCCCGATCGGTCGGCTTCTTGTTGCTATTCAATAAAGCCACGGCCTGCATCATCTGCCCTACTTGGCAGTAGCCACACTGCGGCACATTGATTTGCATCCAGGCTTTCTGCACGGGATGCAGCCCGTTTTTCTCCAGGCCTTCGACCGTCGTAATTTCTTTTCCGGCGGCGTCACTCATGGCAGTTACGCAGGAGCGCGTGGCTTGCCCGTTTACGTGGACCGTACACGCGCCACACAGCCCGATGCCGCAACCGAATTTTGACCCGGTTAAGTTCAGAACGTCGCGCAGATACCAGAGCAGCGGCATTTCGGGCGCGCCGCTAAACGACCGTTCCGATCCATTTACTTTCAGTTGAATCATGGCCGCTCCTCACTTCGAACGCATGATCAAGTTCTCTTTCGCGTTAAGACGCGTTATTGACTGGCAGCAATTCCAATTCGCTTCTCATCCGCAGAATCCAAGTGCGCTTGCTTTTCCATTTGTAGAATGACGGCTGAAAAGTCTTGCTCGTTTCCTGGTGTTGATTGCGCCTCGTTCACTTTCAACGCCGCCTGGGCCGCGGGCATCTGAGCGCCAACCGCAGCCGCGAGCTTGAGTATCAGTCCGAAATCTTTGTTCATCAAGCGCAGCGGAAATTGCGGGCTGTAATCGTTGTTCATCGCCCTCTGCAGTTTTCCCACATGCGCCGGGGCGACGACTGCGGTCTGGGACAGCACGTCCAGCAAGCGATTGCGATCGAGGCCAGCCTTCTCACCGAGCGCAACGGCCTCCGCGATCGCCTGCATGCCGATTCCCAGCAGGCTGTTCACCACGAGTTTCATCGTCGCTCCCGAGCCGCTGGGCCCCACATAAAAATACTTTCGAGCTATGGCGCGGAAGATCGACTCCGCGGCGTCGAAGCAGTTGCGGTCGCCGCCCCCGAACAGAGTCAGCGCGCCCTGTTCGGCGACCGGAGTGCTGCCCGAGATAGTCACATCGAGGACGTCCACTGTACGCACAGCACCCAGCCGCGAGAGTGTCTTGGACGTCTCCGGATAGACCGTGCTCATGTCAATGAACAGTGAGCCGCCACGCGCGCTAGCGAAGGCGCCGGCCGCTCCGTTAAAAACATTCATCACGGCTTCGTCATTGGGGAGGCAAGACAGCAGCACGTCGCAACTGGACGTAAGTTGCGCAACACTTTCCGCGACGGCGCCGCCATATTGAATCAGTTCCTCGGCCTTGCTGCGATCGCGGTCGTACGCGGTCAGTTTGAAGCCGGCTTCAAGCAACCGCTGGGCGATGGGCCGGCCCATGTAGCCGATGCCGATGAATCCCAGCGTGTCTTTCCCCGGCGTAATTGCACTCATTGCGAATCATCCTTTGGCTGGGCGACCGGCGAAATTGAGCTGGTATGAAGGTTATTGAATGTCAATTCTCGCCGGCCGGTGGCACTTTTTCTTAGTTTTCACTACTCGATAGCAGACACATGCAAGCGCCGTGCCAGAAATCGAGGTGCTCGACGGATACGGCATGAATGTGTAAGTCATTGAAACCAAGGGCGGTGCACAGAAGTGATGAAGTGAAGCGGGAAGTTGATTCGCCTGGTGTGTCGAAGGAATTCAACGGATTTCCAGACGATGTCAACAGTCCGACACCTTCCCTATCGCCGCCAGGGTCTTGGGATCGATTGAACCGGAACTGTTCCAGAAATTTACGTAGTTTATTCCTCGAGCCTGAGAAGGATGTGAACGTCCAGATCGCCGCTGCGCACATGATTCCGTTCAGAACTCGACAGTGCTTTGCCGCCCACGGCTGGCCGCAAAGATGCTTCGTCGAAGATCGGGGCTCACGGCTCGACGCAGCTTACGTCGTCCGTGAAACAAACGTGATTTTACGGCGGCGGTGGAGATGCGGAGAATGCGGGCCGTTTTCTTAACGGAGAGGTCGTCGAAGATGCGGAGCAAGACCGTACCTCGAATTGTCGAGCCTAAGCGATTGATCCCTTCGGTCAAGAGTTCTTTGCGCTCTCGCCGCCAGCAAGACTATTCAGGACTGGGACGCCGGTCAACGAATGCCCGCATGAGAGGGGAATTTCCTGAGACTTAGAACGAGACGCCGCGAGAAATAACCTACTTGCAAAATGCCCGCGCGACGGCTGAGAATCGTCACCGTTCGGTCGGTTAATTGCGCGGAGCGACACGCTGCATTGCCGGAGCGGAAGTATGTCCAAGTTCAACCCTCTTCTGTGGCCCAAGCCACCTGCGATTTGGAGATATGGTATTGCCGTTCTGTCGGTTATCGCAGCGCTGGAGATGTCACGGTGGCCGGCGCTGTATTTGCGAGATGCTCCGGTGTCACTTTTTCTTTGCGCTGTGCTCTTGAGTGCATGGATGGGTGGATTGGGACCGACCCTGCTCGCGACCGCCCTGTCCGCTCTCGCTTTCGATCATTACTACCAGCCTCCGATTCCTCGCCTTGTCATCTTCATAGTGTCAACCGTGCTTGTCGGATCGCTGGGCGCCGCGCTACGAAACGCCGCAGAATCGCTCAGGCACGCACGCGACTACCTGACGGAGACAGTAAAAGAGCTACAGAGGACCAACGCGGCGTTACAAGCAGAGAGCCTGGAGCGCAAGCAAGCCGAAGAGGCGTTGCGTCAGGCTCAGGCGGAGCTCGCGCACGTGAACCGCGTCACCGCTATGGGAGAGCTGACGGCTTCCCTGGCGCACGAGGTGAATCAACCGATTGCCGCCGCAGTCACAGACGCCAATACCTGTTTGCGCTGGCTGACACGCGATCACCCCGACGTGGAAGAGGCACGGGCGGCGGCAACGAGAGTGGCCAAAGACGCCACCCGTGCGGCGGAAATCATCAGCCGGGTCCGCCAGCTTTTCAAGAAGGCGGCGCCCGAACGAGAGTTGGTTGATGCAAACGAAGTGATTCCAAAGATGATCGGGCTCCTGTACGGCGAGGCCGCGCAATACAACATATCCGTGCGAGCGGAGTTGGCGGCAGATCTTCCTCACGTCATTGGAGATCGGGTGCAATTGCAACAGGTACTGATGAATCTGATCGTAAACAGCATTGACGCGATGAAAGATGTGAAGGGAATCAGGGAGCTCGTGATCAGCTCGCAGCGAACAGAAAACGAGCAAATTCAGATCTCGGTGACGGATACCGGAGTGGGGCTGCCCCCGCAGCACACCGACCAGATCTTTAACGCGTTCTTTACCACCAAGAGCCACGGCACCGGCTTGGGACTTAGGATCAGCCGCTCGATTGTCGAATCGCATGGCGGGCGTTTGTGGGCTGCGGACAACCCACCACGCGGCGCAAGCTTTTATTTCACGCTGCCTACCAAAGTTGAGACACAGGAACGTGAAAAAAGCGGTAAGTATGGCTAAGACTGTAGAAGTGACTGTTCCGATTACTCCGACCGGACGCTACGTTGAAGCCCCTGGAATAAGTGCGGGATCGAAGTTTGAGTCTGGGGAGAAGTGACGCTGGTGCAACGCGGACGTTAATCTCTGATTGAAGCGCAGCGTGGCTGTTTCGCGTAACAACCAGACGAAAGCGCAGGGCTGCCGTGAACTTGATTGGCTCGTATAATTACGCGCTGGTGGCACTTTCGGTGCTGATCGCCATGTTTGCGGCTTACGCTGCACTGTATCTTGCAGGTCGCGTGACTGCCGCGAACGGTTGGAATCGCGCGGTTTGGCTGCTGGGCGGGGCTTGTGCAATGGGGACTGGCATTTGGTCCATGCACTACATTGGGATGCTGGCGTTCATCCTGCCGGTTCCCGTGGCCTACGACTGGCCGACCGTGCTGCTATCACTGCTTGCGGCCGTTCTCGCTTCGGTCGTTGCGCTGGGCGTGGTTAGCCGGCAGAAAATGGGTTGGTTCCGAGCGCTCGCCGGAAGTGTCCTGATGGGCGCGGGTATTGCGAGCATGCATTACATCGGCATGGCCGCCATGCGTTTACCTGCCATATGCCGGTTCAATTCCTTTTTGGTCGTCCTGTCCGTCGTGTTCGCGGTCTTGATTTCTCTGGCCGCGCTATGGATTACCTTTCACTTCCGAGATGGGAAAACGGGGGTCGGCTGGGACAAGTTAACCGGAGCCGTCGTGATGGGTGCGGCGATCCCCGTCATGCATTACACCGGCATGGCCGCCGCGAGTTTTACCCGCTCCGACATGCCGGTCGACCTGTCTCATGCGGTAAGCGTCTCCACACTCGGCACCGCCGGAATTGCCGCCGTGACGTTTATCGTACTCGGGCTGGCACTGTTGACGTCCTGGGTTGATATGCGATTCGCCACTCAGACCTTGGAAGTTCAGGAAAAGAAGCTACAGCAAAGCGAGGCGTATTTATCGGAAGCGCAGCGAATAAGCCATACGGGCAGTTTTGGATGGAGGGTTTCCACCGGTGAGGTCACCTGGTCCGAGGAGTCCTTTCGAATTTTCCAATACGATCGAACGACGAAACCGACCGTGGAGCTTATTCTCCAACGGGTTCACCCAGAAGACGCAACGCGG
>Ga0210396_10005754_pt1 | contig 11914 bp, 21 predicted proteins | sample IncBWH17OmetaG_FD_155466 | JGI IMG/M metagenome (GOLD analysis project Ga0210396, IMG submission 155466) | Forest soil microbial communities from Barre Woods Harvard Forest LTER site, Petersham, Massachusetts, United States - Inc-BW-H-17-O ...
TCCAAACTGTCGCGCCACACGTCGCCCCGCCGCACTCTCGCACGCCAACCCCACCGCCTCTTCGAAGCGCTTGCTGAACGGCGCCTTACTCGGCAACTGCGGTACTTTCTCCGCCTTGATTCCGCAGTCCGGACAGCGCACCCGATAGAGCTCGATCACCACCGTCGTCCGCTACTCCGACCACGGCAGATCGCGTACCTCGCGCTCCTAAACCTCTGCCACTTGGCTGATTCTCCAACCACAGCCGGCACACTCCAGTTTGCGGTTCCCGCGTTTACGACGCACCCACAGTCGCAGCCTCTTGGCTTCTTCCTCGATCTCGCTGCCATACACCCGGTACCCCGGCCATCCCAAAATCTTTGTCCATTCGTTCTCGCTCATCCTTCAGAGCGTACGGAAATCTTTCCCATTAGCAAAGCCCCGTCAATCGATCACTTGTTCAGATTCCTGCACAGAGCCAGTTTTCCCTTACCTCAACGGTGCCGGGACCTTACCTCATCCGGGCCATTTACGATTTTCGGTGGAGGGTCTATTTTGTCCGCGAAGCAGTTCTTAGAGAACTGTTAGGAGAGAGCGTCCTAGACTCGGGGGAGGGGCTCGGGCGCTCTCGCCTTGAACTACCAGTAGTTATGATCTGCTGTGTCTTCGGCGACCGTAAGAGCAGGTTTGGGTGTGCCATTGCTGCACCACGGAGTGACCGGATACAGATAATATTGAATTTTCGTTAGAAACTCCTTGATGCCCAGCGTCGGCGGACCAGCTACCCTCTTATACATTCCGCCCATGTAATCTAGCCCAAACGCATCCGTCGTAGAGAGAGTGAAACCAACCAACATCCAATTGCTCCACTGTGGGTCGCAGACGTTCATTCGGAGCCCCTTTTCTTGTTGCGCGGGGGTTGCGGATTTTGCAGGACCCGCCCCCAGAGTGCTCCCTCACACGGGGAACTACTTGCAACCTCACACCTATCTGTTAACTAAGCCTGCATTGCCCTGGGGTGCCTAGAATTTACGAGGAGCGTCTGCAAAGCCGAAATTTCCAAAATTGTGCCGTATTGCTCAGTCTCGCCTGCGCCCTTCCTTTACGCTGATCTCAGCTCCAAAGGAGGCGTCTATGGGCAGCTCCCCTTTTCCCGAAATACGCACTTTGCAGCAGTCCTGTCGATTTACGTGTTGAATTTTCTGCCGATGAAAACGGCAAGTCCGTTCACGAGGATTGCTACGTCAAGAAGCTCACGAGTTCGCGCGGCACTCGGTTGGAAGATCGCAAGTCTTGAGCCGCTGGGGCCACGATCCTACTGGCGTATAATTCGGATCGCATGGACCAATACTACGGATTTGAGTGTCCGAACGGTCACAAGATAGCCATGGGGATCGTGTCAGACGAAGGTTCCAAGAGCATGGCAGTGACCGCTATTCCCGAGCTGGATAAACCTATCATGTGCCTAGAATGCGGCGACTCGGGAGATTATACGCCGGACGATATCGTGGAGTTTGACGTGCCAGATTGCTACGTATCAGGATGTCCGCGTCTCTAATCCTGCCAACGCATCCGTCGAGCGTGAAAACGCCCATTACTGTCGTGCCACATAGCTACAAGTGAATCGGGTGCAGAAACCCCATCGTATCTTATCGGCGGAAGCTCCCTGACAAATGGGGCACTCCTCTGACACAGTGGATTTCAAATCCAAAACAAATGAGTTCGGTAAACCCGTAAAGTGAGCTTCCAGGCCGAAAACGACTATGATCAGCTCAGGCAATGCGGTGGCCATGAATTCCACGAGATTAGTGAATGGGAAGAGCTCTTTCTTAACGATGAGATACAGTGGTCTTATGGAAGGAACTGGAAGCGAAACATCCTGGTTTTTAGAGATTTGTAGTGTCGCTTCTACCGAATAACGTAACCAGCATCGTTGAGCAGGCGCTCGACAGCGAGCGCCAAGAAAATCATCATTCGCGAACCGGTTGCCGGGAATATTGCAGAGAACATTAGCGGTCACTCCCACCTGACCCACTGCGGCACCGTTGGCGAGGAAACTTAGCACATTCTTGCTGATCGAAAGACTCCAATCTCATTTGGTCTCGTCCTTCTTCTGGATTGTGTTTTGATCGGTAAGTTGCGTGTCCAGCTCGGTAAGTTGCGTGTCCAGCTCGTGAATGCGCTTTGCTCTGCTGTTGTATTCAGCCTGTTTTGCGTGCGACAGACCACCAAAGATCTCGTCTTGCCGAGCCTTACTTTGTGCCTTCTGAAGCCCACAGTCAATTCGGGGTGGGAATTTTTATCTTTCGTCACGGAGACCTTAGTGGACGACACACCGCCCACCTGTTGAAGCTAACATAGATGGTGTAACAGTTTTGATAGGTTGTTTCATGTAGCCGGCAGTGTTATTCACTTACGACGATGCGAAATGCCAGCTTGGTGTCGGTACGAACGGTAAACAGTCACAGGTTTTCTATAATAAAGAGTCGTGATGGAATGCGCCGGGCACCCGTGTGCAGTTCACACGCTTCCTTGATCGCTGCGTAATTCATCAATAGCTATGATCGTCCCAGTCATTGGCAGTCCTGCATGTACATCAAGGCAGCAGCCCGAACATTGCCACGCCATTCGTCGTTCCCACGAAGACCTTGCCGTTCTCGATCATCGGGGTGATGAACTTGTTGCCGGCGCCGAACTGATCGCGGCCGTTGCTGGCCTGGTTGCTGTTGTAGAGCTCGTTGAGTGTGCTGGCATCAAAGGCATGCAGCACCGCGGGGCTGGTATTCTCCACGGCCCAGACGATTCCGTTGCTGCTGCCATTAGCCGAGACGCTGGGCGTCGTGCCGGGATAGCCAAAGCTGTTGCTGGTTTGCGCGGTTGCGCTGGTCGACAGTTTCGCCTTGGTGATGGTGAACGCCTGGATGGGGCTGCCCACGGACCCGTAGTAAACCGTGTTGTTGAAATATGCGGGCATCGCCCAAACCCCTCCGGGCAACGCTCCCGCGAGCTCCTGATAAATGCTGCTGTTGTTGGAACTGAACTTGCCCATCGAGTCACGATTCACCACGTACAGGTTGCTGTCTTTGCCGGCGCCGACGGCCAGATGCACAGTATGCCCCGCGCCGTCGCTGAGGTCGGGTAGCACAATCGTGCCCCCGGAGCCGAGGTCGGTGTCGCTGCTGTTCTCCGATAACTCGTTGTCCATCTCGAAATAGTCGGCCACGGCCAGTTGATTGCCGGTGGTTGAGAGCTTCATGAAGGCGTTGCCGTAGTCGCCGTCGCTGGGAAAACCAAGCGCGTTCAGAGTGGTGTCAAAGTCTCCATTGGCATCGAGAAAATAAATGTTGCCCGAACTGTCGGCAGCGAGCCCGGCTCCCGCCATCCAGATAGCGCCCTCGTTGCCGTTGGGCGTGATGTTCAGCACGCTCGTCTGTGCCAGCGTGGTTTCGCTGTAACCCATGATCCAGCCCGTATAGGGCCGATCGTCACAGTGCGAAGCCCAGCCCGTATAGATGACGCCATTCAGCAACAGGAGCGCAGCGCGTTCCTTGTACTGTTTGGGATCGAAGATCACGCTGGTGCCGTTGCTGTTGTCGCCGGTACCGGGATAGGTCGCCTGAATATCTACCGGGCCACTGAACAATTCCGTTCCCCGTGCGAGATCTAGCGCGTGCAGGCGCTGGTGGTAGTTACCCGACCCGTCTTTCGACATGGCCACCACATATATCGCGCCGTTCGGACCCTGAGTGCGATCGATCACCGGCGTCGAGGTCACGCCGATTTCAGGGGTGACTTGCCCGCAGCCTCGATTGTCGGACGCAGTTTCGCCCGTCTTCAACGTTGTGATCTGCCAGATCTTCGTGCCGGAATCGGCGTCGAAGGCATAGACCGAATCGTTCTCCGTTGGAACGATAAGAAGATTGTGTGTGCCGTTGCTCGGAACTGAAACGCTCGAGGCATAGAGTGGCTCGGCGTCAACCATGCCGTCCACGGAATAGAAGCCAAGCTTGCCGAACTTTGCCGAAGTCACGTTGCTGGTCGTGAGCGTGGTTTCCGTCAGGTTTTGGCCAGTGCGCGCAATGTCGTTGTGGTAGGTCAGGACATCGGTAGTCGCGGGTGCCGCGGAGTTGACCGTCAGCGTAGCTGCTTTGCTGGTTGCGTTTCGTAGCGAGTTGCTGACCACCACGCTGAATTGGGTTCCATTGTCCGACGTTGTTGTCGCGGGTGTCGTGTAGCCTGCCGAGGTCGCACCGGTAATTGCGATTGTGCCCTTCTGCCACTGGTAGGTCAAAGGTGTAGTTCCTTCAGCCGTTACCGAGAAAGTTGCCATCTGACCGACCGTCACAGTCTGGTTCGACGGTTGTTGCGTAATCGAAGGCGCCACGGGGGTCGCGCTTACCGTGAGGGTGGCCGCGTTGCTGGTGATCTTTCCGGCGGAGTTACTGACCACCACGCTAAATGTCGAGCCGCCGTCGGAGGCCGAGGTCGGTGGGGTGGTATAGCTCGCCGAGGTCGCGCCATTGATCGGCGTCGCGCCCTTTTGCCATCGGTAGGCCAAAGGTGCAGCTCCTGCGGCCGTCACCGAGAAAACTGCCGTCTGGCCGGCCGTCACGGTCTGGTTCGCGGGCTGGTTGGAAATGGTAGGCGCGATTGCGCTACCGCCTTCAGTTCCGGACGTCGACACGCCCCCACCGCAACCCGCGAGAATCAAACTAACGGTAAGAAAACACAGTGTATTCGTTAGCCGTTGCAGATTCATGCCCCGCTCCAGGAAACCAGACTGGCAGCAATCATGCCAGCGGCAACTGCCCAAATTGTTCCGACAGCTTTGCTCCCCACGTAAAAAGGCACCAGCAGAGCCTCTTCGACAAACTTCTTGTCAGCAGTGCTCATTCCTATTTCTGCACCACCGGTACGTGGTTTTGAACCCGTTGAGTTAACCAGTGCGCCACTATTTTGAGTATTGTTTGACGGGTCGGTCGGGGCTGAATTGATCTTGGCGATGACCGTAAGCGGAAACACTGTTGCGATCATTGCCAGCGCCCAATGAGGCAAAGTGTTCAGTTTGTTCATTGATAATCCTCCCTTGTACAGAGGTACTCGCCGGGATGAATAGGGACAATCGAGGAGAGGCCGTAGTCTCGCGATGTTTATCGCCTAGAGCCCCTGTGAACGTCCTGAGTCAGCGTTCGCAATCGGATCCGGTCGGACGAGGTAACCGCCCTAAACCTGCGGCATAGAGTGTCTTCTTCAAATAGCCCGGCGCACTGAAATTGATTCCATGACAATGTCGGCTCCCCCGCTCGACTAGAGTGGTGGTGCTGAATCCAACCAACAGGCTCGGGAAAAAGGAGTCGAACCATGATCGTAATAGGAGTAGATTTTCACCCCGAGTTTCAGCAAATAGGTTCGGTTGATACCGAGACCGGAGAGTTCCAGGAAAAACGGCTGGGGCATCGCGAGGAAGCGGAGACGTTCTATCGCAGGCTCACGGCCGCAGGGCAGAAGGTTCGCGTAGGTATGGAAGCCAGCGGGCACGCGCGCTGGTTCGAACGACTGCTGGCTGAGTTGCGGGTGGAACTCTGGATCGGAGATGCAGCAGAAATCCGAACCCGACGAGTGCGAAAGCAGAAGACGGATCGGCAAGACGCGCAGCTGATTCTGAAACTCATGCTGAAGGATGATTTTCCGCAGATCTGGGTGCCGAGGGAGAACCGGGATCTGCGGCAAATGCTGTGGCACCGGCATCGCATGGTGCAAGCGCGCACGCGAATCATGAACCAGTTGCAAGCGGTGGCGCTGAACGAAGGCCTGCGCTGCAGAAGCGGCTGTGGCGGGAGCACAGGCGACAGCAATTGGAGTCGTTTCGACTAGCACCGTGGGCTAGCCGGCGACGGCGCGATCTGCTGGAGTTGATGGATCGACTGAACCCGACGATCACTGAGTTGAGCCAGGCGATCGAGCAGGAGGTGGAGAAGTGTCCGGGGGCGAAACGGTTGATGAGGCATCCCGGAGTCGGTGCCTTGACCGCACTGGCCTTCGTGTTGATCATCGGCAAAGCCGAGCGCTTTGGCTCGGGCAAGCAGGTGGCGAGCTATCTGGGGCTGGTGCCGTTGGAGGACTCCAGCGGTAATCGACGACACCTGGGACACATCACCAAACAGGGCAGTTCGATGATGCGCTTTTTGCTGGTGGAAGCGGCGCAGGTGACGGTGCGCAGTGTGCCCGAGTGGCGCAGCAATTATCTCCACCTGATGATGAGGAGAGGGCGGAAAACCGCCAAGGTCGCCATGGCCCGCAAGCTGGCGGTTCGTCTGTACTGGATGATGCGCAAGGGATGGGACTATATCAGCAGTGGAGCAAGTTCGGTTCGCGATTTTACGGACGCTCGAACTTTGTTCCCTTGAGTGTAAACTCCCTTTCCGTGTAACACCGGACGAAACCCGTCAATTGGCGTAACGATGAACATGCAGTTCGCAGCCAAGCTAACGGAAGCAGCTTTGAACGACGCGCGAAAAGACATTCGTTCGAAGTCGAATTGGCGTGCGAGTAGGCTTGGAGCTGTACCCAAACTTGTATTTCGGGGTGGGCAGTCGTCATGGCCTTGGCCAGCATTGTTGCCTTATCTCTCGTGGGCGCGGTTTCCCTCGGATGCTATGGTGCTGCCATGCTTCTGGGTAAGGTTCGTCCCATACCTGACGCGTATCAATTTCTTTCCCGGACATACGATCGGTTCCTCGATCTGCTCGGCCAAGATGTTTTGCATCCTCTTTCTTGGTTAGTTGCTCGACCGCTTCAACCGCCATACCCTTCACGTAGACCATCTCTCCACCTAACCACCCGCCGAAGCCGACCGCCGCCATTCCTATTGCGGATAAAATAAGCGGTATATCGCTCTCGGACGACACGCGGAATCTCGCCCACAGATTTACGGCGAAAATGAGACGGCGCCCAGGTTCACCAGCAGATGCATGGTTGCGATACGCTTCATGTCCCCTTCGTCTATGAAAAAATAGTCGATCAGTCCCGGAACTGCGGCCACGACGGCCCCAACAACGCCACCCGCAACACAGTACAGCGCGACCGTACCCCACAATGCAGTGCCCCCGAAAGCGTGTATCAGGTCACAGACGAAGGCAAATGCCCACAATCCAATCGGAATCGCCACCAGTATCGGGTGAAGGGGGTGGTTCTTGAAACTTGCTGGACTTGCCATAGTCTCCCTTAAGGTGACGATCGATTTTGCGCGGCGCACTTGGGACGATTCAGGAACGCTAAGCAACGCCCTGCCCGCCTTCCTGCTCGTGACCACTTTGCCCATTCTCGTCTTCATCAATTAGGGCGATTGCGATTCGCAGCGCATCTACTTCTTCACGAAGACGGGCAAGGCCAGATTGTTTTTGACGCACGACTTCATCTATATCCTTCATAAGATCTGCTAAGCGGCCTCGAAAGCGGTGTTCGCGTCTGATCCATGTTGCTTCACCATCTTGTTATAGCTCCCCAGGATCAGTAGCGGAGCTGCCCACTGCCCCACAAAGAGTGCCCAGCTATTTCTACCTGAGATTTTCAACACAGCCGAAACTGCCATTGACCCAAATGCAAGTCCCAGGAACAAGCTTGAGGGTACCCTTGATGTCTGCTCTTCGATGGCCGCTGTAAATCGATCTTCCGTCGCCTGTCCGCGTTCGATTTTGCTTTCCACTTTGAACTCCTGTTGATTGCTAAGTTGATTTATTAACCGATCGTAGTCGCCTCCGGGTCAAGGTCCATCGGGCAGGAGATGTAGAAAACAGAATGCAAGGCCTTACTCCGCGAAGACCGTCCAATTCGCGATGCAAAGTTCTTTTGTTCTCTGCGACGTTTTTTCTCGTTTCATGGACGACTTGACGGTGAAGGCGTGATCGTTTCGCCTCAACAAACAGAGCGCATCCGGCTTGGCAAGTGTTTCTAGACCCATCGCACAAGTGGCGCGTTCTTAGCAGGTTCGTTATTTGAAAGTTGAAGGCCGACGAAATAGAAGGCGATAGCGATGGCCGAGCAAGCTTGCTTAGTGTGACTGGAGATTCCCCTCCCATTTCAACCCTGGTACGCACGCTTCACTCGGGTTCCGACGCCTACACTGGTAGTGGACAAATTCTTGTTGAATATCGATTTCTGCCTGCCTGTCGTAGTTCGGAAGGTATGCATGCGCCCTAACTAAACCGCATGCTACAGGCCCAGGGCTGAAACACCCGTGTCAATCCAGTCCAGGATTTCTTGGCTGTTCCCGGCTGTTCCGGGCTGTATTTGACAAATCCTTTGTCTTTGGTAACATGCGCCGTAGTCGTCCTCCGAGCGTTCCATGAGGAAACCGAGAGGCCGCCGAGCACGACCCTATCCGGCACAGTCGAAAAAGTCGTTAAGTCTCCCGACCCCAGCGTGCCCGATAAAGCGCAGATCAACATCGAACATGCCGACCCTCTTTATGCTAAGATTCGCGTTGAAAATACCCTGACGAATGAGAAAGGGCAGGAGGTAGCTCTGCAGCAGGGTGCGCAAGTCGATGTCACCATCGAAGCAGATCCAAAAGACACAATCATCAAGCAAGAAGATTAAGCCAAACCGCGTTCGCGCGAATTCTGCTTTCCACTACGGTACGGACTGTATCGAACTGGCATGTCTTCCGTGGTAGTGTCCCGCATACGGGCGTCGCTCGTGGGGTTGGTTCTTCAATCATCGTTCGTCCTCCCTTCTGTGCGCCTACTCTCAGCGGAAACCGGGCCGGACATGCGACGGTCCATGCTGCCTTCGCCCTACGACCGTGTGCTTGGCCTCTGGAGCTTGGCAGAATCGGCTCGGGCACAGATTGGCCCTTCAATCGGGCGGCGTCGTTTAACTCGTCTATAACACCAGTCCAGCCGAGTTCCTCCAGCGCGCGATGCAGGCTCCCTGACCGAGTTGGAGCACGCGAAGATGACAGGGCGCGTCGACGCCGCACGAATAGCGATCATAGCGCGGATAGAAAAGCTCCAGACGCTTCCCGGACTACGCCCTGAAGAACGTCAAGCTATCGAAGACGCATTGCGCGGTCTAAGATTTCTAGAACGAGAGGAAGCACGCTTCAACGCGGAAGCGGAACGTCGCGCCGTCGAAGAATCACTGGAGAAACTCCGCTCTGTCGGCCATACGATCCAGTGATTGCGTGAGGGTGCGAACAATCCAGAATGACCGCTCGCGCCGGGTTAAGCTGACCGCTTCGCCGTGAAGAATCTCTCAGCACCTCGACGCGCTTCTTCATCTCGTCGATTCTTTTCTGGGTGATCCGCACGAACTCGTTGTAACTTCCCGACTCGAACGCGAGGACAGCATCCTCCTCTGTGTTTCGCATCCACAGGTGGGAGTGTAATGGTGTCCTCGCGTTCCATTTTTGATTGCTGACAAGTTTCATCGGTTTTCTTCTGAAAATTTCTTTGTTAGGTGAGGAATGGTTGAGTGACCTCGGTCACTTGTGTCCGGCTGTGGCGGCGCGTCATGCTCTTCCTATGAAGGGCGATCCAATCACCAGAACGCCAACCGGCGTCGTCACCCGGCAAAGACTCATCGAGTCGAGAATCGACATCCCTTGGGCTGATTACGCGTATGCAATTCTCAACGAAGTATCCGATGGAACCAAGAAGATTGATCTGGTGTACACAGTGGGTAAGGATACGAAGGTGATCTCTGAGAAAAGCTTTGACGACATGAGGAAGGCCGTTGCGGACCTGATCGAGCGTCACCGTCTCGAAGACCCGCTGCGCTAGAGCCTCTGAGACGATTTGGGGGATACTAGTGGTCACCCGAAATCACGGCCTCGCGACCCGTTTAGTCACGCTTCCCTTGGCCGCCAAACTCTTCGCCCAAGATTGCGTGATCCGGGTAGCGACGGTGCTAAAGATTTCTACCGATACGGTAACGCGGGACTGGAATCTGGCGAAAGCATGGCTGTTGCGAGAGATGGATGGGAAGCACCGCGATGGATTCTGAGCGGTGGCAGAATGTTGAGCGCTTGTATTACGCCACTCTGGAGTGCGACGAAGGCCAGCGAGATGCTTTCCTGACCCACGCCTGTGGCGGCGACGAAACTCTGCGCCGGGAAGTCGAATCCCTGGTTTCCTATGGGGACCGAGCCGGTAGGTTCATCGAAGGATCAGCGTTGGAAGTAGTCGCCTCCGCTTTGGCTGCGGATGGAGGTGACGGGCAAGATCCCGCCTCTGACGAATGCCGGATCATCGAGAAGATGATTGGGAAGAGGATCGCCCAATACCGTGTGGTCGAGCACCTGGGCAGCGGCGGAATGGGCGAAGTCTACCGGGCGGTCCGGGCGGACGATATGTGGGGTACCATGACTCCAGATGCGATGGACATCCTGATCAACGGGGACAACTAATGGTACGCGCCGCGAGCAGGATCTGGATTGGCCATTTCTTCGGGATCAGACGGCGGAATCTGGAAGCCAGGCGGGAGTGAAAAATCAATTATTGACGGTGGCGGAATCGCCTGTGCTGACACACTGGGGGCTACCGTCAGAATGGCGAGCGCAGTCAAGCCCGCCTTCGAAAGCAATGAGAATCTTTTGGAAAGTTTCGTGCGACTGACGGTCCCTCTTATACTTCATGTGCTTGAGGGGCGATCAAGCGTAACGCTGAGCAGCGTCCCGAAAATCGGGGTCACCCAGAAATACTTTGGCGAATGTGGCAAAAGCTTGGTATCGGCCTAAGCACACCCGAGGAAAGAGAAGAAACGGACCCGAACTTAATGGAAAATATAGCAACCCGCAATACTGTCGTTACCCGACAACTTAACTGTTAACATCACAGTAAGGCTTATTAACACCAAAGCTATTACAATCGTTGGGGGCAACACTGCTCGTCAGAGGATTTAACCCTCGCTTACAATGATGCGGGTAAATTGGCTGGGTATTGGAGGATGTGACAGATTGGGAACGGGCGTTGGACGCACGGGAAGTCGATCAAATCTTCTTCGCGTAGGCTTCGTTTTTCTTACCACGTCATAGCATCTGGGGAGGTTGCGTGCGCCGCGCCCGTGGCGGGCAGGGTGAACTGAAAAGTTGCACCGCTCCCGGGACCACCGGTGGCCTTTGAATTTCTACTTTGCCGCTCCCCATCCAATATAGCGCTTTCATTGCCGACCTCCTTTCTCCGCCGCGCGGGCGCTCTGAATATCTCTCTGGCTAAGCGGCCTTGCGATTCAACCCTGGCGGCGTCGCAGTCGAAGCTTTACCTGCGCGGCGCGGATTAGGAAAAATGGCGGTGGCGAACACAGGGAGCGAAGGTACTTCTGGCCTAGGGTGATTGTCGTATTGACCGGGAGTGCGGACACGAATACATTTGGCCTCGCGTTGGGTGCACAGATTAGTTGCCACGCATACACGGCGTGATTCAATGCTTCGGAGACGCATTCACCAGCAATCAATTGCCTCCCGTCCAACTCGGGTGGACCGATCACCATCCATCAAAAAAAAACAGGAGAAAAATATGAAACTTCAAATCACTGGCTCTCGGCTTAGGTTTCGCGGTTCTGGCCGCCGTCTGTATGTCGGCCCAGACCTCCTACAACTTTAAGACTATCAATTATCCCCACGACACCTTTACCCAGCTATTGGGGATCAACGTAAGCGGTGAAATTGCCGGGTACCACAATGTGAACGATAACAAGGGGTTCACGTATGAGCTGTCCACCAAGAAGTTCACGAACGAAAATTTCCCTGGTTCCACTGCAACCCAAGTGATCGGCATCAACGCGCTGGGTGGGACGTGTGGATTCTATGTCGACCACGCCGGCGTCACTCATGGTTTCCTGGACGACAACAACACCTTCAAATCCATTGACTTTCCAAAAACGCCCTTCAACCAACTGCTTGGCCGCAACAAACTGGCCCAGGCCGCCGGCTACT
>Ga0210396_10005755_pt1 | contig 11913 bp, 13 predicted proteins | sample IncBWH17OmetaG_FD_155466 | JGI IMG/M metagenome (GOLD analysis project Ga0210396, IMG submission 155466) | Forest soil microbial communities from Barre Woods Harvard Forest LTER site, Petersham, Massachusetts, United States - Inc-BW-H-17-O ...
AGCTGGCGACTCCGGTCTGGAAGACTCCATCAACACTCCGAACGTGAACGGGGCACCCAATGGAGCGCTCGAGCCAATTCCAGTTCCGCCGCCCGGGGCACCCCCGAGACCGTCTCCAGAAGACGTGAATAACAACGGAATTCTGGACAACTGGGGAGCGGGTAACCTCGGTCTGGGCCTGGGCTACGTTGGCGCTCTGTATACCGCGGGCGGAAGTGTGAACAGCCTGGTCCGAAGCGCTGCCGGCGCCCCCGATCCGTACCTAACCGCAGGCCGCATTGCGAACTGCAACATCATCGGCCAGAAAAACTGGGTCAGCGGCGCTCGCCACGTTCTGAAACTGGTGAATGGCTCGCTCGGCAACGTGCCCGTCAGGTCAGACAACGGTCTTGGTGGGTTCACCGTCGCCTCAGAGAACCCGGTTTACATCCTTGGCAATTACAACTCGAACTGTACAGCTGCGGGTGGGGCTGGCTGTACGCCCGGCAACCCGAATTACGACGTAACCTGGAATCCTCCGCCCTACGTGGAGCCCTTACACGCGGCGTCTGGCGTAATTGCAGATGCGGTAACGATGTTGTCCAACAACTGGTCAGACATCGCCAGCCTGAACTCTCCCAGCAATGACGCAGGACGTCCGGCTGCGACCACGTACTATCGAGTCGCTGTCTCCGGCGGAAAGAACATTAACTTCGTGGTCACTGCCTGCTGTGGAGGATGGGCAATCGGCGACTGGGGCACCGATGGCGGATTGCACAACTTCCTTCGCCAGTTGGAGGCCTGGGGCGGCCAGACCCTTAATTACAAGGGATCCATGGCCAGCCTGTATTACTCCACTTACTCTACGGGAACAGACAAAAACGGTGGTGGCACTGTTTACGATCCCCCGGCTCGAAACTACATCTTCGATCCGCTGTTCACGCAGCCACAAAACCTGCCGCCCGGAACCCCGATGTTCCGCGACATCGACAACTTGAGCTACCGGCAGAGCTTTACGCCGCGCCTAACCAGCGCCTACTAAGGCTGAACCGCAATCCGGCCCCGATCCTGCAACCAGGGTCGGGGCTTTTCAACGTAGACTCGTTCGCATGTAGGCGCGGCCTGCTCGGCTGCAGCCCAGGAAGAGATGCCAAACCAACCATCCCTGTAAAATTAAGGATCAATCGATCTTGGGAGGACGGCTTTGGCAAAAATCGGCGCTATCTTCTGGGACATCGGCGGCGTGCTGCTCAGCAATGCATGGGACCGCGAGCAGCGCCAGTGCACCCTCAAACAATTCGGGCTGGATGAGGTCGAATTCGAAAGCCGCCACGAGATGCTGGTGTCTTCGCTCGAGCGCGGCAAGATCAGCCTGCAGGAATATCTGGAGCGCACGATTTTCTACCGTCCGCGCGCCTTTACCCCGGATGCGTTCAAAGAGTTCATGTTCTCGCTCTCGAAACCAATTCCTGAGACTCTGCAACTAGCGAAAGATTTGAGCAGATCGTGCAGATACCTGATGTCCACGATTAACAACGAATCGAAAGAATTGAATTTGTTCCGCATTCAGACCTTCGGTCTGCGCGAAATCTTCAGCCTTTTCGTTAGTTCTTGCTTTGTGGGATTGCGCAAACCGGAAGACGCAATCTATCGCCTCTCGCTTGAGATCACGCAGCGTCCTCCGGAGGAAAGTTGTTTCATCGACGATCGTCCCTTGAATCTGGACACAGCCGTGCGCCTAGGAATGCACGCCATCCAAATGAAAAACGCACAGCAGTTGCGCCACGATCTGCAACAACTTGGAGTTGCTGCGTAACGCCTGCAGAGCGGCCGTCCAGTCGTGCCGCAAACTCTCCTCTACGGACCCTTGCGTGGCGGTTTGAACCCCGGAGTTGGCGGGCTCGGCACATTTGACTTGGGAGGATTCGAGTCCACATTCACTCCCAAACTCAAATCGCTGGACCAGCAGTCAGCGAGGATCTTCCAGTCACCGGCCTGCCGAGCCAGTGTCAGCAAATACTTGCCGCGCTCCTCGCGGCGTTTGCCCATGGTGAATGGAACCAGCATCTGGCAACGGCCAGCCTCGTAAGCAACGTCTCCGAAGACTTCCACCCGGAGCGGATCCATCTCGACGTCTCCCAGTCCGGCATCGAGCACGGCAAAGAAGAACTCGCGAATCGCCGCCGTACCACGAACCGGCGGCACATTCGGACGCAGCACTACCGCGTCAGCTCCGTACAGATCGACGAGATCATCCAGTTGCTTGTTGTTACAAGCCAGCGCCCAATCCTGGATGAGCTTTCGGACCGCGGCCTCTCCCCGGCTCAACGAAGCTCCAGTCGCCGGAGTGCGCGGCCGGGTATCGCGGGCGACGGGAGCGCTCGCTGTGCGTGCCTCAGAGCCGACGAGCGAGGCGCCTCCTTCGGGAGCAGAAAAATAGTGGTGATGGTAATGATGATGATAATGATGTTGTCCAGGCGCAGGTGGGGCGGGCTTCACGCTCGGTGCGATTGGAGCTTCAGATTGTAAGGGTGGGGCATCCTGCTGGGGAACGCCGCAGATCGCGCAGAAGCGGTTCTCCGCCGGATTTTGACTGCCGCAGGCGAGGCAGATACGAGTCTCGGCGGTTTCGGCTGCAGCGCTGGCCGAGGCATCCGTATCCACCTGCGAAGTCAGATGCTGCACTGCCTGCAAGGCGGCTGCAATGGCTTCTGTCCCGGGCTTGGGGTGATGCAGGTCGTGCTTCAGCCGCCTAAAGAAATCGTCGATCGCGGAATCGTTGCCAAGTTCTGCGTCCGATCCAGACGCGGGCGAATTCCGCGCCGGTCCGGTAGGTTTTTCGTTATCCATAGCGCTGGCCCAGTCAGCGCTTATTCTAGTCGAAAAAATGCCCGGCTAGAACAAGTCCTAACGGCTGGAAAACTCGATCTTCGCTTCGGTCTCGGTAGCGGCGCCGTTGCACATTCCTGGACGATAGCGCCAGGAGCGAACTGTGTCCAGGATGGTGCGATCCTCGGACGGGCCCGCACTCTCAAGAATGAGAGGAGAATGTACGCGGCCGTCCGTGCCGATGATGAAACTGACGCTCACCCGGGCGCTCAACTCGGCCATATCGAGCAACGGGTTCGGCGTGGCTAACGGCTCAGGAGGCTGCGAGGCCTCGCATTCTGTAGCCGCCGTTGCGTGCAGCATCGCGGCAAACTTCGAGTCACGCAACGTCGCAGCCCACATCTGACGTTCGCGCGCCGTTAGTGTGGACGAGGTTGGCGGCGCTGAAACGCGCACCTCCGGACCGCCGGCCGACGCCAGACAGTTGACTGCTACGACAACTAGAAGAAGCGAGCACCATCCGCGGACCGGCATAGCCAATTTCCAGGAGCATGGTGGCAGACGAGCCACTGCGCTCAGAACCGGCTAATGAAGGGGCAATCTTCATGCCAGCTGCGGTTTTCACGAATGTAGTGAAACTACAAGGCTTGACGGCAACCTCGCGCTTGCCCGGCAGCAGTTGAGGTGAAAACCATTGCAACTTCGCGTGCGCTAAGCAGCAACGCGGTCCTGCCTGGGAGCTGCGCGCTAGGAGTCTGAGTAGGTCGGAGAGGCGTGGTCCATCCTTAGTGGCCACTTATTCTTCTGCAGATCCGGCGTCCATGTTATGTCCAGTCGGTGTGCAGGGCCGGCATTGCTTGACTCAGCAATCCCGTCGGTAAGCAACGGTGCGACGAAGCGAAGGGCATCGACTTCGGTACGCAGGCGCGCCAGGTCCAGTTCTTTATTCCGCAGCACTTCATATACGTTTTTCATGGCCACCAAGCCGAGCCGGTAAAGGCCCAAAAACAGTTTTCTGATTGAGGTGGACTGCGTGTTGCTTTCCGGCTGGATTGAGGTGATTGTAGTACATAGTTTGTGAAACCGCTCTCTGCAAAAATCAGGAGTTTGCAGCTTCACGTTCTCCATGATATCTAAGCCTGTAGTCTAGCGATCAGTGCATAGCGAAGCACCTGGGAGAATGTCCATCAATGGAGGTCGGTCCCGACGTGGAGAAAGAGCCGTTGCCCCATCTCGACGGCATCTTGCCGGATGCTGAAGTCCACGTGTGGCAGGTCGACCTAACAGCCTGGGAGAAAGCATCCGGTTCGTTGCTCGAACTGCTTGATGCGGAAGAGCGGGAGCGGGCTGCGCGCTTCAAGTTTCCTGCGCCTCGTCATCAGTTTGTTATCAGCAGAGCCATACTTCGGCAAGCGCTTGGCAGCTATCTCGGGATCGAAGCCCGCGAGGTTCGCTTCCGCACGACAGCGAATGGGAAGCCCGAACTTGCCGCGCGCGCCGATCTTCAATCTAACGATTTGCGATTCAACTTGTCGCACACCGCTGGAGTCGCGATGTTTGCGATTACTCGCCGTCGGCAGGTGGGAATTGATGTGGAGCGGATTCGCATGGATACGAATGCGGTGGAACTGCGGAGCGTTTCTTTTCGCCTCCCGAGGTGCAATGGTTGCTATCACAACCTGCTTCCGAACAAATTGCGGCGTTCTTCACTTGCTGGACGGGGAAAGAGGCTTACATCAAGGCACATGGGGAGGGCCTCTCCATGCTGCTAAGCAGCTTCGGCGTGCTGCCAGTTCCCGGCGGTGCAAACTCCAAATTGCAATTGAAAGTTTATGACGACGCGCAAGAGGCGCGGCGTTGGTCGATCTGGCAACTGGAACCAGGTTCCGGTTTACGGGCGGCGCTGGCGGTGGAAGGCGAGAGCTGCCGGGTGCGTCTTGGTCAATGGCCGCCGCCTTAGACGTCCCGCTCTGCGGTACTTAGGTCAGTTCCCTACTAGCTCCACACATACCCTCCACTAAGTCGGGGATACTCGAAAAGCCGGAGATGGAAACCTTCATTCAGGCTGCTTCGGCGGCATGTTTCGTCGCCGCGAGCTTTATCACTTTGGGCTCAACCAGCCTTTCAAAATCTTCCCACGTCAATCGAACGAGCTCCCGGTGCGAACCGGCATTGAACGCGATCTCCTGGTCGCGAGACAAGGTTTCGTCGGCGAACACGCTCATCCCGTATAGATTGCCAAAGGGGGGCATGGCGCCGGTTTCACAATCGGGGAACCTGTTTTTAAATTCATTCTCCGCGGCTAGCCGTACCGTCTGAGCTTTTGTCGCCGCCTTGAAGAGTTCAAGATCCACATGCTGTGAGGCGGACACCACGGCCATCACCAATCGATCGTCGACCTTGACAATGACGGTCTTGGCGACCTCCTTTCCGGGAATGTGGGTAAGCGCCGCGATTCCCCCTGCCGTGTACGCCACGGAATGAGAGATAACAACATACTTGGTGTTATAGCTATCAAGAAATTGCCTGAGCCTGAGAAGCGACATAAGAATCTCCTTCGCCTGGTCGAATGCCCGGCCTTCGGCGCCTTGCCGCGAACGGCTACGCCGAGATCGGTCTGAGCGGATCTCACTCGGTTGATTGAGCCATGCGAGTTCCGACACCATGATTTCGCGCCACAACACCGTTGTGGCACGCTTCGCACATCGTCTGACCCTGCAGTTGGTTGAGCCGACGTTCTACCGCCAGCGCATTTGGACTCTTGCCTCGGTTCGATTGTTGTTGTTCAGCTAACGTGAGCAGTTCCTTCATCAGTTGAACTTGCGAGGAGAGTTGTTGATGAACGTTGGAATCAAGCAACCAAAGGCCGGCGCTTTCTCGTTCCGCCTGGGCAACGCGGGTGCGCAGGGATTCGAGCGCAGCCCGGTTCCACTCCGCCTGCTCCACTGGTATGACCCGAATTTCCGCGCGGCGCCACATGCGAGAGCCGTCGTAGTTGTTCTGAATAGCCGTCACATTTTGGCGAGGCGGGGCAATTAATTCGGGACCATTCTGTCGGGAAGATACCGCTGCGGCTGCGACCATCGTTGCCAGACATAGTGCAAACAGAAAAGTCGGGAGACGCATAAGACACCCCCTTTCTGCTGTTCGCGTGAACCTCTTCACTATTGCTTTATCAGTTCTGAGCCGCGCGCGATATGACAAGGCGCACGTGTCCTTGTGATGCCTGGGCTAAAGCCCGGCTGGTTAGAGTCGAAGCCCCGCTTAGTGCAGGCCGGATCAACGTGGGCCGCCCTGAACGGCTCTAAATACCTCTCCAAGTTCTAGGTGAACGTCAAGGGAGCCAGCGCAAAAACGCGGAAGGTCCCAATCGCGAAGGGGAGCAAACATAAAAGGGTTATGTGGCTGTTTGCTGGCCATTTTTCAGGGCGTTCGGCTCTATCTGTATTGTCTTGCGCTCAATCGCTGAATGCTACCACCTGGTACAATCCCGCCGCTTCAGGCACTGCGGAGCTTTGCTCCGCCTGGACGGGCGTGATGCCCATCCCCCCTAAGCAAAAACGTTAAGCGCAGCGGAGGGTGAAGAGCGTCACTTCTGGAGGGCAGTTCAGGCGGACGGGCAAACGAATGGTGCCAAGGCCCATGTTGGTGTAGAGGGTCAAGGGGCCGATCCGGCGCAGGCCGCGGGGATACTTTCGGGCGAGCAGCGGAAGCCAGGGAGCTCCAATGCCGGGCAGCCAGATTTGGCCGCCATGGGAATGTCCGGAGAGCTGGAGATCCACGGGGTAGTAAACGGCCTGGTCGGCGTAGTCGGGTTCGTGCACCAGCAGGACGACCAGTTCCTCGCTGGGGACTCCGCGCAAAGCAAGCTCCATGTCGGGGTTGCCTTCCCACACCGAATCCAAACCGCACAACCAAATTCGCGATCCTGCTTGCTCGAGCGGGATGGAATGGTTGCGGAGAACGGGAAGGCCATGCGCATTGAGAGTTTTGATAATCCTGGGAGCATCCGAATCCACATCATGATTTCCGAGAACACACGCGATCGCGAGACGCGGACGCAATTGCGCCAGAAGCCTGGCACATGGTTCGGCGGCGCTCGCAGCACGTTGTGCGATGTGGAAGCCACGATGAAAAACGGGGACGGTGATAAAGTCACCTGTCAAGACGACCACATCCGGATGCAGGTTGTTGACGATCTCAATTGCCGCTCTTATTGGCACTGTCGCCCGCAGGTCGTAGTGAAAATCGCTGAGTTGCGCAATGGTGAATCCGTCGAAGACGCGCGGCAACCTGGTCAGAGGAACCTCAATTGCGGTCAGGATGGGACGATTCGGTTCGAGAAGCGTGGTGTCTTCGGCCAGCGCCAACCCGCCGGTCGCTGCGATGCCGGCGGCGATTTGAAGAAACCTTCTTCTACTTGAAAATCCCAATCTAAATTCGTCTCCTCATGTTTTGAAGCTATAGAGCTAGGTGGCAGCACCGGCAAAAGGTCCTTTTCTTGATTGTATCGGACAATAACAACGGGCTATCGATGCTGTTGCTGTTTTTCGCGCTTCCATAACGTTGCCGCACTCGCTGCTTTCGAACTGTGCAGCCGCATATGCTTTAAACTTGGGGATCACGAATTAAACCTGGGAGATGAGGATGCGATTTCGGGTAGTGGCGACGGACTACGACGGAACTCTGGCGACCGACGGACGGGTCGCTAAGAAGACCCTGGAGACGTTGGCCCGCGTCCGGGAGTCGGGTCGTAAACTTTTGCTGGTCACGGGCCGCGAACTCGAGAGCCTCGAAAGTGTATTCCCTCAACTGAGTATCTTTGACCTGATTGTGGCGGAGAATGGAGCTCTGCTTTACCACCCATCTACCGGAGAGGAAAGAGTTCTGGGTAAAGCTCCGCCGGCTGAGTTCGTGAAGATACTGAAACGCGCCGGGGCGGCGTCTTTGTCGGTTGGCCGCTCCATCGTTGCAACCGTGAAACCTCACCACAGGGCGGTGTATAAGGCCATTGAGGAACTCGGACTCAATTTGCAAGTCATTTTGAACCGGGAGTCGGTCATGGTTCTTCCCGTTGGAGTGGATAAAGCCACAGGGTTCCGGGCGGCCTTAGCCGAGTTGCAATTGCCCCTTGCCAGCGCCGTGGGAATCGGGGACGCGGAAAATGACTACGCGTTTTTGAATCTGTGCGGATTATCAGTCGCAGTGGGCAACGCAATTCCGAGTCTGAAAGAACGAGTTCACCTGGTGACATCTGGCAAAGATGGCGCCGGAGTGGCAGAGGTTCTTCGGAAGCTGCTCGTATCGGAAGATTCTTTTGACGTGGCAGAGCGCCGAGCTCAGTGACCAGTTCGGGCCATGTATCCCCTGAGGCCGCTCATGGCTTCGATTTTCTCCGGCGCGAGACGAACATTGCTCAGCTCGGCGATCAGATTACCAGCCCAACGATACACGTTGTGTTCCTGCACGACGCTTCGCATTCGCCGCATTCGTGCCTGCCGTTCCTCGGCCGGCAACTCCAACGCGATTCGAATGGCTTCGGCCATCTGCTCGGTGTCATAAGGATTGACGATGAGTGCGTCGCTGAGCTCGCGCGCCGCTCCCGTAAACCGGCTGAGGACGAGCACTCCCTGTTCGTCATCGCGTGCGGCTAGAAACTCCTTGGCTACCAGGTTCATTCCGTCGTGGAGAGAAGTGACCATGCAAACATCCGCTGCCCGGTAATATTTTTCGACTTCCTCATGACTAAAGTGGTGCTTGAGGAATACGATCGGTCTCCACGAGCCGCGCTGAAAGCGCCAGTTGATGCGGTCGGCTTCCGACTCTACTTCTCCGAGCAGATCGTGATAACGCTTGATGTGGGTGCGGCTCGGGGCTCCGATTTGCACGAAGGTGAACCGATTTTGATAAATCGGATGCTTCTCAAGTAACCGCTCAACCGCGAGGAATCGCTCCAGAATTCCCTTGGTGTAATCCACACGATCGACCCCGACTCCCAGAAAAGATGCGCTCACACCCAGCCCCCGCAGCAAGTCGACACGTTCCGTGTATGGGGATTCGCCTGACCGTGGGCTGGACGAGATCTCCTGGAAATCCACGCTGATCGGAAAAGGCTTGACCACTGTGCGATGGTCCTCACGATCGACCGCAAAATGTTCCCAATCGATTCGCGATTCCAGCGTGCGGTCCACGGTCTGGAGGAAATTGTTGCAATGCGACTGGATGTGAAATCCAATCAAGTCTGCGCCGAGCATTCCCTCGATCAACTCCCGCTGCCAAGGGCAGATTCCGAACGCTTCGGCATTGGGCCATGGGATGTGCCAGAAAATCGCGACCCGCGCGTCCGGACGCTTTTTCTTGACCAGCCGGGGCAAGAGCGCGAAGTGGTAGTCCTGCACCAGCAACAGAGGCTGCTCCTGGTCAGCCATCTCTTCGAGAACCGCATCGGCGAACTTTTGATTGACTGCGCGGTATGACTCCCAGTCGGAGGTGCGGAAAATCGGTCGCGTGTGCGCGATGTGACAGAGGGGCCACAAGCCCTCGTTGGAAAAGCCGAAGTAGTAACCCTCTTCTTCGTCTTTGGTTAACCAGACTCTCCGCAGCGTGTATTTGGGATCGTCAGGCGGAACCCGCAAATGACCATTGGCGTCCACGGTTTCCTGGTCTGCATCGCCACTGCCATGCGCGATCCATTTGCCATCACACGCACAGAGAATTGGCTCGAGAGCCGTGACCAGTCCACTGGGGGGAACGACCACTTCGAGCGACTCGCCTTTGCGAGTGTGGGAGTAGGGTTCGCGGTTGGAAACTATGATCAGGCCGCTTCCGCCAAGCTTGCCGCGCACGTGGATGGCAAGACGTTCGGCGGTCCAGATAGATTCCGCCGTCTCGCGCATTTGGGCCTCAGCTTCCGCGGCTGAACGCGCAGCCATCAAACTGATGGCAAAGGTTTGCATTTCGCGAGCCAGCGGGCGCAGCAGACCCAGATCCGGCGCTCCGGAATGGATGGCGCCTTTCCCGGTCCTCAACGATTTCATCCATTGTGCTGCCTTCGCGATCGGTCCCACGATGCTCCACCGGACAATCAGCAGGGTGATCAGCGCGATCAGCAGCACCTGCACCAGGACGCGTACAAAGGATTCTCTCCACATGCGCGCGCTCTGCGCATTGATGTAACTGGCGTCGTGGACGATCACCAATCCGGCAACGGCTTCGTCATGTTGGCGCAGAGGATAAGCGTAGATATGAACGGACGCGGTTCCGAGGCGAGTGAACTGCCCGGAACCCTGGTCGGCCGCAATCGCCTGAGCTACCAGGGTGGGGTGCTCGCCAAGGCGAGCCGGCAGGCCCGCGGTTGCTGCCAGCAGGGCGCCATCTTTGTTATAAATCGCCATGCCTTCCAGTTTCTCCCGGTTGGCGAAGCGGTCGACAATCCGCTGGAGTTCACGATGGGACTGCTTTTCGAGGTAAGGCTCAATGTAGCCTGCGAGGCTTTCGCCCAGCACTTCCGCGCGTTGCTCCAGGTCCTTGCGAAGGGCTCGCTTCTCGAGGCGCACTTCATTGTACGAGAACGCGAGTGAAACAAGCGTGATCCCCACAATCAGCGACACGATGAGTCGAAAGCTTAGCCAGCGCATGGCAGTCCTCTATAACCTCGACAAGTTTCCAGGCAACCCTAATGCCCTCTTCACTATAGGTAACAGCGCTAAGTCGCGAATATCGGGAGCAAGCTGTATTTTCAATGACGAGATGGCAGTAGGTTGTTCAAACGAAGTGGCCGGGTTCGTTCGTTGTCTTTTGAGCAATTAATGCTGATTAAGAATAACAGTTTTCGACGAGCTTAACGAACGGCTATGGACATGACGTTGACGGAACTCAGCCTCGCTGGATCGGACTGTCTTAGCTGGTTCCTGAAGCTTTGGCTCTGCCAGTCGTTCTTCTGGCGTTGTTAATGAATTGGACGTTCTGCAGTGTGTTTTTTCGCAGCACGTGAGTTTCGTTGTTAGCTTCGCTGCGTAATCGTCGGATGCGGGTCACAGCCCGGTCAACCACGCGAGCCAGTTCGGCCCCGAAATCAGGGGTGCGGTCCTCGCTTAAGCGCCGTTTGGCCTTCTCGGCAGAAAACCACGTGGGACGTCGATCGCGCTCTTGCGGAGCTTCGAGTCGCGAGACCTCACAGAGATGAGCTTGAACAGCAAGTTCTTTTTCGGCGGCTCTTTCGGCTGATCGCGTTGCGTTTCGCACCTCGCCGCGCTTGCGACGAACGTACCGGGCGAACGAAGCTTCTTCTATGCGGCCATGAACTCCGGCCTCTTCGAAAGCCTCGAGGGCTGCCGCCTGAGCGTGGGTTAACCCCGTTTCAGCGTTGCCTTTGGGAAAAGTCCAATGCCCACTGTTAGTCCGAACCAGTAGAAATTCGATGCCGCCGCTGCGGACCCTGTAACAAACAGCTGCGACTTGTTCGCATCCACGCAGCTTCCGAAGTTGCGACAGGCGAAAGAATTTGGCCGCAGGCTGAGGCAGCCGTGGCGACCAACTGGTGGTCGAAAGTGAGAGTGCATTCTCCGAAGCCTCAGCAGCCATAGCAGCAGAGTGCACGATTGGGCACGCTTCTGGATAGAGCACAGCTTGGTTCCGGGCTTATCTTCGATCGGACGCTGGCAAGTCTTGAAGATGAAGCAGCATTCCTGATCTCAGGCTCGTGGGAATCCTTCTTCATACTTGCGGGACTCTACGAGATGGCCACAGTATTTCTTTTGGGCCGCAAATGGCCAGGAGGGCAGCCTTTGGAGAACTTGTGTTGTCTCCGCTGCAACCGGGAACTCGAGGCAGGACACAAATCCGTGGCTGTATATATGTTCGCCCAGACCGTCGGGATCAGACCGCGGCAAAAGTCCGCTGCCCAGCGGATCTGCTTCTGCCCTCAGTGCTCAGTCTCCTTGGCCATGGGACCTCCGCCCGAAGGCGCGTTGAACATTGCTGCCTGGAACATGATCCGCGACCTGGTCGGCTCGGATCCCGCATTGAATCAGGCGGCTTGGGAAAACTTGCGCGGAGTTGTGGGCTTACTCGCGGCCACCGGCACTGATGGACCGCGTCGGGCGT
>Ga0210396_10005758_pt1 | contig 11912 bp, 8 predicted proteins | sample IncBWH17OmetaG_FD_155466 | JGI IMG/M metagenome (GOLD analysis project Ga0210396, IMG submission 155466) | Forest soil microbial communities from Barre Woods Harvard Forest LTER site, Petersham, Massachusetts, United States - Inc-BW-H-17-O ...
CGCCGCGGATTTTTTGCGTGCTGGGGCGGGCATGGACGGAACCGTTCACAATCATGCTGCTGGCCGCAACGGTCTTCCTCGCGTGCCGTCGCTCCCGGTTCCTGCCGATCGCACTGGGTCTTCTCCTGGCGACGAAGCAGTATATGGTGCTGGCGCTGCCGATCTCATTTTTCCTGCTTCCGCCCGGCTGGAAATGGCGCGACGGGTTCAATCTGCTGTGGCAATCCGCACTGGTGGCCTGCGCCGTGACCTTGCCGCTGGCGCTCCTGGATTTTCACGCCTTCGGGAAATCAACGGTTACAGTTCAGGAGTTGGCGCCGTTCCGCTGGGACGCGCTCAGTTACCTGGTCTGGTATGGATTCCGCGGGCACCTGGTGACCGAGCCATTCACGGCGTTGTTCTGGTCCACGCTGGCCGCCGTCGTCACACTGGCCCTGTCTCTCTGGCGCGCGCCACGCACCCCCGCCGGCTTCGCCTTGTCCCTCGGCTTCATCCTCCTTGCCTTCTTCGCCTTCAATAAGCAGGCATTCTGCAATTACTATTTCTTCGTGATCGGCGCGATGTGCTGCGCCGTCGGCGCGCTGGAGCTGCCGGCCCTGGCAGATCGATCAGCCGACGCGGCGGCGACATAACGGCCCCTTACTCAACGTCAGATTTGCGCCAGAATGTCGCGCCACGCCCCGACAATGTCCTGTTCCTCGCGCTGCGGCGTGTAGGTGCTCGACACAAACTGCGAAGCGGCGCGCACCATCTCTCCGAGAACCACGTCCTCCTTATCCAGGCGGGCGATCGTCTGCTCGACGGCAGCGGTAAATCCGATTACATCCTGTTGCTCGACGACGATGGCATGCCGGTCGTCAAAATATTCCCGGCCTCCGCGGCCGTCGTACCCAACGGTCAGGCACCCGCAGGCCATCGCTTCCAGCGGCGGCATGGGACAGCCCTCCTGCGTGCTAAAGCTCAGAAAAACCATCGAGTCGCGGAGAGCTTGCGCCGTCTCAGCTTCGCTCTTTCCCTGGATGACGGCAAACTCAAAACCCCGTAGATTGGCGCGGCCCCGCAGCAGGTTCAGAACCTGGGCGGCGTCGTGGCTGCTCTTTCGTGGCATGAGGGCAATCAGGCGGCTCTTGCGCCCGTCGGTCGGCAAATGAAAGACCGAGGGATCGATCGAATTGTGGATCCGAAACACGCGATGGGCCGGAAAAGCGAATTCGAGGTATTGCCGGCTGTCTTCGGAGACCACGATCGATCCGACGCAGTCGGGCATACCGTAGGGACTGACCTGATGCGCGATGCTCTGGCCGCGAAACGTCTGATAGGCGTTCTGATTGAAAACCACCTTGGGTGTGTCCGGCGCTTGCCCCACGAATTGCCAGATGAAAAGTTCGGGAATCAGCAGTACCTCCGATCGCTTGGGAGGCCATGCGTCCGGCGGATATGTGACCGCGGTCTGGTTCGCAAACCACGTGCAGCGAAAGCCCACCTCGTGGTGCAGGATCACCGCCGGGATACCGTTGGCGTTGAGAACGTCGACATGACGATACATCTTTCGCACGCCGCCCGACGGCTTGGGATTTGAAGGGCAAACGACGACGACTCGGCGGGAAGAAACTGACATTATTCGATCGATCGATCATAACGGCCTGAGAGATTCGCGGTCAAAGCAGGCGCGGCGGTGATTCGGTCCGGCCCTGCCGATAAGATTCATCCCATGTCGGCGCAGAACCGCTCCCAAACAAATCAAAAGGCGCTCGAACATCTCGTGGCGGGCCGGATCGCGCAGGCCGAGGCGCTGGCGCGGCAGGTCCTGGCCGAAGCGCCCGACGATGCCCCGGCGCTCCACTGCCTGGGAATGATCGCGCAGAAGTTCGGACGGCATCCCGAGGCGGCACAGTTGATTGCACGCGCCATCGAAGCCAATCCGCGAATCGCGGATTACCATTACAACCTGTCGGTTTCCCTTGGGAACATGGGTCGGGCGGATCGCGCCATTTCCGAGCTGCGGCAGGCGCTGCGGCTGCGGCCCGAGCTGGCGCCGGCCCACCTCAACCTGGGGGTCCTGCTGTTGGACCAGGGAAAGACCGCCGAGGCCGAGCAATGCTTCCGTGCCGCGGCGCATCTTCAGCCTGGCAATCCTGGTCCTCATCTCAACCTCGGTAAAGTCCTCCGCGCGCAGGACCAGCTCGACCGCGCCGAAGCCGAATTCCGCGAGGCGATTTCACTGTCCCCCGATCTTTCAGTGGCTTGGAACATGCTGGGAAGCTGCCTCCGCGAGGCCGGCCGGATCGGGGAGGCGATCGACGCGTTTCGGCGGGCGGTGCAGCTCAACGGCCAATACCGCGAGGCGCACAGCAATCTTTGTTATGCGATGCATTTTGATCCGCAAACCACGCCGCTGCACGTGCTTGATGAGCATCGCCAGTGGGCGGCCAAGTTTGCCGATCCGCAGGGGCCGCTTTCGCGGCCGCACCTCAATGACCGCACGCCCGACCGGCGATTGCGGATTGCCTATCTCTCGCCCAATCTCCGCACCCACGTCGTCGGCTTCTTCATGGAGCCGATCCTCAAGCACCATGACTGGGAGCACTTCGACGTTGTCTGCTACAGCGACGCTCCGAGGGAAGATGATTTCTCGGCGAAACTCAAAGGCCATGTTCCGACCTGGCGGCAAACGGGCCGGCTGAGCGACGAGGCGCTGGCCAAGCTCGTCCGCGAGGACGGCATCGATATCCTGATCGACCTGAACCTGCACATGCGCGGCTGCCGGCTGCGGGTCTTCGCCCAGAAGCCGGCGCCGCTCCAGATCACCCACCTCGCGTACTGCGGCACCAGCGGGTTGAGGCAGATGGATGGGTGTATCTGCGATCCGCACATGATGGGTCCCGGCTGCGAGCGGTTTTTTACCGAGAAGCTGTTGCCGCTTGGCGAGTGTTACTGGTGTTATCGTCCGCCGCCCGATGCGCCCGAGGTCGGACGGCCGCCGGTCGAGAAAAACGGCTTTCTCACCTTCGGTTCGTTCAACACGCTGGCGAAGGTGAATGACGCCGTGGCTGAACTCTGGGGCAGGTTGCTCGAGCGCGTTCCGGGGAGCCGGTTGGCACTGCATGTACCGGGCGGCCAGGCCAATCCATCAGTCATCCGCCGGCTCGTCTCGCGCGGAATCCCCGGCGACCGATTGCTGCTCTTTCCCCGCCTGCCGCTGCGCGAGTATCTGAGCCTCTACAACCAAATCGATATCACCCTGGACCCGTTCCCCTACGGCGGCGGCACGACGACCTTCGATGCCCTCTGGATGGGAGTGCCGGTGGTAACGCTGGAAGGAAAAATGCCGCTGGGCCGTGCCGGCGCGAGCATCCTGCGCAACCTTCCGCTGGCGGACTTGATCGCGACCTCGCTCGAAGCCTACCTCGACCGCGCCGCGGACCTCGCCAAGGCGCCCGCGACGCTGGCTGAATTTCGCACGACCCTCCGCGACCGGCTGGCCGCTTCGCCCCTGTTGGACGCCCGGCGTTACGTCCGCAATCTGGAATCCGCCTACCGCCAGGCGTGGCATTCCTGGTGCGCAAAGGCTTAGCTAAATGCTTTCCGATTCGCTCTCGATTAGAATCCCGCGCCGCCATCCAAGGGAGAAATATGAAGCCACTGCTTCTTTCGGCGTGCCTGTCGATCGTTATCGCAATGCCGCTTGGTGCACATGGGCAGTCGTTAAAGGCGAACGACACGCTCTACGGGTTCACACCCGCGAGCTCGAAGACGCAGCGGGATTGGGAGGAGAAATTCCGGGCGCTTCCTGATCCGAAGGTGCTGCGCGAGACGATGCGGCGGCTCAGCGCCCGGCCACACCACGTGGGCTCGTCTTACGACAAGGACAACGCCGAGTGGCTGCTGGCCCGGTTCAAATTGTGGGGACTGGACGCGCATATCGAGCAATATGACGTTCTGTTTCCGACTCCAAAGGAGCGCTTGGTCGAGCTGATCGAACCGACGCACTTCGCGGCCAGGCTTCAGGAGCCCCCGGTCGCGGGCGATCCGACTTCGGATCAGCAATCGGAGCAGCTTCCTTCTTACAACGCCTACTCCATCGACGGCGACGTCACCGCCCCGCTGGTGTACGTCAACTTTGGGGTCCCAAAGGATTACGAGACGCTCGACCGCCTGGGGATTTCCGTGAAGGGGGCGATTGTGATCGCCCGGTACGGCGGCTCGTGGCGCGGGATCAAGCCCAAGGTCGCCGCCGAGCACGGGGCGGTCGGGTGCATCATCTATTCCGATCCTCACGAAGACGGCTATTTCGAGAGCGACGTTTTCCCCCGCGGCGCGATGCGGAACGACAACGGAGTTCAGCGCGGAAGCGTCGCCGACATGCCCCTGTACCCGGGCGACCCACTGACGCCCGGTGTCGCCGCCAAAGGCGATGTCAAGCGGCTGGCGATCAAGGATTGCCCGACGATCACGAAGATCCCCGTCCTTCCCATTTCCTATGGCGATGCCAGGCCCCTGCTGGCGGCCCTTGCGGGGCCCATCGCACCGGAAGATTTTCGCGGCGGCCTGCCGATCACCTACCACGTCGGGCCCGGCCCGGCAAAGGTTCACCTCAAAGTTGCCGCCAACTGGGACATCAAACCCATTTACGATGTGATCGCGAAAATCCCAGGCGCCGAGTCCCCCGATCAATGGATCATCCGCGGCAACCACCACGACGCCTGGGTCAACGGCGCCGCGGACCCCATTTCGGGCCAGATCACCCAGCTCGAAGAAGCCCGCGCCATGGGCGAATTGCTCAAGCAGGGATGGAAGCCCAAACGAACGATCATCTTCTGCGCCTGGGACGGCGAAGAGCCGGGCCTGCTCGGATCGACCGAGTGGTGCGAGGACCATGCCGATGAGTTGATCGCCCACGCGGCGCTCTACGTCAATTCCGACACCAACGACCGCGGGTTCCTCAGCGCTGAAGGCTCGCATTCCCTCGAGAAGTTCGTGAATTCGGTGGCGCGCGACATCATCGATCCGGAAAAAAACATCTCCGTCGCCAAACGCCTGAAGGCACGGCTTCTGACGACGGCCCGGACGCAGGACATGAAGGAGGTTCGCACCCGCGCCGATCTCCGCATCGGCCCATTGGGCTCCGGCAGCGACTACACGGCGTTCATCGATCACCTGGGAATTGCGTCTCTGAACCTCGCATACACCGGCGAAGACCGCGGCGGCGTCTACCACTCTGTCTACGACGATTTCTACTGGTACACGCATTTCTCTGATACGGATTTCGTTTACGGCCGGGCCATGGCCCAGACCGCCGGCACCATGCTCATGCGCTTTGCCGACGCCGACGTGCTGCCCTACGACTTTGTCGATTGCGCCGACACGATGCACAAGTACGCCGACGAGGTGAAGAAGCTGTTATCCGACCGTCAGCAGGAAATCCGCGAGCAGAACGAGGCGATCGAGCAGGGCCTGTTCGACGCGGCATCCGATCCCCGGCGTCCGACCCTGCCGCCGCCCCGGGAAGACGTCCCGCCCTTCCTGAATTTCGCGCCGCTTGATAATGCGCTGACCGCGCTGGACAAAAGCGCCGCCCGGTATTCCACTGCGATCAAATCATTTACAACTAAACCTGCTCCGCCGGATGGGCGGATGCTGGAATCGGTCAACGCGCAGCTGATCCAGACGGAGCGGCGGCTGACCAGCGCCGATGGCCTGCCCCGCCGGCCTTGGTTCAAGAACCTGATCTATGCGCCGGGCTTTTATACCGGCTATGGCGCCAAGACCCTGCCGGGCATCCGGGAAGGAATCGAGCAGAAACACTACGAAGAAGCGGAGAAGGAGATCGAGCGCGTGGCGCGTGCTCTGGCCGGTTATGCTGTTGCGATTGATGCCGTCGCTGTCGAGCTCGAGAAGAAATAGGCTGTCGCTGCGCAATTCTCGCGAAACCGCAAGCGGCCGGCGGACGGGTGTGTTTACGTTGCGGGGGACCGGTCGACCCGACGGGGAAACATCCGACGCAGGCCCCTGAGTCGTCGCAGCACAATCTCGCGGGCGAACAGCGCCAGGTAAGTGCTGTTGGCGATCAGGTATCGTTTCCACAATCGCCCCGGCTCCTGTATGACCCGGAAGAGCCACTCGAGCCCGCGCTTCTGCATCCAGGGCGGGGCCATTTTTTTCACGCCGGCATGAAAATCGAAGGCGGCGCCCACGCAGAGCTGCACGGCGCGGATATCGTGGCGATGGCGATGGGCGAAAATCTCCTGTTTGGGCGAGCCGATGCCGAGGAAGACAATCCCAGCGCCGCTGTCATTGATCCGCCCGACGGTTTCCTCGTGCTCCTCGTCGGTGAGCGGGCGGAACGGGGGCGACTCAGCGCCGGCGATCGACAAATTCGGGAACCAGCCCAGAAGTCGCTCCCTGAGCCGGGCGAGAACGTCTTCCGTCCCGCCGTAAAGGTAGATAGGAATGCCCTTTTGTGCCGCCGCCGCACAGAGACGGCGCATCAACTCCGGTCCGTAAACGCGGTCGGTCAGGCCGGCGCCGTGAAAATAGTTGAGGGCCCATCGGACCGGCTGCCCGTCGGGGGCGACGATGTCAAAATCGTCCAGCATCGCCCGCAGGTCCTGGCGACGGGCGACTTCAGTGAGCAGGTGAACCGGCATGAAGTCGAGCAGGCCCGGCTGGCCCGATGCAGCCGCCTCCATCACCCTCGCCACCACCTCGTCATAGCAGGTCGAGCTGACCTGAACGCCGAATACGCTGTATCGAACGGGGTTGCTGATCTGGGTTCCACCCATGGCCTACTTGGCCCCTTTCCTCAGGAGCACCGCGGGAATGGTGGCAAAAATGATCTGCAAATCCTTCCACAAGCTGCGCCGCCCGATGTACGCCATATCCATGCGGACCCATTCGTCGAAGGCGACGCGGCTGCGGCCTTTGATCTGCCAGATGCAGGTGAGGCCCGGCGTGACGTTCATGCGATGCCGTTGCCAGGGAAGGCACTCTTCTGATTCCGTGCAGGGCAAGGGCCGCGGACCGACCAGCGACATGTCGCCTTTGATGACGTTGTAGAGTTGCGGCAGCTCGTCGATGCTGGTCTTGCGAAGAAACCGGCCGATCTTCGTCAGCCGCGGGTCGTTCTCCAGCTTGAAAGCCGGGCCGTCCTGTTCGTTGAGTGCCTCGAGTTCCTTCCGTCTGGCTTCCGCCCCATTAATCATGGTGCGAAATTTGTACATCATGAAAGGCCTGCCCCCCAGACCAGACCGCTTCTGCCGGAAGATGACCGGACCGCAAGAAGTCACCTTGATGGCGATGGCAGCGACTATCAGGATGGGGCTAAGCACCATCAGGCCGATAATCGCTCCGATGATATCGATGACCCGCTTCCACCAAGGCATCGGGTACGCGAGCAGTTCCGTCATGGAGCCGGCGGGAAGGCCGGGCTCGCTCAGCTCCGAGTTGAATCCAGCCTGGACGAAACCGTCCAGGGTTTCCGATTCGATGTCTTTGTCTTTGTCCCGAAGATCGGCCACCGCGGCGGATAGCGGTGAAAATGCGCCATCGCCGTTGAAACGATGACCGTTGGCTCTGCCATGCCCCCCGTTGTGTCCGTTGTGCTCGGAGAAAGACGCCGCCGGATAGGTGTAGACCACGGCCAGAGGCCTGGGCGCGTGGTGACCGGCGGCATCGCAGACACCGTCGGCGAAAACTCTGGCGCCCGACGGAGGCGTTCCGGTCAGGACGGCGCAGAGATAATTGTCCGAGAACCAGCCGACTTCGTCGGTGAGGCGAGCCCGCTTGAGCAGGACCTCGGCCAGAAGCCGCGTGGTCCTCTCGGTCGGTCCCGATTTGACTCGGAACAGCACAAGCGAGAAGCCCCGTCCTCCCCGGTCAGCGCGTGCGATCTCGCGGCGTAGCACGCGTTCCATCTGGGCGCCGTTGCCAAGAACATCCGAACTGCTGGATTGCCCCGGCGTGCGCTCTGCGAAAGCCGGTGCAAACGTCCCGCCAAGCATAATCCTTCCCTGCCCTTCCACCGGGCGCAAAGTTCCGCGTCGCCGGTCGGCGCCCGCGGACAACTTTGGGTCTTCGTGGTCCCCTTAAAGCGACTCCCCTAACATGTCTTTATCCCACTATGCCCAATGAATCCGGTTGAACACCGCCGCCTCCCACCCAACCGAGAGAAGCGCCGGGATCATCAGGCCGCCCATAGTTTGACACTAGTTCGCCAAAATCTCAACTGCTATCACATGAATCTGAAATGACAACTTAATCCAATAGTAACACTTCGAGGGGCATTCTGCTCAAGAATCAGTTCACCATTTACCGCAAATTACCCAAACTGTCAATATTTATGGGTCGAACAGAAATGGGGTGCTGTGCTTTAGTTAAGATGGGTAAAAATTTGGGAGATTTGGCTTTTGCGAAAAACTTTAACCGGCCGTTCCCCGCGACTTGAGGGCTTCCTCGTATACGCCCTTGAGCGGCTCGGACAAAATGTTCAGTCCCCCATTGTTTTCCAGCGTGATCGTGTAGAGACGCCCCGGTTCAAACGGACGCCATACGCCCTCCCCCTGGGCGACGCGCACGCCCATGGACGTCCGGTAATCGGCATCCTCGGCCAGGCGCCAGAAACCTGCCCACAGCTGCCGCTCAAACTCATCGACGGTCTTGTCCGGCTTGCGGTAGACAACCGGCACGGCGCCGGGCGGGTCGATCGGAGAACCACTTCCGGGTGATTGGGCGTCCCCATACACCCGCGTAAACAGCGCGATGCTGTGGCCGCGGAGCGCGTCGTTGTCGGCGACGAACTGACCGTCGAATTTGATGACCATCGCATCCAGGTGAATCATTTTCCCGACCAGCGTGAAGCGACGGGCCGGTAACGCGCTGCCATCGCCGGCGTACTCGACGAACACGATCGACGTGTGCAACTGGCCGGCGATCGTCCGCTGATCGGTCACCAGCACGTCGGCCACCCGGCGTTCGGACGTGAGCCGCTGCACGATCTGCTTTAGTTCCTCGGTGCGCTCGCGTTCGCGGCGCAGATCGTTCGCCAGCGAATGGCTGGACCGATAATCTGTCGTCAGGATGGCGACAACGGAGACGATGGCAATCAGAAAGATGATCTTGAGGACGCTGCGCAACATGCCGATTTTGCCGCCTGAACGGCATTGGTTTTATCGGCACGGCCAAGCAGGAGCTTGTCTTCTTTGTGGCATCCTTGTGGCACAGCCGCCCTCGGCTGTGTTCGACCGAAGGTCGAAGGTAGATCGTCGAAGAATTTTCCGCCTTTAACGGAAGACACAGCCGAGGGCGGCTGTGCCACAAGATTTTCGCCGTTTAACTGGGTGTCACCAGTTGAATCGTTTCCTTGTCGTTGTCCGGATCGAGCCGGCGAAACTTGGCGCCATCGCCGCCGTACAGGTCGGGATTATCCAGCTCCTTAGCGATCAGCGCCTCGACGTCCTCGCTGCTCTTGACGTTCTTCATCGGCTCGAAGTCTGATTTCACCATCCGCACCAGCATCCCCTCCGGCGTCGGTGTAAGCCGCAGCGCCGGATACACCTTCTGATCGGTCGTGCCTGTAGACAGGCGCTGCTGGAGAAACTCCAGGGTCATGAACTGCTGCCGCCGAACCTGCGTGAGCCAGGCCTTGAACAGTTGCGGCGGACCCTGCGGCTGCCACTTGTCGTCCTGCTTCTTGAGCTTCACGTCTTCCAACACGTAGGTGTGCTGGTCGAACGGAAACAGCGCGATCACTTCCTTTTCATCCTCCGAGATCGAAGCCCAGTAGCCACTGAGCCTGGGATCAACCTGCGACTTCCCGGGATCGCCCAGGGGGAACGGCAGACAGCCGACCATTGCAGATAAGCCGAGGATCGCCAACCATCGCCCAACGGAACCGAAAATCTGTTTTCTCATGGGTTCTCCGATTTGCAGTCTACCCCACTCAACGATGGAGCCGACGATCCTCGAACGCAGCCAACTATTTTACAACGTCAATCTTGATCGTGTGCTTCACGGGGATCACCGACACGGTCACCGCCTGCTGAAGATCCTTATCGGCCTGGATTCCCTCGGCGGCGGCGCGTTCGAGCGGGTCTTTGGCCGCCGGCGCCCATCGGTCGACACCAGGTATTTCGTTGATCGTCTGCTTGACCAGCGGCGTCTCGAGCTCCTGTTTGCGGCGGATCTCGTCCTCCACTCTCTGGAAGGGCCTGGAGAACGGGTTGGTCGGGAATTCCGCCGCCAGGTTGATGCCTTCCTCCAACCGGCTCCCCTCGAATTGTCTGGTCGAGTCGCCCCAGGTCACGTTCACTTTTCCGCTCCCCCCGCCCTTCACGACCAGCATGAGGCGATTGAGGTCCTGATTGAACGGGAGAAACTCCAGCACGCCACGTGTGGAGTCGGTCTTGCTCGGGTTGCCGTAGAAGCAGAAGGGGTATCGCGAGCTTTCGACTTCAACCTCGCCGTTCTGAATGGAAAGCACTTTGTGGCCTTCGGTGGCTTGGGCCATGTTCGAGGACAGGTCGACGGTGATCGTTCCGATCTCGCCCTTGCAGCCCAGCCCCTTGAGAAACGCGTAAGCCATCACGAGGTGGCCGTTGTTATCGGGATGGACTCCGTCGGGACCGGCGACATGGTAATCCTTGCCGTACTTTTCCTCGGCTTTCTCCATCACATCGTGCATGGGCTCAAACACGTCTGCAAACGCGACTTCTTCCGTCTGCGCGACTTCCCTGGCGATGTCGCGGAGGGCGGCCAGGGTCTTGTTGTACATCTCGGCCTGCTCGCGGTTGTGATTGTGGAACGTCTGTACGTCGACGCAGCCCGGCGAGCCGACGACGATGAAACGCACGCCCGCCTGCTTCATCTGCTCGACGATCTTCGTTTGCGCCTCGCGATAGTGCTGCGACTTGGCCTCGTTCATCGGGCTGTAGCCGCCGTCATTCATGCCGAAACAGGTCGTCGCGGCGGTGGGTTTGAAGCGAAGCGTGTCGTTTTGCATTCGCCGCTCGAAACCCCACGACGTTTCGCCGCTCCACCCGAACTGCGTCTGCTTCAGCTCCGCCGCCGGCTGGCACATCACCAGGTAATCTTCGATGTAAACCGAATACTTGCGCTGCTCGGTGATCGAGTCGCCAATCACAGCGACGTAATCACCCTTCTCAAGCTTCCCGGCGGCGAATTCGACGCCCGCGGCAACGACAAGGAGGAACAGGACAGACACGATCCGAATGTGTTTCATGGATTCTCCCTGAAGGTTGGCGGCAGAGCTTAACCGATGACGTGCGCCCGCTTCAACGTGCCTGCTACGCCGCCGGTAGCTACCATCGTTCCCGATGGACCCTCGGTCGGACCCAATCCAGCCTGCCAGCCAAGTTCATCCCGACGTGCAGACGGTGCAGGAACTGGCACAGGCATATCAGGCCATGTGCCGCGAGCTGGGCAAGGCCATCGTGGGGCAGGCCGACGTCATCGAGCAGGTGCTGACGGCGATGTTCTGCCGCGGGCATTGCCTGCTGGTCGGCGTGCCGGGGCTGGCCAAAACATTGCTCGTCAAGACGCTCAGCGACGTGCTCCACCTCAGCTTCCGTCGCATCCAGTTCACGCCCGATCTGATGCCCTCCGACATCACCGGCACCGAGGTGATCGAGGAAGACCGCACGACCGGCAAACGCGTCTTCCGCTTCGTCAAGGGTCCGATCTTCGGCAACATGATCCTCGCCGATGAGATCAACCGAACCCCGCCCAAAACACAGGCGGCATTGCTGGAAGCAATGCAGGAACATCGCGTCACCAGCGGCGAGCAGACCTATGACCTTCCCGAGCCGTTCTTTGTGCTGGCGACACAGAACCCGATCGAGCAGGAAGGGACCTATCCGCTTCCCGAAGCCCAGCTCGATCGCTTCATGTTCATGACG
>Ga0210396_10005759_pt1 | contig 11911 bp, 9 predicted proteins | sample IncBWH17OmetaG_FD_155466 | JGI IMG/M metagenome (GOLD analysis project Ga0210396, IMG submission 155466) | Forest soil microbial communities from Barre Woods Harvard Forest LTER site, Petersham, Massachusetts, United States - Inc-BW-H-17-O ...
GCGCTCCCGGTCCGTCTCTATGGCCGCCGGCTCAGCCGGCTCTCCAACGGACTGGGTCACCGAATGCACACCGGCCCCTCGGCGCTGACGACTGGACGTTCGAGTGTTCCGTACGCAACCACTACAGACGGGCGACGCGTAACCCGGCGGCGAATCGACCGCTCGGAGATGCAGGGAGAAACGTGCTGCTCGATGTATCGGACGCTCGGTGCACATCCCGATGTGGTTGACGGCGCCGCCGGTACCCGTTTTGCCGTCTGGGCTCCCAATGCGGCCGACGTTTCGGTTGTCTGTAACGCCAACGGCTGGAAGCCCGGTCAAAACCGGCTCTGGGGCAGCGACTCGGGCATCTGGTCCGGTTTTGTCCCCGGGATGAAGCACGGCGACGTTTACAAGTACATCATTCGCACGCGTGACAACCGTTCTCTCGAAAAATCCGATCCGGTCGCTTTTTACGCCGAGGTGCCGCCTCGGACCGCGTCCATCGTCTACCAGCTGCCCAACTTTCCCTGGCAGGACGGCAACTGGATGCAGAAGCGGGCGCACACCAATTGGTTCGAGCGGCCGATCTCGATCTACGAAGTGCACCTGGGCTCGTGGCGGCGGCCAAAAGATGGACGCCGTTACTTAAGCTACCGGGAGCTGGCTCAGCAGCTCGTCGACTACACGCACGAGATGGGCTACACGCACCTGCAGCTCATGCCCTTGTGCGAGTTCCCCTACGACGGCTCTTGGGGCTACCAGACCACCGGCTATTTCGCGCCCACCAGCCGCTTCGGCACGCCCGAAGACTTCATGCACTTCGTCGACTACTGTCACCAGGCCGACGTCGGCGTGATCATCGACTGGGTGCCGGCCCACTTCCCCTGCGACGGCCACGCGCTGGGCCACTTTGACGGCACGGCCGTTTACGAGCACTCCGACCCGCGCCAGGGCATGCACCCCGACTGGGGCACGTACATCTTCAACTACGGTCGCTCCGAGGTCCGCGACTTTCTGCTGTCGAGCGCGCGGTTCTGGCTCGAGACCTATCACGTCGACGGCCTGCGGGTCGACGCCGTCGCCTCCATGCTTTACCTCGACTACTCGAGAAAGGCCGGCGAGTGGATCCCCAACCGTTACGGCGGACGCGAAAATCTCGAGGCGATCCAGTTCCTCAAGGATCTCAACGTCCACCTGCACGGCGCCTTCCCCGGCGTTCTGACCATTGCCGAAGAATCGACCGCTTGGGGCGGCGTCTCGGCCCCCGTCTATAACGGCGGCCTGGGCTTCAGCATGAAGTGGGACATGGGCTGGATGAACGACACGCTCCGCTACCTGCGGCACGAGCCCGTGCATCGCAAGTTCCACCAGAACGAGCTTTCGTTCCGCATGGTCTACGCCTTCACCGAAAACTTCATCCTGCCCCTCTCGCACGATGAGGTCGTTCACGGCAAGCGGTCCCTCATCTCGCAGATGCCCGGGGACTACTGGCAGCAGTTCGCCAGCCTGCGACTGCTCTACGGCTACCAGTACACCATGCCCGGCAAGAAGCTGCTCTTCATGGGGGGCGAGTTCGGGCAGTGGACCGAGTGGAATTACGACGCCGAACTCGACTGGGCCCTCTTCGGCCACAAGTACCACGACGCGCTGCGGCGGTACGTCGGCGACCTCAACCGCGTCTACCGCTCCGAGCCGGCGCTCTACGAAATCGACTTCCGCTCCGAGGGTTTTCGCTGGATTCAGGCTGACGACTACCAAAACAGCGTCTACGCCTATTACCGGATCGCCAAAGACCCCAACGACATTGTGGTGGTGCTCGAAAATTTCACGCCGGTCCCCCGCCAGGCCTACCGTGTCGGCGTGCCGCGTGCCGGCTGCTACCGCGAGATCATTAACAGCGACGCGGCGATCTACGGCGGCAGCAACCTCGGCAACGCGGGAGCCGTCTACACGGAGCCAATCCCCGCCCACGGCCACGCACAGAGCCTGTCGCTGACTCTGCCGCCGTTGGCCATGCTCATGCTGAAGCCCGTTTAGAGATTTCGGGGCACGACCGATTACGGCTTACGGCTCGCGACGGATTTCAGCCATAACGGGGGGAACGCGCCTCCGCCTCCCCGCGTCAAAACTTTGGTGAAGTGGGCGGCGACGCGTTCCACTGGGCTCCCAACGCGTAAATTCTCCGGTTTCATCGCTGGAAGCCGCCCGACGTCTTTGGTTCCTCGGGCTGGCGGCGGTACAATAGACGCGCGGCCGGTGTTTAATTCTGTGGCTGGCGACCCGTCTCCCCTCCCCGGGTTCCCTTTCACCGTCCGCCCGGCGCGCGGAGAACGATCATGAGCCTTCGCGGTGATTGTCGATGGGTGGCGGTCTTGGCGGCCGTCTCTCTCCTCCAAGCGGCCAAACCAGCGACCGCCGATAGCGTCAAGTTGCAAAACGGCGGCGCGGTCGCGGGCTCCGTCACGACGGGGACCAAACAAATCAGCGTGCGGACGGCGACCGGCGCTCTGATCGTCTTCGAGCGTGCAGCGGTCAAACAGGTTGTCCGCGGACATGCCTCGCCGAAGTCGAGCCCAACCGTGACGAAGACGTCGTCTCGCTCCTCGTCGAAGCTCGCTCTGACGGCCGCCGAAGACAACTGGGTGCCGCGTGTCCGCGGGCTCGTCTCGCGATTGTTCGGGGGCGACCGCGAGAAATCGCGGCAGGCCCGCCGTGCGCTTAATCAAATCGACGACGTTGACGCCATCCCTGCGCTCAGCGTGTCGCTGGGCAGCAGTCGTAACGTCGAGGCGCGGCACCTTTACGTGGTAATCCTTCACAATCTGACGGGTCCCAAACCGGTTTACTACCTCGTGGCGCTTTCGCTCTTCGATCCCTCGCCTGAGATTCGCGCCGACGCCCGCCAGGCGCTGCGTGCCGAACAGTTCGAATCGGCGCGGCTGTTTTACATCGCTGCCCTGCGTTCGGGCACGCCGGCCCTCGCGCGGCGGGCCGCGATTGCGCTGGGCGAGATCGGCGATCCGCGGGGCGATTCGGTCCCCTACTTAATCGACGCGCTCGTTAGTTACGGCACCATCGCGTCGTTGCGGGCAACGGCGCAGTACAACGTCCTCTATTTGAACACGATCGATGCCACACCCGGCCTCAAGATCAGCGACTCGAACCTCCACTCCCACGCCACGGGAACCGCACCGCCGCGCCCCGCGCGCGATTCGTCCGGCTCGCTGCCAAATCCCGCCGACTTGGTCAGTCGCTCCGATGACAATGTCGGGCAGTCTTCACCGGCGAGCTCCGCGATTTCGAACGGACCGGCCACTCCGCAGGCCGCGGATGCCCAGCCCAGCTTCGCCACTCCCGTGGTCGCGCCGACAACCATGACCGGCAGCGCCAGTCCGACGAATCCGATCATCGCCGACGAATCCTACGATCCGCCAAAGAAGAAGTGCGGCTCGCACGACCGGCCGCTCACCGGCTACGTCGACCATCCCGAAGTGCTCGATGCGCTCGTCAAAATCACCGACCAGCAATCGCCGGGTTACGGGTTCAACCAGGACCGCTGGCGGAGCTGGTGGATGAACGAAAAGACCAACCGCGATTTGCAAAAACCGAACACAAACGACGGAATCATAGCGGCCAACAAGGCCGCCAAATAACGTTCCGTTCGATTTGCGTGTGTGGAGGGCAGGCCATGCACTTGCGAAAATGCTTTCGATCCGGCGTCGTTCTGGCCGTCGGTGCGTCACTCGCGATCGGCGCGGGGGCGCTCCGAGCCGACAACGTCAAGCTGGACGGCGGCGGCTCGCTCACCGGCTCGGTCATGACGGGCTCGAAGGTCGTCACCGTGCGAACGGCCACCAGCGGCCTGATCGTGTTCGATCGGGCCGACGTCAAACAGGTCACCCACGGCCACACCGCGGCCGCCAAGACCGCCTCGAACGCGGCCGGCGCCAAAACCCCGCCGAAGAAGCGTAAGCTGACGGCCGAGGAAGAAGCCTGGATGCCCAAAGTCCGCACGTTGGTCTCGCGGCTCTTCGGCAGCGATCGCGAGCGATCGCGGCAGGCCCACAACGCGCTCCTCAACATCGACGACGTCGACGCCATTCCCGCGATCAGCACCTATCTCGCCGGCCGCCGCAACGAAGAAGCACGCCACCTTTATCTCGTGATTCTCCATAACCTGAAAGGGCCGAAGCCCGTTTACTATCTGGTCGCGCTGTCGCTCTTCGACGAATCGCCGCAGATTCGCTCCGAGGCGCGGAAAGCGATACGCGAAGATCAGCTCGACGCGGCGCGGGTGTTGTACATCGCCGCACTGCGCTCCGGCCCCCCCAAGCTTGCGCGGATCGCGGCCATCGGCCTGGGCGAGATCGGCGATCCTCGCGGCAACTCCGTGCCGTTCTTGATCAACGCACTCGTGAGCTATGGGACCGTCGCCACGATCACGGAGCCGGCGCAGTTCGGTCTGCTCTACAGCATCACTGTCAGCGCCACGCCCGGACTCAACTTCTCCAACAATATCTTCGACAACCCGAATATTGGAGCTATTTACACCGGGCAGGGGACGTCGCCGATCACTCTGACTCAGTCCGGCATGGCCCAGGCGGAGGCGGCCCTCAAGAATGCAACCGCTCCGGGTCAATCCTTGGGAATCGGCGGCACGATGTACGTCCGCGACGGCTTTCACGGAGGACAAAACGCCGACTTTACGCCCAATTCCAAAGGGGTACCGAACATCCAACTGCAGGAAACGCACGCCCCTTCCGGCCGCCCCACAGCGTCTTCAACCGTCGACAACTACACAATTCCGGTCTACGGGCAAACGGCGCCCGCGCACGATCTGCGAATCCGCGGGAAGGCCGACCACCCCGAGGTGCTCGACGCCCTCCTCAAAATCACCGATCAGAAATACCCCGGTCATGGCTTCAACCAGGACCATTGGCGGAGCTGGTGGGCTAACGAAAAGATCAATCGCGGCCTCCAGGAACGCACTCCCGACCGGCCCATTTCCGCCAACGGCACATCCCACTAACGGCCGACGTCCGATCAGGCGGCCCTGCCCAGAACGCGGAGCGAAAAAGGACGGGATTTCTGCGAGGATGGGCTGGAAAGGTGTCGGAGGGTCGCCTTATACTCGGGAGCACAGCATGACCGCACCCGCCCTTGGATTTCGAGAGATTCGTTCCTCGATGACGTCCCTGCCAAAACGCGTTCTGTATGCCTCGATGGGGTTGGCAGGGATCGTCGCGGTCGCGTGCGTTCTCGATTTTGTCGGCGGCTGGACCTTCGCCGGCCATTACGGCATGGACATCATCCTGCTGATCACCGCCGGCATCGTGATCTACCTCGGGATCGACGCCCTCGCCGAGCAGAAGTAGCCCGGGCTCAGCGCCGCACCCTGCATCGTCGGATTTCCGCGCGCCCGTCGCCGAGCGGGGGATGTCAACCTCCCGAGAGAATCCGAAACCTCGACGCGCGAGCTTTCCGTCAAAGACTCGGGGGGCTGACGCCCCCCGCTCAGATCTCATTGCAACCGGGCGCACAGCAGCGAATCTCAGAGCGACGAATCGGATCCTACAGGAAAAAGTCCTGCATCAAATCGGCGCCGGGCGATACGGCGTACTGGCCGAAGTCTTGCACGCCTTCCGAGCGGAGCAGGTCTTCGTCGACGAAGAAGTTACCCGTGCATTCACCGCTCGGCCGCACGAGAATCGCGTGAGCCGCGTCGGCGACAATCTCCGGCTTGCGGCAATGCTTCACCGCCTCGACCCCGCCCAGCAGGTTCTGTACGGCGGCCGTGTCGATGCCCGTCCTCGGCCAAAGCGCGTTGACGGCCACCTTGCGCGAGCGAAACTCTTCGGCCATCCCCAGCACGCACATGCTCATGCCGTACTTGGCCATCGTGTAAGCCACGTTGCCGGAAAACCACTTGGCCTGCATGTTGAGCGGCGGCGAAATGTTGAGGATGTGCGGGTTGGACGCCTTCAACAGGTACGGCAAGCAAACGCGCGACGTCAAATAGGTGCCCCGCACATTCACGCCGAACATCAGGTCGAACCGCTTGATCTCGGTCTCGAGCGTGCCGGTGAGCTGGATGGCGCTGGCGTTATTGATGCAGATGTCGATCCCGCCGAAGGTCTCGGCCGTCTTGGCGGCGGCGGCCTGCACCTGGTCCTCGAAGCGAATGTCGGCAGCGCACGCCAGGCCGCGCCCGCCGGCCTTTTCGATCTCGCTCACGGCCGTGTGAATGGTGCCGGGGAGCCGCGGATGAGGGTCGACGGTCTTGGCGACGACAGACACGTTGGCCCCGTCCTGCGCCGCCCGCAAAGCGATTGCCAGGCCGATTCCACGGCTCGCGCCGGTGATAAAGAGAGTCTTGCCTTTGAGCGTGGACATGAGGGGAACCTTCCGGAAGTGGTTGCGAAGTGAGCGCGGAACCGAGCATACCGGGGGGGCGGATTGTCTGCCAGCAACCCCCGGCGCGCGATAATGACGAAGCACGAATGACAAAAGAATGCCCGAATGACCTAAGCCCGAAATTTCTCATTGGTACTTTGGGGCTTCGTGCTTCTTTCGTCATTCGTGCTTCGTGCTTGTCGGCTATCGCGAGAAGCGTTTGTCGCGCGTTGGATGATTTCGAGGCGGTTCCCAAAGGGGTCGCGAAACTCGAAACGCTCGCAGCCCGGGATCGGCACGCCGGCTTCGAGGGCAAAGCCGCGCTGGGACAGGTGGGCTTGCCAGACGGAGAGGTCGTCGACGGCAAAGGCAATGTGCGCCTTGGTCGCCCGGCGATTCACACTGTCCTCTGTCCCGACGTGCAGCTCGCGATCGCCGACCGCCAGCCAGAACCCGCCGCGCGGCTTGAGCGCGTCGGGCTTTTCAATTTCGCTTAGCCCGAGCACGCCGCAGTAAAACTCGCGCGCGGCCGCTTCTTCTCCGCGAGGCACGGTGATCTGCACGTGATCGATGCCGCGGATCGTCTGTTTCTGGCCGCTCACGTACGCCCCTAGTCCATGCCCCTCGCCCACATCCCTCGCCACAGGTCCGAACGTCCTCTATGGTATCATCAACGGAATAAGCCGCCCCGACGGCAGATTGCGAGGTTGCCCGTGTGCCGATTGCCCGTGTGCCAATTAACAGTTTGCCGATTGCCTATTCTGATCGTAGCTCTGGCTGGAATGCTGCTGGCCGGCTCTCGAGCCGACGCCCAGCTCTACGAGGTCAACCCAAGCCGCAACGATCCGAATTATCGTCGCCGGCCAGCCACCGATCCCAACGCCCCGCCCCCCGGCGGTGTCGAGACGCGGATCAACGTCGAGATCTTCGCAGGCGCCGAGAACGCGGGGTTTGAGGCGCAGCGCTGGGAGTCGACCTTCGAGCGGGCCGGCGTCTACCTGCGGATTCGCTCCGAAATGCCCGGCGACAAGCTGTCGACCCACGAAAAGCAGCTCGGCAAGCTTCGCGAAGTCACGCTCGTCGGCCAGCTCGAACGAGACGGCTCGCTCACATTCGAGACGCGCAAGTTCAAAGCCGGCGAATCATCGGCCGTGCTCGAGTGGCTCAATGAAATCAAGACGTACGGCGCCCAGGGAAGCCCGCGCGGCAAGGCCCTCTGGGGACTGAACAGCGACCAATTCGACGCTCTGTTTCGCGCCCTCGCCGGCCCCGTCGACCAGGAAGTCGCCGAGCTGCCGCTCGACGAGGCCATTCGCGGATTGGGCCTCCCCGAGGCTTATCCGTTCCGCATGTCGTACGGGGCGAAGCAAGTCGTCGCCAACTCGCGCGCTCGGTCGCGGCTGCAGTTGCGGGGCTTCGCCCACGGCACCGCCCTCGCCCTCTTGCTCTCGCAATATGGTCTGGGCTTTCGTCCCGAGCGAACTCCGGCGGGGAAAATCGAGCTCGTGGCGATTCCCGCCGACGATGCGACGTCGGTTTGGCCGACGGGTTGGGAAAAGCTCGAAGGCGCGTCGCCCGTCACGATCGCCCCGAAGCTGTTCCAGCAAACCCAGGTCGAACTCAAGGATCAGAAGCTGGGCGAAGTGCTCGACGCGATCGCCCAGAAGACAAGCACGCCCGTCGTGTTGGACTACGCCAAGATCGCCGCTCGCGGGCTCGACGTGAATAGCGTCTCGGTGACCGTCGAGCGACACCGCTATGCCTGGTTCACCCTGTTGACACGGATCACCAGCCCCTCGTTCTTATCGATCAAGGTCTGCTGCGACGAAGCCCGCAAACCGTTCGTGTGGGTCACGCCGCTGAAGAACGCCGGCGCTGTCCCCCGCCGCCGACCGGCCAGACCGGCCGCCAATGTCGATCCCCTGAACTGAAGTCGGGTGCTGCACGACGCGTCGAGGTCGGAGGGAATCGCCAAGCCAGGGCCGGCAAACCAGATTGGATGCAGACGCCATGTTCACCGGGTCGGAGATCGTCGAAGTCTATCGCGAAATGGATGTCACGCACGTCGTCGCGCTGCCCGACAGTACGATCGGCCCGTGGGAGACGGCCATTCGCGAAGCTGGCGCGCCCAAGCTGGTCCAAGTGTGCCGCGAGGGCGAAGCCTGGGCGATTGCGGCCGGGCTGTATCTCGGCGGGGCCCGGCCGGTGGTGATGATTCAGTGCACGGGGCTCTTTGAGTCGGGCGACGCGCTGCGGAATGTCCTCTTCGATTACAAGATCCCGCTCTTTTCGCTGATCGGCTATCGCAGCTACTTGAGCCAGACGGCGATCCCCAATGACTCGGCCCGCACGTTCACCGAGCCAATCCTCAAAGCGTGGGGCATCGACTACCGGCTGATCGACGTGCCGAGCAAGCGCGGCGAAATCGTCTCGCATTACCGGCACTGCCAGTCGGCCGGCAAACCGGGGTGCGCGCTGATTGCCGAAGGGAAGGGCTGAGATGTCGCACACGGCGGCTTCCGTCAAACGAATGACGCTAACCCAAGCGGTCGAGGTGCTGCACGCGGCCCGCACAGGCGAAGTCGTCGTGACGACGATGGGCAGCGCCCGCGAGTGGCAGAAGCTCGGCACAAACCCGCTCGACTTGATCTACGTGCCCTCGAGCATGGGCCAAGGGACGTCGATTGGCCTCGGCATCGCGCTCGCTCAGCCCCGGCGGCAGGTCGTCGTCTGCAGCGGCGACGGGTCGATGCTGATGAATCTGGGTTCGCTTGTCACGATCAGCGCGCAGGCGCCGGCCAATCTCATCGTCATCGTCTTCGACAACGGCGTTTATGAAGTGACCGGCGCGCAGCCGACGGCGGCCGCTCCCTTGCTTCGGTCCGATTCCTCGCGCGTCGATTTCATTGCCCTGGCCCGAGCGTCTGGATTCACGCGGGTCTTCGCTTTCGACGCGGCGAACGCTTGGAAGACAGCCGTGGTCGAAGTCCTGCGCGGTGCAGGGCCGACGTTCGTGTCGCTGCACGTCGAGCCGGTGGTCGACGGCGGACTGCCGGCCTTCGCCGGTCCTGCCCCCGATCGGGCGCGGGCCCTGCAAGTCGCACTGACGCGCGGCGAGTAATCTGCTCCGCCATTACGCGCGGGGGACGACGTACAGAATCACCGCGCAGTAGTGGCAGACGCTCGCGCTCATCACCAGCACGTGCCACACGGCGTGGAAGTACGGATACTTCTCATCCAGCATCAGGAACAGCGTGCCCAGCATGTAGAGCATGCCGCCCAGGAAGATGAGGAGCAGCGCCGGGGCCGGCATCACGTGCACGATCTCGTGCAGCGCGACGATCGGGATCCAGGCCAACAGCAGGTACGCGCCCACCGACACGTTCCGCGAGCGTCGGAAACAGACCTTGAAGAAGATGCCCAGGCACGTGAGGCCCCACATCACCAGCGTCAGCCCCCACAGCCAGCCGTGCCGAAAGTAGGAGAGCGCGAACGCGGTGAAGGTCCCCGTGATCAACAGAAAAATGCACACCTGGTCGAGCATGCGGAAGAAGGTCCGCATGGGCGGCGTGCGGAACGTGTGCGAGAGGGTCGAGGCGGCGTAAAGCGCGACGAGCGACCCGGCATAGATACAACAGCCGGCGAACTGCAGCGGGTCGCTGTGCTGGCGGGCCGAGTTCAACAGGATGGCGGCCCCCACGATGCTGAGGAGGAGCCCTGCTCCGTGGGTCAACTGGTTGGCCGTCTCCTCGGTAAGATCCAGCGTTTGGGCGCCCGCCTCGGTCAGGCTGCGCGGTTCGACCATGCCCGTCATCGAGGTTGTTCCTTTGGATAAGTTTACGCCGAGCGGCGGACGGAGGGGGGCCGCATTTTATTGATATCGGCACTCGAAACCAGGGGAATTGAATGTGAGAGCGGCAACTCCTGACGCCGTCAGGTTTTCAGCACGGCGAATTCTCGCGGATGAGAACTGGCCTTTCCGCGAAAGGCGTTTTTGGGTGTAATCCCCGCCCGCTGGCGGTCATGCGGACCTCACTTCGATTGCGTCCGCGAGACGGAGCCGACCGCCACCACCCGTCCATTACCCCAGGGGATCTCCCATGCGGATTTTTCTGACGCTGGCCACTCTGTTGGCCTTGCACGCGACCCTCGATTCCGGCGGACTTTATGCCGGCGACGAACTGCCCGGGCTCACTGAAGGTGCTCTCGTTCCGGCCGTGACAACCCAAGCCGGGTGCGACACTTCGGTCTACCATCTCGAACATGCCCACGCGGCCCAGTTGATTGGCCGCGTGAAGAGTTTGATCACCCAGATCTCGGCCTACGCGGCAGATGAAGACGTCGCGTCGCTGCCGAAGTCGCTGGTCCTGTTGTCGACGACCACCGACGACACGATCATCGCGATCTGCCCCAAGGCCCACGCGGCCCTGGTGAAGCACGCCATCAAGTCGTGCGACACGCTCAAGCAGTACGCCGTCAAAGTGCAGCTGTTCGAAGTCGCCGACAACGGCAAGACGATTCCCGTCGGCGGACCGCATCTGCTCATCGGCCGCTCGGGCAACCTGCAGTGCGCGGCTGACGGCGAAGCCGTCAGCGTCGATTTCAAAGTCGATTTAGTCACGGCTGCAACGTCCGCGGCGTCAACCGATCCCGCTGAGGGCGAGTCCGCCGAGGCCGCCGGCAGCGAAGCGTGCGCCGCCTGCGGAACGGCCGGACGCTGCCACCTCGATTGCCCACCGCCGATCGGCGAAATGGCGGTCGAATCGGGCTGCGGCGCTTGTACGAAAACGAGCGGCGCCGAAACCACCGCGGCCGAGTCCGCCAGTTCGGCCTGCTGCAGTGAGAATGGCACGTGTACAGCCATGAGCGGCACATGCGCGGCCTGCAAGTCGGGTACGTGCGCAGCCTGCAAGACCGGCACCTGCGCAGCCTGCAAGACTGGCACGTGCACCGGCGAGTGCTGCGCTGCGGGCTGTTGTCATGGCCAGGCGGCTGCCGGTTCGTGCAGCGCCAGCGGCTGCAAGTGCGACGGCTCCTGCTGCAACTCCAGCGAAAACGGCGAAAACGCCTCCGGCACGACCAGCTACGAAGAAACCTCGACCGAATGCCCGGCTTGTCACGCGCACAAGCAATTCAGCGTCGGCCTCGGCTTCGGTACGGGCCTGCACCTGATCGGGCCCATTGTCTGGTTCAACAAAGGCACCGAGCCGCGTTGTGCCGCGTGCGCAGCGACCAATCAAATTGCCGATTCGGATGACGGTCACGATTTCGAGTCGAGCAACATGGTTCCGCCGGCTCCGGCCGATGCGACACCGACTGATTCAACGCCGGCCCCAACCCTGACGACACACTCGTTCGTGGTCACTACGGGCAACAACGGACAGCTGTTGCTCAACGCGGCGCCCGGCGAGGGCAACGGCAAGGTGCTTCTCTTCAACAGCACGTCCCCGATCTCCTCCCAGCAACTAATAAACCTCGGGCTCGCCATCGGATCGGGAGCGAAGACCGGATTCATCTTCCAAGCCAACGCGGCCGA
>Ga0210396_10005760_pt1 | contig 11910 bp, 9 predicted proteins | sample IncBWH17OmetaG_FD_155466 | JGI IMG/M metagenome (GOLD analysis project Ga0210396, IMG submission 155466) | Forest soil microbial communities from Barre Woods Harvard Forest LTER site, Petersham, Massachusetts, United States - Inc-BW-H-17-O ...
CGTATTCTTCATCCGCAAACCAGAGCTGAACGGCCAGATTTTTCTCTTCAGCTTCCTCTCGGGCGTCGCCTGGGCCGTCGGCTCGCTGGGACAATATATGGGAATCACTTACCTGGGCGTGTCGCGATCCATACCCATTTCCTGCGGTACCCAGATCATCTTCGCCTCGCTGATGGGTGTCTTGCTCGGCGACTGGGCAACCGCGCCGGCTAAATTTTATGGCTTTTCGGCGCTCGCCCTTATCATTGTCGGGATATTCTTCACCTCGTATCAATCGGGCCCGCACGGCAAACGATCCCAATGGGGCAAAGGCATCGGCATCAACATCCTTTCTTCCCTCGGCTTCACCGGCTATGTCGCCATTCTCAACTATCACCACATCAACGGCTGGGACAGCCTCCTTCCTCAATCCTTCGGCCAGGCGGCCGGTATCCTCCTGATCTCGCTGCTGTTCTTCCGCCAGCTGCCCTTCAACACCCACGCCGTCAAAAATACCGTCACAGGATTGATCTGGTCGGCCGGCAATATCGCCCTGCTCCTGTCACAGGTGGCACTGGGTCTGGCCGTAGCCTACCCTATCGGCCAGGCGGCCATCATCGTCTCCGTCCTCGGCGGCGTATTCATCAACGGCGAACAAAAAAACAAAAAGGAATGGGGATACACCCTCACCGGCATCGGCATCATCATCGCCGGCCTCTTTCTCATCTATCTCTCCGGCACGAAATGAGAATATTTTTGAAAAATCTTCATAATTTGGGGAATGATCTCATCAGGATTTCCTTTTACCGTATCTCTGAATGAATTGCATTGGTGTCTCTCCGGTCCGCTTTTTAAATACGCGGACAAAATAGGAATCATCTATGTATCCTAGTTCCACTGAAATCTGGATAACAGAGAATTTTGAGTGCACCAACATTCGTTTGGCTTCGAGAATGACCCTATCTGCAACAACATCTGAAGTGGTCTTGTTTAAAGTGATTCTACAGATTCTGTTCAGGTTTTTCTCACTCATGAACATCATCTGGGCATATTGCCTGGGGTACTTTATGCTCCTAAAATTACTCTCTACTAGTATCTCCAGCCTGCGGACCTGCAGTAATTGGGTTTCATTTTGCTTCGCCCTTAGGGCAACCGGCAGGTATACTCTGGATAAGTCAATATAAAGAACATTCAATAGGGAGCATATTTTTTGAAAACCCATTAATTGACGGTTCCCGTATTCCATAACAATTTCCCGGAAACTCAACTCAATACCGGAAACTTCTCCATCCTTTAATATGATCAAGGGCATATTTTCAGTGCTACTGAAAAAAGGATAATTCTCCACCTTTTCACGCGTGAAATTGAGATTATAAAACTCCTTGTCGTGGAAGAATATATACCCATCAATGTCTTTTGATACCTCCCAGGTATGCACTTGACCAGGGAAAAGCATAAAAACACTTCCCGGTACAATATCATAAGAGTTAAAATCTATTTCATGGATCCCGCTTCCTTTCGTAAATAATACACTCACGTAAAATGCATGCCTGTGCGGCGCTAATACAAGGTGCGCATGTTGTTTTAGATGTTCGGGAAACGTATTTGCATAAAAAGCTTTCTCAGTTCCCCGGTAACTGAAGTTGTCAATGTCATATACCGGAAAAGACTTTCCTGCCATCCTTAAATATACGTATAAAGTCCGAATTGTACCATATGAAGCGCATTTGTTGAGAGGAGCAAAACAAAACATCTACTAGCTTCGTACTGGATATATAATTGATGACTATAAAAGAAAATTTCCCCATGAAGAAACCTGTTCGTTTCATTCTCGTTGACGACGACCTATGCGTCTTGACGCTGGCAGAAAAATTGATTCAAGGATTTAATGAATATGCGGAGATCATAACATTTAGCTCTGCCAGTGAAGCCTTGAAATTTATCATACGGGAATTCAATTTGGTGGAAAATATTATTTCTACTGTTCTTCTAACAGATCTACACATGCCGGAGACAGATGGTTTGGCGCTTCTGGACGGCATTGAAAAAATGGACAAGACCTTATTGGGGCAATTGCATGCTTTCGTTTTGTCGGCTGCAGCCAGCCCCGGAGAGATTGAAAAAGTGCTTTCACATAACTGTGTAACAGGTTTCTATAGTAAGCCCCTTTCCATTGAGAAAATTGAACAAATAATAAAACGTATCCAATATCAGGATTAACCGCCGTGCCCTATTCCGTAGTAAGATCCAATACCTAAAAAGGGGTTTCATCTGGAAACCCTTTTTTCATTAAATACCCTTCAACACCTCTTCCCCCATCGCCTCCGTCCCAAGCACCTTGGAAGCAGGCGTCGTCGCATCGGCGATATCCCGCGTCCGGAACCCGGCCTTCAACACCTGGTCCACCGCATTGATCACCGAGTCAGCCTCGGCCTTGAGCCCAAACGAAATGTCCAGCAGCAAAGCCGCGGACAAGATCGAAGCCAGCGGATTGGCGACGCCCTTCCCCGTGATATCATGCGCCGACCCATGAATGGGCTCATACACCCCCGTCCCCTCGCCAATAGAAGCCGAAGCCAGCATCCCCATCGACCCCGCGATCTGCGAAGCCTCATCGGTAAGAATGTCGCCAAACAGATTGGCCGTGACCACCACATCGAAACGCCGGGGGTCCTTGATCAGCAGCATAGCCGTGGCATCGACGAACTGATGCTCGACCTCTACGTCGGGATAATCCTTAGCGACCTTCTGGACCACCTCGCGCCAAAGCCGCGACGTCTCGAGGACATTGGCCTTGTCGACAGAACAAAGCTTCCTCCGCCGCGTACGGGCCGCTTCAAAGGCTTTGCGGGCGATGCGCTCCACTTCGAAACGGGAATATTGCGCCACATCAAAGGCCGTATCGCCATTGTCTTTGCGTCCCTTCTCGCCGAAATAGATGTCTCCCGTCAACTCGCGGAAGAAAAGGATATCCGCCCCGCGAAGGATCTCGGGTTTGATGCTCGAAGCGCCGAGCAATTCATCGAATAGTTTAATGGGACGCAGGTTGGCGTAAAGCCCCAGTTCCTTACGCATCTTCAGCAGCCCCTGTTCGGGACGGACCTTAGCCGACGGATCATTGTCATATTTGGGATGACCGACGGCCCCAAACAGCACGGCATCGGATCTCCGCATCTTCTCCAGCGATTCGTCGGGCAATGCGACCCCTGTCGCCTCGATAGCCACATGACCGATCAAGGCAGTATCATAGCTAAACGAATGTCTATACTTCGCCGCAATCCTGTCCAGCACTTTTTTACCGACTGCAGTAACTTCCTGTCCTATCCCATCCCCGGGAACGATTAAAATGTGTTTAGTTGCCATATTAAATCAGGTTAAGCATTTTCTGTGTCGCCTGGATCGCAGAGACCGTTTGATCGCTGTCCAACCCCCGGGTCTTGAATTCGCGGCCACTGGTGGTCGCCCACGTGATGATGGTCTCGCAAAGCGCGTCCGTCTTACCCCCCGGCGGTATGCGCACGGAGTAATCGGTGAGCACGGGCAGCTCGATCTTCTGTCGTTTGTAGACCTTCTTCAGCGCATTCATAAAAGCGTCGTATTGTCCATCCCCCTGCGCATGTTCTTCAAAGATCTCCCCATCGATGGAAACCTTCACCGTGACCGACGGATGCAGATTCTTGGAATGCGTGAGCACATAGTTTTCGATCCGCACGCGTTCGTTGATGGCCTTCCTGTCCAGGATGTCGGAGATGATATACGGGAGATCGGCCTGCGTGACCGCTTCCTTGCGGTCGCCGAGCTCGATGATCCGCTGGGTCACCAGTTTCAGGTCGTCGTCGGAGAGCTGGATACCCAGCTGCGCCAGGTTGTTCTCGATATTGGCCTTTCCGCTGGTCTTGCCAAGCGCATATTTGCGCGTCCTGCCAAAACGCTCGGGCATCAGGTCGCTGAAATAGAGTTTATTCTTTTTGTCCCCATCGGCATGGATACCCGCCGTCTGGGTGAAGACATTCTCCCCTACCACGGGTTTGTTGGAGGGGATGCGTACGCCCGAAAAGGTTTCTACCAGTTTGCTCACCCGGTAAAGCGAGGCCTCGTTGACGCGCGTCTTTACCGAAGGCAAAAAGTCATTGAGCACGGCTACGGCGCTGGCCAGCGGCGCATTGCCCGCCCGCTCCCCCATCCCATTGACGGTTAAATGGATGCCATGCGCGCCCGCCTTGACACCCTCCAGCACGTTGGCCGTACCCAGATCGTAGTCGTTATGCGCGTGGAAGTCGAAATGAAGCGAGGGATACCGCGAGACGATATCCCCAACAAAAGAGGTCACCTCGGAAGGAATTAAGATGCCGAGGGTATCGGGCAGCATGATCCGTCGAACAGGTTGAGAAGCCAAAAAATCGAGGTATTGAAAGACATACTCCCGGCTATGCCGCATGCCATTGCTCCAATCTTCGAGATAGACATTGCACTCCAGCCCCTTCTTCCGGCCCAATGCGATGACAGCCGCCACTTCCGCAAAATGCTGCTCCGGCTTTTTCCTGAGCTGATGCGTAAGATGATTCAACGAGCCCTTGGTAAGCAGGTTCATCACCCTGGCGCCCGCCTGCTGCATCCAGGCCACCGATACATCGCCGTCGACAAAGGTCAGCACCTCGATGCGGTTCAACAGGCCGCCCGCCCTGGCCCATTTAGTGATGGCCTTCACTGCCGCCAGCTCGCCTTCGGATACCCGCGCGGAAGCGATCTCGATCCGGTCGACATTCAGTTCGGTGAGCAAGAGCTGCGCGATAGTTAGCTTCTCCAGGGGTGAAAAGGAGACGCCGCTCGTCTGCTCACCGTCCCGGAGGGTCGTATCCATGATCTCGATAGTACGCATTAATAGATGCTTTTAGCCGCAAACACCTGGATATCGGCTTTCATCGACTGGAGATAGTCGATATCGTCATAGCCATTCGTCAGGTTATGCTTTTTATAGCTGTTGATCTCGAAGGATTCGTGCTCACCGGTAGCCAGGATCGTAACGGTCTGATCCGGGAGATTCACCTCCAGCACGGCATGCGGGTCGGCTTCGATGGCCCGGAAGATCTTGTCCAGGAATTCCGGGCTCACTGTTACCGGCAGGATACCGATATTCAGCGAATTATTCTTGAAGATATCAGCGAAAAAACTGGAGATGACCGAGCGGAAGCCATAGTCATAAATGGCCCAGGCCGCATGCTCCCGGCTGCTGCCGCTGCCGAAGTTCCTGCCACCCACGAGTATCTTCCCACTATAGATCGGGTTGTTCAACACAAAATCCCTTTTGGGCGTATTGTCGGCGTTATAACGCCAGTCGCGAAAAAGATTGTCGCCAAAACCTTTACGTTCGGTGGCTTTTAAAAACCGGGCCGGGATGATCTGGTCGGTGTCCACGTTCTCGATGGGCATGGGAACCGCGCTGCTCGTTAAAACGGAAAATTTATCGTAAGCCATGCTATTGCAATAAAAATGAATAATTTATTCTGCCAGTAAGGTCCGGGGATCGGTGACGACACCCGTGACCGCCGCAGCTGCGGCTACCAGCGGACTCGCCAGCATCGTCCGCGCACCGGGTCCCTGACGGCCTTCGAAGTTACGGTTGCTGGTGCTGACGGCATATTTACCTGCCGGGATCTTGTCGTCATTCATGGCCAGGCAGGCCGAGCAACCGGGTTGACGCAGCTGAAAACCCGCCGCGGTGAGGATATCCAGTATCCCTTCCTCCCGGATCTGCTGTTCGACGATATGGCTGCCGGGAACGATCCAGGCCGTGACGCCCTCCGCAATATGACGGTTCTTGACTATCGAGGCAAAAGCCCGGAAGTCTTCGATACGACCGTTGGTACAGCTGCCGATAAAGACATAATCGACTTTCTTGCCCAGCATGGCATCGTCTTCGTGGAAGCCCATATAGTCCAGCGATTTTTCATACGTGCTCTTGCTGCCGCCGGCGGCCTGCGCCAGCGGAATATGTTGCGTGATGCCGATACCCATACCGGGGTTGGTGCCATAGGTGATCATGGGTTCGATATCGGCCGCGGCAAAATGATATTCCTTATCGAAGACCGCACCTTCTTCCGTCGGTAACGTCTTCCAGTAAGCGAGCTTTTCGTCCCAGTGAGCTCCTTTAGGCGCCTTCTCCCTACCCTTGATATAGTTGAACGTCGTCTCGTCGGGGGCGATCATGCCGCCGCGCGCGCCCATCTCGATGCTCATATTGCAAACCGTCATCCGGCCTTCCATGCTCATGTTCTCGAAAACCTCACCGGCGAATTCCACAAAGTAGCCCGTGGCGCCGGCGGCAGTAAGCCGGGAAATGATAAACAACACCACGTCTTTGGGCGTGATGCCGCGACCAGGCCGTCCGTCGACCTTGATCCGCATCTTCCTGGGCTTGGGCTGCATGATACACTGTGAGGAAAGCACCATCTCCACTTCCGAGGTGCCGATGCCAAAAGCGATGGCGCCAAAGGCGCCGTGGGTAGAGGTATGGCTGTCGCCGCAGACGATGGTCATGCCGGGCAGCGTGATCCCGTTCTCGGGTCCTACGACGTGGACGATACCGTTCTTCGGGTTACCCAGCCCCCAGTGCGAAATACCATATTTGGCGGCATTGTCTTCCAGCGCTTTCAACTGGTTGGCAGAAAGCGGGTCCTGCACCGGCAGATGCTGATTGATGGTGGGGGTGTTATGGTCGGCCGTGGCAAAAGTCTTTTCGGGGAACAGTACCTTCAGATGGCGGCTTTCGAGCCCCAGAAAAGCCACGGGACTCGTCACTTCATGGATAAAATGACGATCGATAAAAAGAATATCGGGACCGCCCGCGATCTTCCGGACCACATGCGAATCCCATACCTTATCGAATAATGTAGCGGGTAGCTTGCTCATTTTCTAGAATTTAAAGAAGATGCAAAATTCTTAAATAATATCCACATTCTAAGGTTTTTGGGTAGATTTTTTCAAATCGACTTGTTCCACATGCGAGTGTTATCTTTACCTTAAAGCGCCCCGCATGCCTGAATCGCTCCTTCAACCCAAAAAAGAGAAGTTCTTTCATGCTCTCATCGAACACCACCAGGGCATTATCGCCCTGCTCGATGAAAATTTCCATGTCCTTTTCCGTAGTGCCTTTGGCGAAAAAAGCACCGGCTGGTCGAACGAAGAGATGAAAGCGGTTCCCAACGATTATACCGACCCGGAGGTCCTCGACCAGGTCAGGGCTGTTTATGAAGAAGCCCTGGCTAACCCGGATAAGACATTCCCTATCACCACCCGCATGAAACACAAAAATGGGCAATCCATCTGGCTGGAAGGGACCGTCACGAACAAATTACACGACCCGGACATCCAGGGGATCGTCGTCAGCATGCAGGACGTGACCTCCCAAAAAACGGCGGAAGAAAAGCTTCTCCGGCTGAACCGGCTTTATTTTTTTATGAGCCAGATGAACCAGGCCATCGTAAAAGCCCCGGATGCTGCTACGCTCTTCAGAGAAGCCTGCCGGATCGCGATAGAAGCCGGACAGTTCCGGATGGCCTGGATCGGGCTGCTCGACGAGGAGACAAAAAGTGTGGTGCCCGTGACACATGCGGGGGAAGAAGCCGATTACCTCTCCCGGATCAACGTCATTTCCCTGGCGGGTCCACCGGAGAGCATGGGGCCTGGCGGTCGCGCGCTCCGGGAGGGGATCCATATGATCTGCAATGACATCGAAGCGGCGCCTGAAATGGCCCCCTGGCGGGAAGCGGCCCTGGGCAGGAACTATCTTTCCTCCATCGGTCTCCCGCTAAAACGGTCGGGGAATGTCGTCGGCCTGTTCTCTCTTTACGCCAGCAAAAAGAACTTTTTCGATGCCGAAGAAACGGCCTTGCTCCGCGATCTGGCTAACGATATCTCCTTCGCCCTGGAGTTGTTCGAGCAGGAAACGCGTCGCGAAAAGGCGGAACAGGAACTCCTGCAAAGCAAGCAGAGCTACCAGACCCTTACCGAGATCTCCCCCGTGGGCGTCTTCCATACCGACGCCGACGGTCTTACCACCTATGTAAATCCACGATGGAGCCAGATCACCGGGATGTCGTCCCAAAAAGCGCTCGGCAACGGCTGGCTGGAAGCCGTCCATCCGGCAGACCGCGAAAGACTCGCCGCGGAATGGAAGGAGGCCGCCAAAGAGCAACGGCCTTCCTCCTCCGAATACCGGTTTATCCGGCCGGATGGATCCATCGTGTGGGTCCTCGGCCAGGCCGTTCCGGAAAAAGGGATCGACGACCAGGTCATCGGCTACGTCGGCACGACCACGGATGTCACCGACCTTAAACGGGTCAAGCAGGAATATCAAAGCGCAAAACAGGAAGTCACGAATAAGGAGCAGCGGTTCAGGGCGCTCATCGAGGACAGCAGCGATGGTCTGACGATCCTTGCCGCGGACGGGACGACCCTGGATATCAGCCCGGCGGGCTTGAAGATCCTGGGCTATCCCCGCGAAGAGCTCGTGGGCAAGATACGCAGTGACCTGGTCTATCCCGACGACCAACCCCTGCTGTCGGCCACCTTCCAGTCCATCCTTGCCGATCCGCAGCGAACGGCCACCGTCGAATACCGGCACTACCTGCCCGACGGCAGCTACCGCTGGATGGCCTGCAGCTTCAAAAATCTATTGCACGAACCCTATCTCAAAGGCATCGTCGTCAACTACCGTGACATAACGGAAAAAAAGAACGACGAGATCAGGCTCCAAAAAAGCGAAGCGCTCTATCGCCGGGCAGAAGCCATGGGCAGGATGGGACACTGGGAATGGGACCGGCAAAAAGATTTTCTCTCCTTGTCGGACGAGCTCTACCGCATCTTGGAAATAGACAAGGAAAACTTCGGAAATCGGTGTCACGATTTTCACGACATGCTGCACCCCGCTGATAAGCCGGATTACCTGATTGCTCAGCAAACCACGGTGGCCAAAGGAGAAAAGCTGGATATCACCCCCCGGATCATCACTCCGGGAGGAATTACAAAATATGTCCATGTGCTGGCCGAGCTTGTACCGGATGAATTCGGAGCACCCCGCTATCTTTCCGGCACCCTGCAGGATATAACCGCCCAGGTGATCGCCCAAAACCAGATCATCACCGAACGCAATCTTTCCGATTCCATTATAAACAGCCTCCCCGGCGTATTCTACCTGTTCAACCGGGAGGGTATACATCTCCGCTGGAACAAGAATTTCGAAGAAGTCACTCAATACACCGCGGAAGAGATCCCCCTGATACGGACCTCCGACCTGGTCGATGACGACGAAAAAGAGCTCCTGGCCGAAAAGATAGAGAACGTCTTTCGCACTGGTGAAGACTCCGTGCTGGCCCATTATCTCCGAAAGGACAAGGTAAAGATCCCCTATTATTTCACCGGCAAAGCGATACTCTATGAAGGCCAGACATGTGTGCTGGGAGTAGGTCTCGATTTTTCCGATAGGTTCGCCGCTCAGGAAAAGATCAAAAAAGCTACCCAGCAGCTCCGCGAACTGGCTGCCCACCTACAGAATATCCGGGAAGAAGAACGTATCGAGATCGCCCGGGACATCCACGACGACCTCGGGCAACAGCTGACCGCCGTACAGATAGCGTTGTTCCGGCTGGCCAAACAATGGGGGCATGACCAGGCGTTGGAAAAACAGCTGCAAGGGATCACGGATATGATAGCCCAGGTGATCGGATCGATCCGCCGAATCTCCACCCAGCTCCGTCCCGCCGTCCTCGACGATATCGGCCTCGTCGAAGCGATGAAATGGCAAACGGAAGAATTCGAAAAACGTTTTTCGATACCCATCACGGCTATTTTTTCGGATATTCCCGATAACTTACAGCAGGATATCGCCGTTGCCCTGTTCCGTATCTACCAGGAAACGCTGACGAATATCGCCCGGCATGCCGCCGCCCGCCACGTCCGGGTACAGCTCACCTCCGATGACCGGTACATCAGCCTGGAAGTTCAGGATGACGGGCGGGGCTTTGACGAAGAAATCATCGGCGCGACACGCACGCTCGGCTTGCTGGGCATGAAAGAACGGGCGAACATGATCGGCGGAGAGGTAGAGATCAGCTCACAACCGGGAAAGGGGACGTCGATAAAAATTGTGATTCCACGCGATAAAAATAAATAGCTGCTTATGCGTTTCTTGATTGCTGACGACCATGCTATTGTTCGAAAAGGCCTCGCAGGCGTACTCCGTGAAGAATTCCCCTCGGCGGAAGTGGTGGAGGTCAGTGACGCCGAATCGCTCTTTAAAACGGCCCTCAAAGGCGAATGGGAGCTGATCATCAGCGATCTCTCCATGCCCGGCAAGAGCGGTCTCGAGATCCTTTATGATATCAAACAACACTTCCCCGCCATCCCGGTACTCATTTTAAGCATCCATCCGGAAGAATTGTACGGCACCCGTGTCCTCCGCGCCGGGGCATCCGGCTATCTCAATAAAGACGCCCCGCCCACCGTCCTGGTAAAAGCCATCCGCTGGATCCTTCAGGGCCGGAAATATATCACACCGACCATCGCCGAAAAACTGGCCGACGACGTCTCCTTCAACAAAGAGAAGACTTCACACGAACTGCTGTCAAACCGGGAACTGGACGTCCTGAAAATGCTCGCCTCCGGCGAATCGCTTATCCGGATCGGCGAAAGGCTCGCCATCAGCCCCAGTACCGTGAGCAGCTTCCGGGGAAGGATCCTCAAAAAGATGCAGCTCCAATCCAACGCGGAGCTCACCCGGTACTGCCTCGAACACGGGCTCATTTAAGGATTACAGGCCCTGTAGCTCGATCTTTACACCCAATAGGGCGGCGCCCCTACATTGTATTCTCCTGAAGATCACTAGTTTTACCACTGGGAACTAAGTAATTAATTAGAATGCGGGCATGCTACACTTCCTCATAGCCGACGACCATTTTGTCATGCGACAGGCCATCATCCAGATCGTCCGGGACGACTGGCCCGACGCCTTCTGCGCGGAAGCGGCCAACGGCCTGGAACTCATTGCCAAAGCCACGGACGCCCCCTGGGATATCATCATCTCCGACATCTCCATGCCTTCGCTCTCCGGCATCGAGGCCCTTGGCGTGCTAAAAAAGACCATCCCCCACATCCCCGTGCTGATCACCAGCATACACGGAGAGAACAGCTATGCCCTCAAGGCTATCCGGTCCGGCGCCGCAGGCTTCATCCCCAAAACACTGATCCAGGTGGAACTGGTCAAAGCGGTGCTTACCGTCCTGTCCGGTAAAAAATACCTGACCCACGACCAGGCTATTCAATTGGGCAGTTTGTAGCGGAAACTTTACATCCGATAGCGGGAAATCCCACTCATATTGGCCGGCTCAGCTATTTCTCCCCGTGTTTTTTCATCTTTTCTTTGCACCCGATTACATGTATAATGAACACGACGCGATTTAAAGATTTTCTCTCGAGACTGATTGTTACGCGACGGCATAGCGAAGAGAACTATCTCGTCTTGTTCGAACAAGCCTCCGATGCCATCCTGCTCAGCGACGGCACGGGCAACATCCTCGATTCGAATAAATCGGCAACGCAGCTCTTTGGTTACAACCGCCGCGAACTGGCCGGCATGCACATCACCGACCTCTATACCCGGGGAGAACTCCAGGAAAGATCCTTACAGTATAAAGACCTTCTCACCACTACGGCCGTTCGCGCGGAAAGAACGATCATCCGCAAGAACAGTCAGCAAGTCCCCGTAGAAGTCGCCGTCAAATTACTCCCGGATGGACGCTTTATGGCCATCCTCAGGGACATCAGCGAAAGAAAAAAGACGGAACAGGCACTCAAAGCCGCCGTGGAACGATATGATATCCTGGCGCAGGCCACCAGCGACACCATTTGGGATTGGGATATCGCGGGCAATACCAA
>Ga0210396_10005761_pt1 | contig 11909 bp, 12 predicted proteins | sample IncBWH17OmetaG_FD_155466 | JGI IMG/M metagenome (GOLD analysis project Ga0210396, IMG submission 155466) | Forest soil microbial communities from Barre Woods Harvard Forest LTER site, Petersham, Massachusetts, United States - Inc-BW-H-17-O ...
GAGCTCGTCGACGCCCGGTACGGGGCGCTGGGCGTCCGAGGTAGTGGACACGACCTGGTGGCGTTCATCTATGAGGGAATCGATGAAAAAGAGCGCGAGCGGATTGGGCACTTGCCCGAGGGCCGCGGTGTGCTCGGCGTATTGATCGACGACCCGAAGCCGATCCGGTTAGACGACATCGCGCAACACCCGGCTTCGGTGGGATTTCCCCCGAACCACCCGCCAATGCGGGCGTTCCTCGGTGTGCCCGTCCGGATCCGTGACGAGGTATTCGGCAACCTGTATTTGACGGAAAAAGCCGACGGGCAACCGTTCAGCGAAGACGACGAGGTGCTTGTTAAAGCGTTGGCCGCCGCTGCAGGGATCGCCATCGAGAATGCCCGTCTCTATGAACAATCCAGGGCTCGTCAATCCTGGATTGAGGCGACCCGCGATATCGCAACGGAGCTGCTGTCCGGCGCCGACCCGGCGAGAGTATTCCGGCTCATCGCCGATGAAGCCCTGAAATTGAGTGAGGCCCAAGCGACTTTGGTCGCGGTTCCGGCCCCTGATGGCAAACCGCCCTCCGATGTGGATGAACTGCTGGTCGCCGAAACCGCGGGAAAGCTACCCCCGCTCGGTGCGGCACCAACGATACCGGTCCGAGGAACGCCGGTCGGAGACGTTTTCCTGGACCGAACTCCACGGCGATTCGACAATCTCGACCTCGAGATCGGCGAGGTGGAGATCCGTCCCGGTTCCGCGCTGGTGCTGCCCCTTCGCGCCACCGACAAGGTCGCGGGTGTGCTAATCGCATTGCGGCAGGATGATGCCACGCCATTCAGCCACGATCAGGAAGAGATGATGGCCGCCTTCGCCGACCAAGCAGCGCTCGCCTGGCAGCTGGCCACCTCACAGCGCTTGGCGCGCGAACTCGATGTCCTGGCCGACCGCGACCGTATCGCTCGAGACTTACACGACCACGTCATCCAGCGCCTTTTCGCCGTCGGGCTTGCCCTGCAGGGGACCATCCCTCGGGCGCGATCGCCCGAAGTACAACAACGGCTCTCGGATTATGTCGACGACCTGCAAGCGGTCATCGAAGAAATCCGGACGACGATTTTCGATCTCCATGGGCCAGCCTCGGGAATGACCCGGCTGCGCCAGCGGCTCGACGACGCGATCGCCCAATTCTCGGACGGGACGTTACACATTACGACGCAGTTCATCGGACCACTCTCGGTGGTCGATGCCACCCTGGCCGATCACGCCGAAGCCGTTGTGCGCGAAGCGGTGAGTAACGCCGTGCGACACGCACACGCGACCACGCTCACCGTCACCGTCAAGGTCGAAGACGAGCTGTCTATCGAAGTGGTGGACAATGGCAGCGGGATGTCCGACGGCACCAAACGCAGCGGCCTGGCAAACATGCATTATCGCGCACAGCAGGTGGGCGGCACGTTCACCGTTGACACCGCCCCGATGGGAGGCACGTTGCTGCGGTGGTCCGCCCCGTTGCCCTAACCGACTTGCGCGATGTACTTACCCGTGCGACTCGCGTGCCACGATGACCGGCATCCGCGCCAGCTGGGCAACGGTTTCGCTGACCGAACCCACGAGCATTCCGGCGAATCCGCCGCGGCCACGACTGCCGACCACGAGCAGCTGGGCTTCCTCTGAGCGTTCGACGAGCGCCCACTGTCGTGGGATCCGGCGACTACCAGCTCGGCGTCTTTGGACAGGCCAACCAGTGTGGGAATGGCTGCCGACGACAAGACCTCAGTGTGGAGCTGGATGGGACCTGGGCGGTCGCAAGCATTTTCAGCAACCTTGACCGCGTCATCAAGCAGTCGGCGCCCGTGTTCTTTCTGCCATTGCGCCAAGCCCGGGGACAGCGGCGTGTTCCACCACGTGGTTAAGTTCGGCGAAACCGCGTTCACGAGCGTTAGCGAGACATTACGTAGCTCTGCATCGCGCGCCGCCCAATCCACCGCTACCTTGGCGGCCGGCGAGTCGTCGACACGACGACGATCCCCAATTGCGCGTTGCGCGACGACATGGCTTCTCCTGTAGGACCGTGGGTTTTCAAAGGGCGCCCCAGCAACGGTATCGGCGCTAGGCACGGCGGGTCAGGGTCATTCGTCACTTGCGATGTGGCCATTGGACCCGCAAGTGTGCATCGTCGGGCGCCTGCGGCTGTCAGGAAGTCCTCTGAAGTGGAGTCTTTCGGCTCTGGCGGCTGCCACCTGTGCGGGGCGACGCTGGATTCACTACGTTAGCCACAGAAAGCGGTGTTCCGATGAGCGCTCACTTCCCGGATCACGAGACCGTCTGCACGGCCTTGTCGCTGGCAACCCGTGCGCCGTCGGTGCACAACACACAGCCGTGGCGGTGGCGGGTGGGCTCGGACAGTCTGCACTTGTATGCCGAGCGCGGGTTAAATCTACCTAGCACCGACCCTGACGGCCGTGACCTCATTCTGAGCTGCGGTATTGCCCTGCATCACTGCGTGGTGGCACTCGCGGCGCTCGGGTGGCAGTCGAAGGTCCATCGGCTACCCAACTCCGATGAATTCGAACACCTTGCCGCTGTGGAGGTTTACCGTCGTCCAGCTAGTGAGGTTGACATCACGCTGGCGGCGGCGATTCCTCGGCGGCGCACCGATCGGCGCCATTACAGCTCGTGGAGTGTGCCTTCCAACTATATCGCCCTGATGGGTGCTCGCGCGGCGCGCGCCGGGGTGATGCTGCGTCAGGTGGAGGCGTTGCCCCGATTGCAACATATTGTGGCACAGGCGGTTTGGCGACACGCGACCGACCACGATTACTTGACCGAACTGACCACCTGGAGCGGACGATACGCATCGCTGGCCGGCGTGCCGGCGCGCAATACACCGGAGTCCGACCCAGCCGCGCCAGTACCGCCGCGGCTCTTCGCCGGGCCCGCACTGGCGCAGCCACCCGGCACCGACTCGGTCCACGACAATGCCGCCGTGTTGGCGTTAGGCACCAAAGACGACAGCACGCTGGCGCGGCTGCGCGCCGGCGAAGCCACCAGCCTGGTGCTGCTGAGCGCAACCGCGCTCGGTTTGGCGAGCTGCCCAATCACCGAACCGCTGGAGATCACCGAGACGCGCGATGCCGTGCAGATCGAGGTTTTCGGGATCAGCGGGTTCCCACAGATGTTGCTGCGCGTCGGCTGGGCTCCGGTCAACGCCGACCCGTTACCGGCGACTCCGCGCCGCCCGCTAGAAGATGTTGTTGAACACCTGGATGGATCAGCCTTCAGCTGATGCCGCTATGGTTCAGTCAGACTCAGGCTTGAGTTCAGCCAAATCGATGTCAAGGTGCACGACACCACTGTCATAGCTCTTGTGTTGCGGATGCAGGCTGGCGTCGTGGAGCACCTTGAACATCAAGTGATTCGTGGTCGAGACGTCTGCGACCAAGTGCCGGATTCCGTTGGCGTGGGCAATGTGAGCGAGCCGCCGAAGCAAAACGGTTCCTACTCCGCGCAAGTGATCGTTGTGGGCCACGACGACAGCGACCTCCGCGGTTGCCGGTCTACCGCAGACCCCGTAGCTCGCGACGCCGATCAACCTTCCGGATTCGAAGGCGCCCAGTGCGTAGTCCTCACTGCTGCCGTCAGTGAGCTTGTCGGCCAAGGTTTTCAGATGGGCAGGGTGCATCGTGAAGAATCTCAGGTAGCGTTCGCGATCGCTGAGCGTGTCATGGAGCGCGATGACCGCATCGATATCCGCCGGTTCGAGCCGCCGCACCTGCACCGTGGCGCCATCCCGAAGCGTCGAGGTAAATACATCGTCCACGACTCTGCTTCCGATCATTGTCGGCCCGCCTGGGTATTCCGCTGGTAGCTACTAGGATCGGACAATCAACACCGAGCACTCGGCGTGTCCGAGGATGGGGTGGCGATGGGGCCCAATGAGACCCGCGACTTGATCGATATCAGCGCTGCCGATCACAGCGAGCTGTATCCGGCTATCACCCACATCAAGAAAATCGGCGATGCGGGTTCGGGTGGCAGCGTGGATTTTCACACTCGGGTAGCGCTGATTCCAGAACTGTACCCGCCGGTCCAGCTCGTCAGAGGGCATCTCACCGAGGTCGTCTCGCCACACGCCGAGAGCAAGGACCGGGGCGTGACGCAGCTGGGCCTCTACCATCGCCTGCTCGACAACGTGGTCGTTGCCGGGTGAATCGTTGACCGCGACCACGATCAAGGAGCTGTCAGGCTTCGGCCGGCGCTGTTGAGTGCGGATGATCGCGACCGGGCAAGAGGCGGCTTCGGCGAGCTCTGCGACTGTGGAACCCAGTAATGCCCGCGCAAAGCGCCCGATTCCCACCGAACCGACGCAGACCATTTCGGCGTTGCGGGATTCGGCGATAAGAGCTGTTGCGGGATCGCCTCGCAGAATCCCAGTTTCGACTTTGACTGGTTTGCCGGCGGCTGCCACCGCAGCGGCGGCTATCCTCAGCGCGGTCTCCGCATATTCAACTTCCATCTGCACATTGCCGACTGACGCGAACGGGGCTGGCTCGACCCGTTCAGGGATAACTTCGACGAGGCGCAGCGGGACCTCTCGGCTGACAGCTTCATCGACTGCCCATTCCGCGGCCCGGATCGCGGCTTGAGAGCCGTCAATACCGACGACGACAGAGGGTTTTGGTGTCTTCGCATCGCGCATTGCCGTTCCCGTCAACCCTTGAGTCGTAAAACTTCGGAGAGCGGTCGCCGCGGCGTCGGCGGCGGCGTTTTTTCGGTGACCGGAACCACGCCCACGCGGACGAGGACTTGCGGTACGGCGGCATGATCCATGAGCGACTTGATCAGTTCGCGGGTGACGGCGACCTCGGTTAGGTGCGTTACCGGGCAGGTTCCCAGGCCGGCCATCGTGCATTCCAACAATGTTGCGGACAGCGCTTCTCCGGAAGCCAATGCGTCGGCGCGGCCGTCGTCGTCGGTGGACAGCAGCAGGACCTTGGCGTGGTCTTCGGGAATTTCGAGGCGTCGTTCGGGCCGACGGGTGACGGGGAATACCCGTCCGACACCGACGCGGTCACCCTCGGCTGCCGATACGAGGGCACTGTACGGGATTCCCTCCGATGCCTCGAATGGCGCAGTCCACCAGTGCAGTTCGTTATGGTAGGGAGTGTCGTAGAACCTTAATGACTCCGCGATCTGGGCTGCCTCCTCGAGGCGCGGGTGCAAATCGTCGGGGATGACCTCCAGATGTACGGCTTGCCGGTTGACACTGCTGGCCACCACAGCTTCGACCGCCTGCCATTCTGTTGGTGCGCCGAACGGCAGCCGGTCGGTGCGGCGTGCCCCGATGGCGCTGGCGCGCATCCGATCTCGGTCGGTCACAAAATCCATCGGGGTGAACTCGATCGACGCCAGATGATTGGGGCTCTTGGGATTGGGAAACCGATCGATTTGCGACTGCCACCCGGCCGCGGCCACCGCTACCCGCAGATGGTCGAGCGCAGCGCCGCAACTGATGAGCGCTTCTCGTGCGGACCGGTCGGTGTCCATTACTCGACTCGGATCGAGGAATAACCGGAGTTGCCCACGGTTGAACACCCACTGCCAAGGTTGGCTGTTGTGCAGTGACGGGGCGCGGCACGCTGTCCGCACCGCATCCTCGATGACTTCGGTTTCCACCACGGTGCTAGGCATCTGTCAACCTCCCGATCTTTACCTGCCTCCAGGGTTCTCCGAGACGCCTGGCAGTGGCAGGGCCATTGGTCCTCGATCAAGGCGCCATCGGGCCATGCCCCGGCAGGCCGTCACCGGGTGTCGATGGCTCGCCTCAGCCGCGGGCGATCGTTGGCGAACCCACGAACCACGTGTGCACGCACAAAGCCGGCAACTACAGCTGCCGACGACGCCAGCGGCGACTGAGGTATCCCAATGGCCGGACAGGATGCACGATTGTGAGACGAACATTGCGCATCGTGGCCTCACGCGCTGCCCAATCGACCGCATACTTGGAGCAGGGGATCCGTCGACGCCGACCAAGATTACTCGAATAATTTATCGGAGCGGACATTACATCTCCTCACCGGATGGGCGACCTCTGCGGCCGCCGCTGTGTTGAACAGAAGCCGATCATTGCGAACTGTTGGTGCGTCCACCGTTATCCTCGACTAGGGATCGGATCTCTCGCTCCCACTGGGCATCCCGCATTCGATTGACGTGGGTACGCAGAGTGGCCACCACTCGTGCGGCGGCTAGGGCCACGATCAACCACCCCACAATTGCCACACTCAACGCGTCCATATCTGCGCGTGCTATCGGGGTCGGCTGATCTACTCGATTGCCATCGTTATCGAACCAGATCTGCAGCGGCTCACCCGCTTTGACGGCGTAATCCCAGCCGAGCACGTCGGCGTGATCAACGCCGTTGACCTGCCATCGGGCGTGCACCGTGGAGGCTGTTGTTTCAGGTGAAGCTGCTGGTTTGCTGTCGTCAACGGCTTTGGCCACCACGGCATGTCGCGTTCGAGCCTGTTCAAGATAGTTTCTGGGTCTCGGTGTCGTGGATCATCGTGCCGATTACCCTGCGCAAGCGGCGGCGATGACAATCAGTAAACCGGCCAGCGTGACGACCGCTGTTTCGATACGATCGCAGGACCGGATTAGCGGATTGCGGCTGAACAGGCGCAGGACCGGCCACGTCATCGGCCGGATAACAAAACTCTGCATGGCAACCTCACTTCGGGTTGTTCGCGATGTTGCATCCAACCTCGCAATTCAGAAGACCCGGTCTTAGGGTCCAACGTCTACAGGTGAGAGGCCCTACGGCTCCTGTCTGGTCGCTGGGCTCTGGATAGCGTGGTGGGCGTCCGCATGGATTAGGAGCACGCGATGAACAATGCAGAGCCACCCGGACCGGTTGTCGTTGGAATCGACGGCTCGGACGCAGCCGTCGGAGCCGCCGAATGGGCAGTCAAAGAAGCGATCCATCAAGATGTTCCGCTTCGGCTCGTTTACGTCATCCAAATTGCGGACGGGCCAATGCGCTCCGCTGATGCTTCGTCAGCCGAGGAAGACTATGCCGAGAGCTCCTTGCGCGCGGCTCGTTTGGCGGTGGAGGCGACTGGCCTGCCGGTGAAAGTCGACACAGCGGTGCTCTACGGAGACGTCGATTCTGCCCTGATCGCCGAGTCGAGCAGCGCTACCCTCATCTGCGTCGGATCTGTGGGGATCGGTCGGGTGGCCAACATGGTGGTCGGATCGACCGCGGCGATACTCGCCGAGGAAACACATTGCCCTGTGGCGATTGTTCGGCGCGATGAGAAATGGCCGCCGCCGGAGGCCGGGTTCATCGCGGTGGTCGTCGACGACCAACCCGACAACGACGAGGTCATGCGTTGGGCAATGGAGGAAGCCCGGGTCCGACGGGCTCCCGTGCTCGCGCTGGGCGTGTGGCCTTGGGCGCTTTTCGAGCACAGCCACGAAGGGTTCTATAGGCGCCTGGATGACTGGCTGCGGCGCTATCCCGACGTGCAGGTTGAAGTCGCAACCACGCGGTTGAGTGCGACTCGATATCTCGAGAGCTTTATTGGTGCAGTTCAACTGGCCGTTATCGGCAGCGAAGATGCCAACCGGGTGCCGCAGCTGGTTGGCCCTCAAGGTCTGCCGATCTTCGCCCATGCCGACTGCTCGGTGCTCGTTGTGCGTGGTAACCACCAACTATCGCCGGATGCCTCGGTCGAGCCGGGGTAGCCTGCACACGTGTTGCTGACCTCGCTGGACCCCGCCGCGGTCACCGGCGGCCGCGATATCGGCGACGCCGTCCGGATCGGCGACGTCACGCTGAGCCGCAGCGATGTCGTCGGCGCTGCGACATCGGTGGCCGAACGTGTGGGCGGCGCGGACCGGATCGCTGTCCTGGCGACGCCGACCGCCTCGACCGCGTTGGCCATCGCCGGATGCCTGATCGCCGGCGTGCCGGTGGTGCCGGTGCCCGCCGACGTCGGACAGGCCGAGCGGCGCCATATCCTCACCGACTCCGGGGCGCAGGCCTGGCTGGGCCCGGTGCCCGACGAGCCGGAGGGCCTACCGCACATCCCGGTGCGGACGCACGCCCGGTCCTGGCACCGTCATCCCGAGCCGTCCCCGCAGGACACCGCGCTGATCATCTACACCTCGGGCACCACCGGCCCGCCCAAAGGGGTGCAGCTGAGCGGCCAGGCGATCGCCGCCGACCTGGATGCGCTGGCCGAAGCCTGGCAGTGGACATCCGGGGACACCCTGGTGCACGGCTTGCCGCTATTCCACGTGCACGGGCTGGTGTTGGGTCTGCTCGGGTCGTTGCGAGTCGGAAATCGCTTCGTGCACACCGGAAAACCAACACCGGAAGCCTACGCAGCAGCCGGCGGCACGCTGTACTTCGGTGTGCCGACGGTGTGGTCACGGGTGGTGGGTGACACGGCGGCCGCCGCGGCGCTGGGGCCGGCGCGGCTGTTGGTGTCCGGCAGCGCCCCGCTGCCGGTACCCGTATTCGACCAGTTGGTCCGGCTCACCGGGCACGCGCCCGTGGAACGCTACGGCGCCACTGAGTCGCTGATCACGCTGTCCACTCGCGCCGACGGCGAGCGCCGTCCCGGCTGGGTCGGCCTGCCGCTGGCCGGCATCGAGACTCGATTGGTCGACGACGACGGTGGCCCGGTGCCGCATGACGCGGAAACGATTGGCCGGCTGCAGGTTCGCGGCCCCACCTTGTTCGACGGCTACCTGAATCGGCCGGACGCCACCGCCGAGGCGTTCGACACCGACGGTTGGTACCGCACCGGCGATGCCGCCGTCATCGACAGCGACGGTATGCATCGCATTGTGGGTCGCGAGTCGGTCGACCTGATCAAGTCCGGCGGATACCGTGTCGGCGCTGGTGAAATCGAGACGGCGCTGCTCGGGCATCCCGGGGTGGCCGAGGCGGCAGTGGTCGGGCTGCCCGACGAAGACCTGGGCCAGCGCATCGTCGCGTTCGTCGTCGGCGACGCTGATCCGAAAGAGCTGATTGATTATGTCGCCCAGCAGCTTTCGGTGCACAAGCGGCCGCGTGAGGTGCGGATCGTGGACGCGCTGCCGCGCAACGCGATGGGCAAGGTGCTCAAGAAGGAACTACTGACCCGCGGCTGAGAGGCAACGGCGTCCGAGTCTTTACAGCGTCTTTACAGCGCGACTTCTGCCTTCGTTGTGGGCAAGGGGAGGCGCCTTCCCCTACCGTCGTTACCGTGCACCGACGCAGCCAAACACCGATGCGACGGGTGGCTGCTGCGTGCCTGGTCGGCTCGGCAATCGAGTTTTACGACTTCCTGATCTACGGCACCGCGGCGGCGCTGGTATTTCCCACCGTGTTCTTCCCGCACCTCAGTCCTACGTTGGCCACCATCGCCTCGATGGGCACATTTGCCAGTGCGTTTCTGGCGCGGCCGGTCGGCGCCGCCACGTTCGGCTACTTCGGGGATCGGCTGGGTCGCAAAAAGACCCTGATCGCCACGCTACTGATCATGGCCGTCGCCACCGTGACCGTCGGCGCGGTTCCCAGCACGGCGTCCATCGGTACCGCAGCCCCGGTGATCCTGATCGCGCTGCGGCTGCTGCAAGGGTTTGCCGTCGGCGGCGAGTGGGCAGGGTCGGCGTTGCTGAGCGCCGAGCACGCACCACCCGGCAGACGTGGCCGGTATGGCATGTTCACCCTGCTCGGCGGCGGCACTGCGGCGGTGCTCAGCAGCCTGACGTTTTTAGGCGTGAATTTCAGCATCGGCGAAGACAGCCCCGCCTTTATGCAGTGGGGATGGCGCATACCGTTCATGATCAGCGCCGCCCTGATCGGTATCGCCCTGTATGTGCGGCTCAGGATCGACGAGACCCCGGTGTTCGCCGCGGAAAAGGCCCGAAACCTGGTCCCCACCGCGCCGATCGCGGAGTTGCTGCGCTTGCAGCGCCGGGAGATCCTATTGGCGGCGGGCAGCATCCTGGGCGGCTTCGGCTTCGCCTACATGGGAAACACCTACCTGACCGTGTACGCCCATTTCCATCTCGGCTACACCCGCAGCTTCATCTGGGCCGTCGGTGCGCTGGGCGGGCTGGCAAGCATCGTGTCCGTCGTGCTGTCGGCCAGTCTGTCCGATCGAGTTGGGCGTCGCCCGATGATGTTGCTGGGCTGGTCGGGATGTGTGCCATGGGCGCTTGCGGTGATGCCGTTGATGGACACCCACCAGCCCGTTCTGTACGCAATCGCCATCGTCGGCATGTCCGCGATCGCCGGGATCGGCTCCGGACCTACCGGAGCCTTGATTCCCGAGCTGTTCGCCACTCGTTACCGCTACAGCGGATCGGCATTGGCGGTTAATACCGCCGGCGTCTTCGGTGGCGGATTGCCGCCGCTGATTGCCGGAACACTGCAGGCAACCTATGGCAGCTGGGCTGTCGGTCCGATGCTGGCCATCCTCGCTGCGGCCAGCCTGGTGTGCACCTACCTGCTCCCTGAAACCAAGGGAACAGCTCTCCAATCCACTCCAGGTGCCGGCGTCGCAGCAGTGCCTTCCGAAGCTTGAGGTGTCCTCGGCTGGTCGCGGAGGTTACGGGATGGGGCCGCGCTACGGCGTCAAGCCAACCGTGATACCCACAAAAGTGCTCGTCTGACGCGCCTAGTTGGCGTGCAGATCTTCGTTGAGCGCGATGCCGCGGCCGTCGCGGGACACCACCTCGACCGCGCCGGTCACCGAGTTACGACGGAACAGCATGTTGCTACCACCGGAGAGCTCACGGGCTTTGGCCGAATTGCCGTCGGGCAGCGTGACTTTGGTGCCCGCGGTGACATACAGGCCGGCTTCGATGACGCAGTCGTCACCCAGGGAAATCCCCAGCCCGGAGTTGGCGCCCAGCAGACAATGCTTGCCGATCGAGATCACTTCGGTGCCACCGCCGGACAGCGTGCCCATGATCGATGCGCCGCCGCCGATATCCGAACCGTCGCCGACCAGCACGCCCGCCGAGATGCGGCCCTCCACCATCGAGGCGCCCAACGTGCCGGCGTTGTAGTTGACGAAGCCCTCGTGCATCACCGTCGTGCCTGATGCCAGATGCGCGCCCAGACGCACCCGGTCCGCGTCGGCGATACGCACCCCGGTCGGCACCACGTAATCGACCATGCGGGGAAACTTGTCCACGCCGTACACCGCGACCGGTCCGCGGCGGCGCAGTCGCGCCCGCACGATCTCGAAACCCTCGACCGCGCAGGGCCCGTGGCTGGTCCACACCACGTTGGTCAACACGCCGAAGAAGCCTTCGGCGTTGAGCCCCTGCGGTGCGACCAGTCGATGCGAGAGCAAATGCAGTCGCAGGTAGGCGTCGTAGGCGTCGACGGCCTTGTCGTCCAGCGAACCGATCACGGTGCGCACCACGACGGTCTCAGTGCCACGGTCGTCGTCGCGTACCGCCAGCGCCGCCAACTCGTCGGGAACCTCGGCCACCGATAGCCGGACCGTGCCGGCCTCGCCCGATTCGATCAATTCCGGTGCGGGAAACCAGGTGTCGAGGACCGACCCGTTGCCGGCCAACGTTGCCAGCCCAATGCCTGAAGCTGCAGTCACATGCCCCACGCTACTTTCCCGAGCCGAGCAGACGTAAAGGCCCCCAACACGCCGCGCCGTGAAAGGAGCTTTTGCGTCTGCTCGGCGTCAGAGGTCACCCACTAGGCTGGGATCGTGCTGGACCTGCGCGGCGACCCGATCGAGCTGACCGCAGCTTTGGTCGACATCCCCAGCGAGTCGCGGAAAGCGCATCGCCGACGAGGTCGAAGCCGCGCTGCGGGCGCAGACCTCCGGCTTCGAGATCATCCGCAACGGCAACGCCGTGCTGGCGCGCACAGCGCTCGGCCGCCCGACGCGGGTGCTGTT
>Ga0210396_10005762_pt1 | contig 11909 bp, 11 predicted proteins | sample IncBWH17OmetaG_FD_155466 | JGI IMG/M metagenome (GOLD analysis project Ga0210396, IMG submission 155466) | Forest soil microbial communities from Barre Woods Harvard Forest LTER site, Petersham, Massachusetts, United States - Inc-BW-H-17-O ...
ATTCTGGTGCGTCAGTCCCAGCATCTGCACGAGATAAGACATGGTGGTTTCACCACCGTAACTCTGCCAGTTGGTGTTGGTGATGAAGCTGATCGCAGTATTGAAGGAAAGATCTTCCGCGACGGCGGATTGCCCCGCCGGGTTGAACGGCAATACGGCCTGGAGCCGCATCACCGCGTAAAGAATGAGAAAACCACCGACATGGAAAAATAGCATCGCGACCGTATAGGTCAGCCAATGCTGTTCGCGCCTCTCGTCAACGCCACCGATCCAGTAAAGCCCGGCCTCGACCGGCCGCAGGATCGGCGACAGGAAGGTACGCTCGCCATTGAAGACGCGCGTCATATACCCGCCGAGCGGTTTGACCAGCGCGACGATGATGGCGCAGAACAGAAGAATTTGAATCCAGCCGATGGCGGTCATGGTCGTATGCCTTCAAGTTTGCAAGAGACAGTGCCGATCCCGGCCCCGGGCCGGTCTTTCAGCGGTCAGAACCGCTCCGGCCGCAGCAACGCGTAGGTCAGGTAAAACAGCAATCCCGCGGAGACGAGACCGGCGAGCGTGTAATCGAAGATCATGATTGAGTCCCTCCAGAGCGTTTCAAATAAAACTGTCCCGCACTTGATCCGGTGGGACCGGTCGGCGTGACGAAACGCGTCAGAATCTAAAGTCGTTCGCAGGCGTAGGTGTAACCGATCGCCGCCACGAAGAAGCCGAGGCCAAGGGCCAGCATGACGATGTCCAACATAAATGCTCCTTCGCGTGCTGCACTGCGCAAGTGTTGCCATAGGGCCGGTGGCGGCGGATCAAACGGAATCGGAGCCGCAACCTGCGGCTTGACCGTATTAGTCGTCGTCAAGTGCCACTCCACGCATAGGTTTTCGAGGCGGTGGCCATGGCGACGTTATAGGAATCTCATAAAGAAGACGCGTTCCCGCCTGCCGTCTCCGCGCCTGCGGCGCCGATCGAACCAGCGGCTATTAAATGGCTATATCTTGCGGCTCCCTGATATCTCGAAATCCTATGCGGTCATCGATTGAATGCTGCCGCGAAGATTCAGCCCGCACGCTCTACCCAGAGGTATGAGTTTTGCTTCGAAAATCGCATCAACTTTTGCTGAATGGCACGATGGCGCTGGGCATGATCGCCCTGACGCTCTCAGCGATCACCTGCGGGCCTGCCTATGCCGAAGATCCGGATATCAGCAGCCGGCGCGCCTCGGAGCGAACGGATTTTACCGACGAGGAAATCAAGGACGGCTTTTTCAAGATTGCGTTCAACGCCGAACTACAGCTCGGCGCACCGGCGGAACGCGTGCGCAAATTCGATGAGCCGGTCAGGATATTCCTGGACAGCAAAAGCAATATCGACCGGCGTCCGGAGATCGCGGCGGTCGTCGCCGATATCCGCGCCCACGTGAATCATCTCGATGTCGCCGTCACCAATGACCGTGACGCCGCCAATTTCGTCGTCACGCTGGTCGCGGCCCGCGAGTTGGATCGGACCATTCGCTCGCTTTATGGCAATGACAAAGCAAAGCGAATCCAACAGACCCTTAATCCGCAATGCCTGTCCGGAATTGGTAAGGATCAGCGCTACCGCATCCGCCGCGCGGAGGTGATCCTGCCGGTCGATGCCGGAGATTTCACCTTCTACGACTGTGCCTATGAAGAACTGTTGCAGGCGCTTGGCGCCATCAACGACGACCGTTCGGTTCCCTGGACCATGTTCAACGACGACGTTCAGATGGGATTCTTCGACGTCTACGATCAGTATCTTCTCAATATTCTCTACGACCCGCGCCTTCGCCCGGGCATGACCAAAGAAGAGGTCAATGCGCTGCTGCCCGAGGTGGTGTCGACGGCGCGTACATGGGTAGGCAACATCAACCTGCCGCGCCACGCGGACGCCCAGCACCGGCCGGTCGAAAGCGACTAGGGATAGGGCCAGCAGTCGCAGCCAAGCGAATTCAAGGCAAGCCAATCCGGGGCCGTTACATTCGCCGGCTTACGGAAACATTCGCCGATCGCTAGTGGCGCGAAGAGCCCTTCGCCGACGACGAAGAATACTCGGTGATCCCGAAGTCGTTTCGATGCGCCGGCCGATTGCTCTGCTGCGTGGCCGCGACCTGACTGGCATGGCTGTATTTCGAAGGTGCACTGGCCGACGCCCCCGCCTGGGCCGCGTCGGATACCAGCAGGGCTCCGGAAAGAATGACGAGTGTTCCGGCGATGGTGGCGAGATGTCTATCCATGGCAGCCTCCATTTGGCTCGAGACAACCCAAACAGAACAAGCCTGAACGTTTCCTGGGCGACTATTTCCGTCCGACGTCTTTTGGCGTCGCGTTGTCCCTGCACGGGATGATGATATCAACTTTTGGTAAGCGCAAGAATCAAACAGCAAATGCTCGAATTATGAGCAAGACGTTTGCTCGGCCCAAAAAACAGCAATACTATTCCGCTATTATCTTCCAAGTTAAATCGGGCTTCTACAGTTCGGAAACTGCTCCCAGTAGCCCCGTCCGCTTACCGGAAAACCCACCTCGTGGCCGGTCCATGGGCGGCATCCCCGCTGCAAGTCGCGGAGGCTTCGGGGGCGCGACCGGATGCGCCGTCGGCGCATCACTCTCCTGGGCACTACTTTGCCGTCTTCGCCGGCTCGGTCGGGCGGGCCACGCCCCACGGATCGTATCCCTGTTTCGGCGTTGGGATTCGGTCCAGCGCGGACTTGTAGGCCTTCTCATCGACTTGGGGACGGGTGTCGGTGGAGGGAGCGGCATGGCTCCCTTTCTTCATCCCTTGCGGATAGGCCGGAAGGGTCAGCGATGAAATGATCCCCGCAACGATGATCGCCACCTTGATCGCTTTTGTCCTGCCGGTCATGCGCCTCTCCTCGGCTATGCAGCTTTGTCGAATCCCGAGTTTACGGACCCCGCGCAACTTGTCCAACCCATCCGGTGTCTGGAGGTCCGGGATGGAGGAAATTCAGATTCAAAATTGCGGCACTGCCAAAAAGGTAAGGGCTACTGTCATTGAATTCTCCCTGAATTCACTCATATAAATAAAATAACCTCTTGTTGCTGCAATGCGATGAGAGATACCTTTTTGAGCAAATTGAAGTGGGAATGCGCGATGGCCGCCGACACGCCTTTGCCAGCGAGTCCGCCAAAAAAGGTCGATCCCAAACCGTCTCCGCAAGTCTGGTTTGGTGGGGTGGCAGTACGGACGCTTTTCCTGATCGTGCTGACGGTGATCACCGCACGGGTCGCCAGCCCCCAGATGGAACACCTCTCGTCACTCTACGAAACACCGGGTGATCTCGTCCGGGTGCTGCTGGGTTTCGGCGTGTGTGCGTGGTTTATCGTCAACCTTTTCATTCTACCCAAGGATGCCGGGGCCTATCGGACCTGGATGTATCTTGGTGTGATGATTTTGCCCCTCTCGCTCCTCTGCGCCTTCGTGGTTTGGTGAGCGCGCTGCCGCCTAAAAATTTTCTTTCACAGATTTGAGCGGCGCGGATGGTGCCCGGGCACCCGCCTCAACGCTGAATTCAATACCGCCGTCTTGCCCACGACATCGGAGATTTCGGGGCTGCTGCCATAGCGCAGCGGACCACGCCGCTATTTTGCATCCGCGGACCGGATGACCTCAGGCGCATCGCCCATGGCGCATTGGCGCCAATCCGGCACGGTGCAGTTGGTCGGCCACGCCCCGCCGAGCGCCATGAACAACGCGGCGGTATCGGACAGACGATTGGCTTCCGTTTGCACGCGCACCACGGACGCCGTCAGGTAAGTCTGCTGCGCGTTGAGGACCGCGAGCTGGTTGACCTGGCCCGCCTTCAACTGCTGCTGGACGATGTCGAGGCTGGCCTTGGCGGCGACCTCCGCCCGCAGCGCCGCCTTCATGGCGCGCGCATCCGCTTGCAGCGCCCGCAAGGCATCGGCAACGTTCTGGAATGCGGTGATGACGGCGGCGCGATACTGGGCTTCGGACTGTTCGAGCGCGGCTTCGGCCGCCTTCTGCTTATAGTAAAGCGTGAAACCATCGAAGATCGGCGCGGTGGCGCTCGCTGTCAGGGTGTAGAATCCGACTCCGGGCGTGAAGACTTGCGCATAATTGGCTGCCGCCGATCCGCCATTGGCCGAGAGCGCGATATTTGGAAGCCGGGCCGCGATCGCCACGCCCACCAGGGCGCTGGCCGAATGCATGCTGGCTTCCGCCGCCCTCACATCAGGCCGCGCGTCGACAAGCTTGCTCGGCAGGCTGATCGGCAGATTGGCGGGCAGTTTGAGGTGCGCGAGATCGAACTTCTGCGAAACCTCGTCAGCGGCATACTGCCCTGCCAGAGACGTCAGCAAATCCCGTTGCTGGGCAAGCTGCTTTTCAAGGGGCGGCAGCAGCTCTTCAGCTTGAGCGAGAGCCGCGTCCTGGGCCAGCACATCGGCCTGGGCCGCCTGGCCGAAACTTTGCTGGCGCTTGAGGATTTCAAGCAGGTTACGCTCGATCGCGATGATGCGCTGGGTCGCGGCGATCTGTCCGCGCAGCGACGCTTCCTGGATCGCCGCCGTCACCACGTTGCTGGTCAGCGTCAGATAGGCCGCCTCGAGCTGGAACAATTGCTGTTCGGTCGTGGCATCCAGATTCTCGACGGCGCGGAAGTTGGCGCCCCAGATATCCGGCACGAACGATACCGTCAGCTGGTTGGTCACGAGCGAGAACTGGGTCTGCGGTTCCGTTATTGGAACGGGTGGCACCTGGCTCGGGTTGGAGATCAAAAACTGTTGGGGCGTCGTATTGCCGGTGACTTGCGGAAAGAACAGTCCGCGCTGGGCCTGGGCATTGTATTGAGCAACCTTGATCGCGGCCTCGGCCGCCTGCAGATTCGGATTATGATCGACCGATTGTTTGATGAGTTCATTGAGAAGCGGCGATCTGAACGCCGCCCACCAGCGCGCGGAAACGTCGGCGCCTGTGACAAAGTGCTGACCGGCGACATGCGGCGGGCCGTTTCCGGCATCCGGCGACGCCAGCTTCCCGTGCACATAACCGTCGACCTCGGGTTTGGCCGCGGGATTGAAATTCGGTCCCACCGCGCAGCCTGAAATGACCATCGAGAGCACAGCGAGGATGGCCGTGCCGGCGAGCACACGGCGCTTGCGGCCATAGAGATGCGGATACGGCTTCCACCTAACCATCTGGATTACCCTCGACGGCCACATCGCCTTCCGTCTCGCTCGCGGTGTCTTCCGTGTCCCTCGAGAGAAATATCTTCCGAAGCGCAGGCGCCACCACGAGCAGCAGCAGCGGTCCGATGAACATGCCCCCCACGACGACGGTGGCCAGAGGACGCTGCACCTGACTGCCGATGCCATGAGAGATCGCCGCCGGAAACAGCCCAACGCCCGCCGACAGCGCCGTCATCAGCATCGGCCGCATCCGTTGTTCGGCACCATGGAATACGGCTTCGGCGATGTCCATTCCCTGCGCCCGGAGTTCGCGGAAATAGGTGATATTGAGAATGCCGTCCATCACGGCGACACCGAACAGCGAAATAAAGCCGATCGCCGCGGAGACGCTGAAATCAAGCCCGGCGAAATAAAGCGCGATCAATCCGCCGCCGATCGCAAAGGGAATACCGGCCACCGCCAGAAGGCTGTCGCGCAATGAATTGAACAATCCATACAGCAGGACCAGGATCAACAGCAGCGTGATCGGAACAACGACCATGAGCCGCTGCTTGGCGGCTTGCAGACTGTCGAATTCGCCGGCCCAGATGATCCGATACCCGTTCGGAAGCTTGATGGCCTTGGCGACCCGCTCCTGGGCTTCCGCGACAGTGCCGCCGAGGTCGCGGCCGCGAACACTGAACTTGATCGGAATGAAGCGCTGGCTGCGCTCGCGGTAGATGAACGAAGCCCCGGTGTCGAGCGTGATATCCGCAAGCTCGCTCAGCGGCACGTAGCCGTTGGTACCGGACGGCGTTGTATAGCTCACCTTCACGGTACGAATGGCATCGATGCTGCTGCGGTACTTGGGATCGAGTCTGACCGCCAGGTTGAATTGCCGGTCCCCCTCCAGAACGGTGGTCGCGGTGGTGCCGCCGAGGGCCGCCTGGACCACGGTGTTGACGTCGCCGGTGTTGAGGCCATAACGGGCAGCCTTTTCGCGATCGACCTTGATATTGAGGTTGGGTTGCCCGAGCAGATGGAATATTCCGAGGTCGGCCACGCCCTGGACCTTCGCCATCTCGGCCATCACCTGGGTGGCGAGCGACTCCAGCGTCTGAAGGTTCGGCCCGATAATCTTTACCGAATTGGCGCCCTTCACGCCCGACAGCGCCTCCTCGACGTTGTCCTGGATGTATTGCGAGAAATTGAACCCGATCCCGGGCAATTCCTCGGCGAATTCCTTCTGCAACTCCTCCGTCAGCTTTTCCTTTGTCAGGTTCGCCGGCCACTCGTCGAAGGGCTTGAGCGGCGCAAACAGTTCGACGTTGGAGAATGGCGAGGCATCGCTGCCATTGTCGGGGCGGCCATGCTGCGACACCACCGTGATGACCTCCGGGTGCCGGAGCAGTATCTCGCGCATTTTACGGGTGACTGCTGTTCCCGCGTCGAGTGACATCGTCGACGGCATCGCGGCCCTGATCCAGAAGTTTCCCTCCTCGAGTGCGGGCAGGAATTCGCTGCCGAGTCGGGATGCAGCCAATCCGCTCAGGCCAAGGAAGACGACGCCGACAATCACAGCGACCTTGAGATTGCCGAGCGCCAAGCGAAGCACGGGCGTATAACTCCGGCGCAGAGCGCGCACGATAACCGTTTCGGTCTCTTCGATGTGCCTGGGAAGCAGCAAGGCCGCCAGAACCGGCGTCACCGTGAAGGTGGCGAGCAGTGCGCCGGCCAGCGCATAGCCGTAGGTCCGCGCCATCGGTCCGAAGATCTGGCCTTCGACCCCCTGCATGGTGAACAGCGGCACGAACGCCGTGACCGTAATGGCCGCCGTAAAGAACACGGCTTTGTCGACCTGCAGCGCGCTGACAAAGATGATCCGCAGCCGCTCCGTCCACCGCTGGCTTGAACTGCCCGTCGATTGCGCCGACGTCGGATCAGTACCCCAATAACCTTCGGAAAGATGTTGAAGCAGCGTTTGCCGATGCTCCGGGCTGGATTGGAAGTTTCGATAGATGTTTTCCATCATGATCACGGCGGAGTCGACAATGATGCCGAAGTCGACCGCGCCCAGCGAAAGCAGGTTGGCCTCCTCGCCCTGTATGACAAGGATGATGATGGCGAAGAACAATGCGAACGGAATGTTGGCGCTGACGATGATAGCGCTGCGGAGATCGCCCAAAAATATCCATTGAATGAAGAACACCAACAGACAGCCGAAGATCAAATTGTGAATGACCGTATGCGTGGTGACGCCGACCAGCGTGCTGCGATCGTAGTAAGGAACGATCTTGACTCCGGCAGGCAGGCTGCCGTCGGAATTGAGTTTTTCGACCTCGGCCTGGATCTTTGGAATGATGTCGTTGGTGTGCTGGGTCCGCCCCATCACCACGATCGCGGTAGCAACATCGTCTTCATGATCCCTGCCCCCGATCCCGAGGCGCGGCACAAAGCCGACGGAAACGGTCGCGACGTTCTTCACCTGGATGGGAAGACCGTTCGACTGACTGAGGACAATGTTCTCGATGTCCTGGACCTTGTAACCCTTTGTGACGTCGTCGGCGCCGCCGCTGTCGACCAGTCCGACGCCGCGGATATTGACCGACTGCTGTCCGATCGTGATCTCGCGGCCGCCGACATTGATGTTGGCATTGCCGAGCGCCGCAATGAGTTGCGGGATCGTGATGTTGTAGGCTTCCAGCTTTTGCAAATCGGCATCGACATTGAATTGCTTGGTGGTGCCGCCCCAGGCGTTGATCTGCACCACGCCGGGAATAGTCAGGAAACGACGGGCGACGACGTAATCCTGCAATGTCCGCAGATTGGTCAGTCCAAAATGCGGAGGACCGACGAGCTGGTAGCGATAGATTTCGCCAACCAGGCTGGACTGCTGAATCTGGGGGACCTGATTGCCCGGCAGGTTGACGTTTTGCTGCAGGCTGACCGACGCCTGCGAGAGCGCGAAATAGAAATCGACCCCGTATTTGAAGGTCACCCGGACAAACGACAGGCCGTAAAATGAGGTCGAGCGAATATTGACGACGCCAGGCGTCGGATAGAGGCCCACTTCCATGGGGATGGTGTAGTACTTCTCCATCTCCTCGGCAGACAGGCCCGCCGCCTGCGCGGTGATTTCAAGAATGACCGGAGCTGGATTGGGATAGGCTTCGATATTGAGCCGCGAAAATGCAACAAGTCCGGCAGCGCAAAACACCACAAGACCCAGGACAATGATCGCACTGCGCGTCAGACCGAACTCAAGTAGAGACTTTATCAAGTGCCCCCGCAACGTATCTTTGGATTAGCGAACCTTTTGGATTGACGAGCCCTTTTAACGGGCTCCTTTAACGGGCCTCGGCCCGCTCAACCAGCATCGCCCAACAATAGTTTGTTGCTGAGAAATACCGCGCCATCGGTGACAACGGTTTCTCCCGGCGAAAGGCCCTCCAGGATCTGGTCCCAGCCATCCTGTTGCAGGCCGATCGTGACGGTTCGCCTGGTGAAACGGCGCCTGTCGCTGGTGACCCACACCGTCATCGTCCCGTCACCTTCCCTGACCACGCCTTCGGTAGGCATCGCGAGAGAATGAGCGGTATCTCCGACATGAGTGACAAAGCTGGCGAACATTCCCGACCGGAGCTTATGCTGCGGGTCATCGATTTCAGAGCGGACCAGTTGCCGACGAGTGTTCGGATCAATCATCGACCCCACCGTCGTCACGCGTCCTCTGAAGACTGTGTCGGGATAGGCCGGTACCCTGACCTCGACGTCCTGACCGATCTTGTAAGCCGGCGCGTCCGTCTCAACGACATTCGCCAGCATCCACATCGTCGACACATCCGCGACGGAATACGGCGGCGATGTACTGTCCGGCTGGGTCAGCAACCCGGGGGCAGCGTTGCGGGCCACGATCCTGCCGGAAATCGGACTGGGGACCCGCAAGGTGGAATCAACCTTGCGCATCTCCACGACCTGATCGATCTCGGCATCGGTCTTGCCAAAGATGCGGACCGCATCCCTCGCGGCCTTGTAGTTGCCTTCCGCGGTCTGCTGATCCGAAGTCGACTGATCGACATCCTTCTGTGCGCTGCCCCCCGCCTTCAACAAATTGGTCGCGCGCGCCAGCGTCCGCTTCTGCAATTCGAGCACACCGGCCGACGCGAGCAGGGTTGATTCCGCCTGCAACAGATCGGGACTATCGATCGTGAACAGGACGTCGCCCGACTTGACATCGTCCCCAATGTTGAAGTTCGCCTTGAGGATTTTCCCGGGATACTGGGAGAATACCTGGACCAGCAAATTTTCGTTGAACGCGATGGTACCGACAGCGGTCTTCAAAAGCGCGAAATCACGCGACGCCACCTGACCGATCCTGAGCGTGGCGGTCTGCTTTTCCGATAAATCGAGAGATTGCATATCGGCGGTTTTGTCGGATCCCGACGGAGCCGTTTCTATGGAAGCGGTTTGGTCTTTTCGTCCCGATTGACCGTCGGCACGCTCAATGAAACCCCTGCCCCAGAATAGTCCGGCTCCGACGAGCACGATCAAGACGAGCAACACTGCACGAGAGCGTCTCGACAGGCTTCCGAAAGTATTCACGTCAGCTACTCCGGCAAATCGATGGTTAGGCGAATAAGGACACCATCGGTCTTTACGTCATTTAACGTTGCAGACTTTATGCCATCACGCTTACACGTGCCTTACACCGATCCCTACTGTTTTGTCGCGCTCGATTTTTCCGAGCTTGTTGACACGCAATAAAACACGCTTCGCTTATTCTCAACGCAATTGTTGAAGAAAACAGCAATGCTATTTTTTCGCTATTTAACCGCCACTTTTCACTTCGAAAAAGGAAATTCCGGACGCGGCGATTACTTCCAGCGAGTTTATTCGCGCTCCGAAAAGATAATCCTCCCGGTCAGTTGTCCGCACACGATAGCTTCGATCGGAAATTTTTACGGGGTTGTAAGGGATCGCAGCTGCATCCACCGGCAGCACGCCCATCTCGCGCGCTACCTGTCGAACTTATGGAGTGATCCAGGCGAAATGACGAATTTGACGAGACCAGCATCAAGGCATCTCGGACACTGAGGCCGGATGCATCAGGCGTCCAAAATGCTATTGGCCCGATGGCGTGCGAAGCCCGTGCCAGGCGTCCCGCACCTGATGATAATGAACCTCGGGCAGATAGTCCGGCGTGTTGAGATTGAGGACATGAACGTCGAGCCGTCCGACAGCACTCAGCAGCGTGTAGGACGCAATCACCCGGTCACGCTGGCTTTGAATCAACCTCGTGCGAGCATTCGTCAGATCCTGCTGGGCATTGAGGACATCGATCGTGGTGCGCTGTCCGCCGGCAGCCTCGCGCCGCACCCCCTGGAGCGCGATGCCCGCGGCGCGCATTTCGGACTCTGCCGCCGTGAGCGCGATCTTCGTGCCCTCATTGCTCACCCATGCGCTGGCGACTGCGGTTTGCGTCTGGTTTCTGACCCGCTCGAGCACGAGGCGGCTCTGCGATGCCAACTCCTTGGCTTGCCTGGTTTGCGAAGCCGCGGTGCCGCCGTCGTAAATCGGTACGTTGAACTGGCCCAATACCGAGGCTTGATCGGTGGCGGCGGTAGTCAGCGTTGGATCCGACTGAACAGCCCGGCTGGCGCTCGCCTGCATTGACACGGTCGGCAGCAGGCTGCTTTCCGCGACACTGATGGTGGTTTGAGCGACGTCGACGTCGTAAGCGGCGCCGAGAACTGCGGGATTTTCGTGCTCGGCTGCTTGCGTCGCCGTGGCAAATGCACTCGGTGAAAGGCCATCGACCGTAGAGGCCGCTACCAGTTGAGACGGAGCCTGGCCGATAACCTGCGTGTAGGTCGCCTTGCTTATCGCCAGCACGACTTCCGCCGCGTTGAGATCGGCCAGCCCCCGGCTGAGCCGCGAATCCGCCTGGGCCGTGTCGGTTGGCGTGACGTCGCCGGCGTCGAGGCGCCGTTTAGTTGTGGCCTGTATTTCACGCAGCACCGCAACATTGGTGCGCTGCGCCTCCACCAGAGCCTGATTGGCGAGCACGTTCATATAGACCGTCACGGCATCGAGAAGGACGCCTTGGCCGACATTACGGAGCGCTTCCCGCCCCGACTTGACCTGAAACTCCGCGACACGAACGCTGTTGGCGGTCTTGTTGCCGTTGTACAGAACCTGGCTGACCGTCACCCCGATGGTCCACGGACGCAATGTTGCGCTCTGTACGGTATTGTCGGGTAACAAGTTGCGGACCGCCTGTAGCCCCGCACCCAGGCTCGCCACAATCTGTGGCCGATAGCCCGCCAGCGCCTGCGGTACGTTTTCATCAGTCCCGCGTTGCCGGGCTCGCTCCGCATTGAGTTGCGGATTGGTCTGATAAGCTTTCACGAGCGCTTCCTGGAGCGTCTCTGCCGCGGCCGGATCGATCATCGCCAGATTGGCGATCGCCACCGCGCACGGCATTAGCCAGGCGAAGTGGGATCCCTTTCTTCGGGAATCCGGAGCGCATCTGACAGCGACGTCACTCACAATCTACCTCGACGGTCACAATGGCCTCTCATTCCGCAGGCGCCAGATGGCCTTCCGAGGCCAGATCCGGCCGGGTCCGCCGCGAGAACATCGAAATCAGGGCCGGCAACGTGATGAGGATGACAACAGGCGCGAGCATCATGCCCGTCACCACTACGATCGCCAACGGTTTTTGTACCTGCGATCCGATTC
>Ga0210396_10005763_pt1 | contig 11907 bp, 12 predicted proteins | sample IncBWH17OmetaG_FD_155466 | JGI IMG/M metagenome (GOLD analysis project Ga0210396, IMG submission 155466) | Forest soil microbial communities from Barre Woods Harvard Forest LTER site, Petersham, Massachusetts, United States - Inc-BW-H-17-O ...
CAAACTGCTCACCTATCTCATGAGCTTCATGACGCTGGGCATTTTCTGGGTCGGCCAACAGGCGCAGCTCAATCTTCTCGAGCGTACCGACCGCGATTTTGCGTGGCTTCACATAGGCTTCCTCGCCGCCGTTTCCCTCGTTCCGTTTTCAACTGCGTTTCTGTCGGAGTTCATCGTCTTCCGCATTCCGCTGCTCGTCTATCTGTTCAACATCCAGATGCTGGGGCTGCTGCTCTACGGAAGCTGGCAATTGGCGCGGCGGCACAAACTGATGAAGGACGATCTGCCGCCCAACATCAACCGCATCATCTTCCGCCGCATCGTCATCGCGCAGGCGCTTTACACATTCGGCGCGGCGCTGTGTGTGTTTTCGACCTTTTGGAGCATTGGCTTCATCGTCGCCGTGCAATTGAGCTACGCCATCGCCCCGCGCTTCCGCCCGTTTACATGGATGTAGTTTATTGAGTTGCCAGAATGTGCTGCGCAGCGAAAATAATGTGATCGTTGTAATTGAATCCCCAACCATCCGCGAGATCGTTATCCACTCTTCCAACGTACCGCCCATCGTCGATACGGTTGACGATTTCGACCCAGAAACGTTCAAAACCTCGTTCGGTTGATTCAACGCCAACTTTAACGAGTTCACCTACTTTAGCGGAAGTACGCTCCGTAACGCTGGGAATAAGAAACGTGTCGGGATGTTGCCGATTCAATTCGACACCATCGATCAAGACGGCTGGTAGAATTGGATGCCTGATTTCAATCATGCAAGACAGGATGCATGAAGCGGTGTTGCACCTCAACGGGCGTCCTGCTACGCAAAATCCATGAGTGACACACCCGCCACCGAAGCCGCGCGCAGGCGCACCTTCGCGATCATCTCGCATCCCGATGCGGGCAAGACGACGTTGACGGAGCATTTGCTGCTGCTCGGCGGCGCGATCCATGCGGCGGGCCTCGTGAAAGCGCGCGGCGCGGCGCGGCGTGCGCGGTCCGACTGGATGAAGATCGAACAGGAACGCGGCATCTCCGTCACCAGCGCCGTGATGACGTTCGAATATGCGGGCGCGATTTTCAACCTGCTCGACACGCCGGGCCATGAGGATTTCTCCGAAGACACCTATCGCACGCTTACCGCCGCCGACAGCGCCGTCATGGTGATCGATGCGGCGAAGGGCATCGAGGCGCAGACGCGCAAACTGTTCGAAGTCTGCCGCTTGCGCGATATTCCGATCATCACATTCGTCAACAAGATGGACCGCGAGGCCCGCGATCCCTTCGAATTGCTCGACGAGATTTCCGATCAGCTGCAACTGGAATGCGCGCCGATGAACTGGCCCGCGGGCATGGGGCTGAATTTCCGCGGCGTGTACGATCTCTATAGTGATCAGTTCTCCGTGTTCGGGCGCGACACGCATGTGGGCGACAATGCGCTGGCGGCGCTGGTTGATGCTCATGAAAAGGAAAAACTCGACGAGGATCTCGCGCTTGCGCGTGAAGGCCTGCCGCGTTTCGATCTTGCGTCCTATCGCGAAGGGCATTTGACACCCGTGTTCTTCGGCTCGGCGTTGAAGAATTTCGGCGTGCGCGAACTCATCGCCGCTCTTGCCGCTTATGCGCCGCCGCCGCGCGAACAGGCCGCCAAGGGCCGCTCGGTTGCACCGTCCGACAACGACGTCAGCGGTTTCGTGTTCAAGGTGCAGGCGAACATGGACCCGAACCATCGCGATCGCGTGGCGTTTCTGCGCCTGTGCTCGGGCAAATTCCGGCGCGGCATGAAGCTGAAACAATCCGGCACCGGCAAAAGCATCGGCGTGCACAATCCGATCCTGTTCTTCGCTGCCGAACGCGAAACGGTGGACGAGGCCTGGCCCGGCGACATTATTGGAATACCCAATCACGGTATTTTGCGCGTGGGCGATACGCTGAGCGAGTCCGGCGAGATCGTGTTCACGGGCATTCCCAATTTCGCGCCGGAAATCCTGCGCCGCGTGCGCCTTGCCGACCCGATGAAGCAGAAGCATCTGGCGCGTGCGCTGCAAAGCCTCGCCGAAGAAGGCGTCACGCAAGTGTTCAAGCCGATGATCGGCGCGAACTGGATCGTGGGCGTGGTGGGGCCGCTGCAGCTCGACGTGCTGAAATCGCGGCTCAATGCGGAATATGGTTTGGAAGCCGAACTCGACGCCTCGCCCTACGATACCGCGCGCTGGATTTCCGGCAGCGATGCCGATCTCGAGAAATTCATCGGCGCACATCGGGGCCAGATGGCCGAAGACCGCGACGGTGCGCCGGTGTTCCTCGCGAAAAGCACATGGGAGCTGGGCTACGTCGCCGACAAATTTCCCGACATGCGCTTTGCGAAAACGCGGGAACGATCAGAGGTTCACGCGGAAAGTTGAAACGCCAGCGGTGGGTGAACGCACCTAAACCTCACTGTCATGGCCCGCCGGAGTGCGGGCCACCCAGGTGACACGGGCTCCGCAAAGAAGAATTTTCTCAGTTCAATTCTTGTGGAAAAATCTTACGCCGCAGCCGCGCGCCAGCCGGCCATGATTTCGCGGGCGGCGTCTTCGCTCACGGATTCATAATTGGTGAGGCGCGCATAAATCTCTTCGAGGCTCACAAATTCCTCGCGCGCCGCAAGCACGGCCAAGGCGGAAAATGTCGAACGGCTGAGCCGCGCGGCCTTGCATGCAATCGCAAGCGCTTCGCCCGTCGGCTCGCGCAGGATGCGCGCCGCGGTTTCGGGATCGATGCCGATGTAACCGGCGAATTCGACCGTCCAATCCTGCCGCTTCTGCTTGCGTGCGCGTGCGATGAGCGCGGGCTCGTCAAGGCTCGCGGCCTCCGCTTCGCGGCGCTTCTTGTCGAGCAGCAACTCGAACGCCTTGCGCATCGACTCGGGGCAATCCTGCGGCCAATCCGCAAGCAGATCGGCCAACTCGCCGATCAGCATGTCGCGCTGCACGGGCGCACGCTCATTGGCGAGCGCCACAAGACGGAGCAGACGGTCGTTCGTCGCGGACATGGGGGCATTTTAGGCAGCCCCCCGTTAACGATCGGTTCAGTTGCCCGCGATGGCCCAGCGGTCGGGGTAAAAACCGTTGAAATCCGTGCGCACGGCCACGGAATAGGCGCCGATATCGCCGAACACGATGAAATCGCCCGCCGCAATCGTATCGGGCAGCATGAGAGGCCGCGGCAGCACATCGAGCGTATCGCAAGTCGGCCCATAAACGCGGAAACCGCGCACCTCGCCCATGCGGCCGCGCGCCCTTCCCTTGGGATCGAGCATCACGGCGCGCGCGCGATAATCCGCCGTCCATCCGGGCAGCGTGAGTTCGTCGAAGCTGCCATAGATGCCGTCGTTTATGTAAAGCTTGTCATTCTTGCGCAGGATCACTTGCGTGACGAGCGAGAGCCCTTCGGCGACAAGCGCGCGGCCGGGCTCGCACAGCACATGGAAATTCTTGTCGGCGGGAAGCGTCGCGAGGGCTTCCTTGATCGTGTCGAAATACCAGTGATAGGGCGGCACGTCATTGCCGGGATAAGGCCCCGGAAATCCGCCGCCGATATCGAGCGCGGCAATCTCCACACCCGCCATCACCGATGTACGCCGCGCCATCTCGATAGCCTGCGCATAGGAGAACGGCGAAAGGCATTGCGAGCCGACATGGAATGTAACAGCGGGCGCGGCACCCGCGTCCGCCACGCGCTTGAGCAGACGCGCCGCATCGTCCGGCGTCGTGCCGAATTTGCTCGACAGTTCAAGCACCGCGCCGCCAAGCGGCGTCGCAATGCGCACGAAGATGCGAAGCGATTTCGGCGATTTCGTTTCGGCGAGCAATTTGTCGAGTTCGAAATCGCAATCCACGACATAATCGGTGACGCCGTGCTTCTCGAACGCGATCTTCGCAGAACCCGGCGCGCGCACGGGCGCCATGAAATGACAAAGCGCGTCGGGGTAACGTCCGCGCACAAGCTCGATCTCATGCAGCGAAGCCGTATCGAAATGACGAATGCCCGAGGCATAAACCTGATCGAGCGCATGCGGCGCGGGGTTCGCCTTCACCGCGTAAAGCGTATCGCCCGGAAAATCGGTGACGAAACGTTTGGCGGACGCCGCGAAGCGTTCGGGATGGATGACGTAAACGGGCTCGACGGGGCGCGTCTTCTCGATCAACGCCTCGATCGTTGCATAACGCGGAAGTTCGGCGGCGCGTGCATCCATGAGGCGCGTCTTAGGGCCGAGGGGGCAGGGGGTCAAGTGGCGTTTGCGTGAAGTCGAACAGTATTCTCGAAATCGATTTTACTTGCGTCGACTGCCAACTATATTCGGCGAAAACTGCGAGAGAGGGGCGCAATGCGGGTTTATATATTCGGCCTGGTTTTTTCGATTGCGGGCACAATCGCGGCGCTGGCGCAAAACGGTAAAGTTCATCCCCCGCCCGCGGTGGACAACAATACGTTCGACGAGCACGAAGTGTGCCTGATGGTGCCGGGGATTTTCACATCCTATTCGATCGATGATCGGCTTGCGGCCTGCACCGCCGTCATCGAATCCGGCAAATATCGCGGTGAAGATCTTGGGCCGATCTATCTCAATCGCGCAGTGTTTCATGTAAAGAAAAATGAAGACGACGCAGCCCTTGCCGACATCGAAATGTCACATAAGGTTTGGCCCGATTCTCCGCGCCCGCTCATCGATCGCGCGGCAATCTATATGCGCCGGCACCAGATGGATCTCGCGCTTGCCGATCTGCATCAGGTTATTCAGGACAATCCTCATAGTTATGCGGCGCTGACCAACCGCGCATCGGTTTATTTCTTTTTGAAGAAATACGATCTGGCGTCGAGCGATCTGGATCGCGCACTCGATGCCAACCGCACGGGCAACACTGCCATGTTGCTGCGCGGGGAGATCGCGTTCCTGAAGGGCGATAAAACAAGCGCGCTGGACGATTTCGCACTATCCATCCAGTTCGATCCCGACAGGCCAGACGCCTACAACGCCGATTGTTATGTGCGCGCGCTGACAAGACAGGAAATGGAAAAGACCGCGCTGCCGGAATGCAACAAGGCGATCGAGATAGATCCCGGTGAACCGGGGATTCTCGACACTCGGGGTTTTTTGTATCTGCAACTGGGCCGTTATGCGGATGCGGTTGCCGATTACGATAGGGCGCTTGCGAAAGATCCCAAACTTGCGCCAACGCTTTACGGGCGCGGTCTCGCGAAGCAAAAGCTGGGCGATACGGCGGGTGCATCTGCGGATATTGCGGCAGCACAGTCACTGGTACCCAATATCGACAAGATTTTTGACACGCCCGCGATCTTTTCCTGGAGGCACGATAATACGGAATAGGCGCATCGCCGGATTAGAAGATTATCATTTCCCCAATCTGAGATCGAAGATCGTTTTCTTCCCATCGGCGCTGGGTTGATAGACGTAATGCATCTCGCCCATTGCGCGGGTGAAATCTTCGATGCGGAAGTCCTGGCGCACTTCGAACGCATCGAAACCCACGCGCACCATGAAGGCGAGTTGATCGAACAGGAAATGCCCGACCGCGCGGATTTCGCCTTTGTAGCCGAGCCGCGTACGCAGCATGCGCGCCCACGAGAATCCGCGACCGTCGCGGAAGATCGGAAATTCGATCGCGATGGCCGCAATGCGGTGCAGATCGCTTTTCAGCACTTCGGGATTTTCGCTCGATGCCAGCCGCACGCCCACCGGCGCATGGTGCGCGAACAAATTCTCGCGCTCGCCCTGAAAACGCGCGAGCGTCACCATGACGCCGGTGTCTTCGGGAAACGCCCTGCCGTCGGGCACGAACACGAACGGATCGGCCGCGAACGCGCCGTTCTTAATAAGCGGCATGGGTCTGTTCCTGATAGACCATGTTCTTGAACGGAACCATGCCGACGCGGCGATAGGTATCGAGCAGGCGCTCGCCATCCATGCGAAGTTTCAAATAGGCGTCCACCACGCGCTCGATCGCATCGACGATCTCGTCCTTGCCGAAACCGGGGCCCATGATTTCACCGACGCTTGCGTCTTCCGCGCCCGAACCGCCGAGCTGGATCTGGTAGAACTCCACGCCCTTCTTATCGACACCGAGAATGCCGATATGGCCCGCATGATGATGGCCGCAGGCATTGATGCAGCCGCTCATCTTGATCTTGAGTTCGCCCAATTCGTGCTGGCGTTCGAGATCGGCGAAACGCTGCTGGATCGCCTGCGCAATCGGAATGGAACGCGCATTGGCAAGATCGCAATAATCGAGACCGGGACAACAGATGATGTCGGTGATGAGGCCCGCATTCGCGGTGGCGAGGTCCAGCGTCTTCAGCCGCGCGAAGATCGCGGGCAGATCGCGCTTCTTCACATGCGGCAGAACGAGGTTCTGCTCATGCGTGACGCGGATTTCCTCATAGCCGTAATCGTCCATCAACTGCGCGAGCGCATCCATCTGATCCGCGCTTGCGTCGCCGGGCGTGGCGCCGATGGCCTTCAGCGAGATCGTCGCGATCGCATAACCCTTCGCGCGATGCGGCGTGAGATTCGTCTTCGCCCAATTCGCGAAATCCTTATCGGACAGTGCAGCGTCGAATTCGGGCGGTTCGTCCCCCAGATCTTCGAATTCCGGCGGCGCGAAATAGGCCGCGATGCGCGCGAGTTCCCGCTCCGGCAATTGCAGCGTGCCGGTTTTTTTGATCTCGGCGAATTCCAGCTCGGCCTGACGGCGGAATTCGTCCGCGCCGAGCTGGTGCGCAAGGATCTTCACGCGCGCCTTATAGATATTGTCGCGCCGTCCATATTCGTTATAGACGCGCATGCAGGCTTCGAGATAGGCGAGGATATCCTCGCGCGCGACGAAGCGGCCTATTTCAAGTCCCACATAGGGTGTGCGCCCCATGCCGCCGCCGACAAATACGCGATAGCCCGTTTCGCCCGCATCGTTCCGGATGATCTCGATGCCGATGTCATGGAATTTCACCGCCGCGCGATCATGCGCGGTTCCTGAAACCGCGATCTTGAACTTGCGCGGCAGATAAGAGAACTCCGGATGAAACGTAGACCATTGCCGCACGATTTCGGACAGGATGCGCGGGTCTTCGATCTCGCCCGCAATCGCGCCTGCGAACTGATCCGCCGTCACGTTGCGGATGCAATTGCCGCTGGTCTGGATGCAATGCATTTCCACGCTCGCGAGTTCGGCGAGGATGTCCGGCACATCCACCAATCGCGGCCAGTGGAATTGCAGATTCTGCCGCGTCGTGAAATGGCCGTAACCGCGATCGTATTTGCGTGCGATATAGGCGAATTTTCGCAATTGCTGCGCCGACAGCGTGCCGTAGGGAATGGCGATACGCAGCATGTAGGAATGCAATTGCAGATAAAGCCCGTTCTTCAAACGCAGTGGTTTGAATTCGTCTTCGGTGAGTTCGCCCGCGAGCCTGCGCTCGACCTGATAGCGGAATTGCGCCACGCGGTCGTTGACCATCGTGGCGTCGAATTCGTCATACCTGTACATGGGCTGCCTGTTTGCCGAGATCGCGCCGCACGCTTGGCCCCGCAGCCCGGATAATCTCGCGTTCCTTCACGGGGATGATGCGGGCGCCGTCCATGCGCACGTCGAAGAGATAAGTCGCCACGACCTCATTGCCTTGTACGAAACGGGCGGCTGCGGCGAGCGCGGCATCGGCGGCCTTCTGGTCGGCAAATACCTCGCCCTCGGCCAGTTCCGGCACCCATTCGCCTTGGCGCCAATAAAGCACCTGCCCGTCGCGAAGCCGGTTTGCGGTCAACATCTGGGAAGCGGGCGCTGGCATGAGGGATAAGTCACACTTCCGCCCCTCGAAATCAAGACTTCACAGAAGTGGACTGTGAATTTTCATAATTCACAGTCCTGTCGCGTGAATAATGCGGTTTCTCGCTACCACCGAATCATTTTACCTTACGATGTAATGTTCTCACGCTACCTTGCATTACATCGTAAGGATCATGGATAAGCCAGCCAAAACTCTGACTCCTGACGCCATCGCCGAAGCCGCTTTGGCTCTTGTCGATGAGAAAGGGCTCGACGCTTTCTCCACGCGCAAGCTCGGCGCGCGGCTCGGCGTAGAAGCCATGGCGCTGTACCATCATTTCCCGAACAAGGGGCTGCTCATGCGGCGCGCAGCGGCGAAGTTGCGCGAATCCATTCCGCTTCCGGCCGACAAGGCGATGGGCTGGCGCGCCTGGATGGGCCAGGCAGCGCGCAGCACCCGCGCGGTGGCGCTCACCCGTCCCAGGGCGTTCGCGCTGCTTGGGCCAAAAGCATTCGTTCCGCCTGCCGCTTTGCGCGTGCTTGTGAGCGCGGGCTTTCCGGAACGCGATGCCGCCCGCATGGCGCGCATCATGGCCGCATTTCTCAACGGCATCATCGCGGCCGAGATCGCCGAGCCCGAGGCGATGGAAGGCGCGTTCGAGCGCGGGCTCGTGATGATGCTCGACGGTATCGCGCGTTCGTTGCAAAGAGTCAGCGCTCCTTCTTGAGCGCGCTTTCGTGCCAGCGATGCAGCAGCGCCCATTCGAGCGCGGACAGCATGAAGAAGATCGCGATGCCGAGGGTTGAGAGCAGCGCGAGCGCGGCGAACATCTTGGCGATCTGCAAGCGGTTGCCCGCTTCGACAATGCGCCAGGCAAGGCCCGTTGCCGTGCCCGATCCCGCAACGAACTCCGCAACCACCGCACCGATCAGCGCAAGCCCGCCCGAAACCTTCATCGCGCCGAGCAGATAGGGCAGCGCCGTCGGGAATTGGAGTTTCCACATGATCTGCCAGCGGCTCGCGCCATAAAGCCGAAACAGATCGATGAGATTGTGATCGGCGGATTTCAGGCCCAGCGTCGTGTTCGACAGGATCGGAAAGAAGGCGACGATAAAGGCAAGGATGAGCAACGCCACATCGATATGCTCGAACCCGACCCATATGAGAATAAGCGGCGCGATGGCGACAACCGGCGTCACCTGCAATATCACCGCATAAGGATAAAGCGCGGTCTCGACGATGCGGCTTTGGCTGAACAGGAGCGCGAGCGTCACGCCGCCTATAACTGCAAGCGCGAAGGCCGCGAGCGTGATCGAAAGCGTTGTCCACAGCGAAGCCATGAGCGTCGCGAAATTTTCGACGAACGCGGCCCAGATGGCGCTCGGCGCGGGCAACACGAAAGGCGGCACGTTGTAATGCCGCACAAGAAACTCCCACAACGCGATGGCCGCGATGCCGACTGCGATGGGGATGAGGATTTGGAGGGCGCGATTCATGGCTGTGTCCGCGCGAATAGCAAGTGGCGAATGGCGAATAGGGGAAAAGATGGTTTCACTGTTTTCTTCCCTATTCGCTACTCGCGATTTCGCTATTCGCCATTGCACCGCGCAACGAAGCAGAAACTCTCCCGGCCCCATCGGCGAATTGTTGCGACATACGATAGTGTGCGTCGCGTTCCGCTGGCTGCATGAGCGCGATGTCGGCCGTATTGCGTCCGGGCCGCGGCGTCATCACGACGACGCGCGAGGAAAGATAAGCGCTTTCGAACACGGAATGCGTGACGAAGATGACCGTGAGATCATCCTCGCGCCACAGCTTCAGCAGATCGTCATTGAGCGACTGGCGCGTGAGTTCATCGAGCGCCGCAAACGGCTCGTCCATGAGCAGCAATTTCGGTTCGGCGGCAAGCGCGCGCGCAATCGAAACGCGCATCTTCATGCCGCCGGAAAGTTCGCGCGGGAATGCGCGCTCGAAACCGAAAAGGCCCACGCGCGCGAGTGCGGTTCGCGCGCGCGCCTCCGCTTCGCCGCGATTCATATGTTTGAGATCGAGCGGCAGCCGCGCATTGTCGAGCGCGCTCGCCCAGGGCATAAGCGTCGGCTCCTGAAACACGAAGCCGATTTCAGGTTTGCCGTTCGGAAACGTGACCGCGCCTGCGCTCGGCGCGAGCAGGCCCGCGATCACGCGCAACGCGGTGGATTTTCCGCAACCGCTCGGCCCCACAAGCGAAACGAACTCGCCTGCGTTGATATTCAGATCGAGCGGTCCGAGCGCGGCCACGCCATTGGCAAAGCTTTTCGCAAGCGATGTGAGGGAGAGAAGCGGCGACATAAATTACCTCCCCCGTTGTGGGGAGGTCGGAGCGCATAGCGCTCCGGGTGGGGGGCGGCGCAATGTGCGCGCTATCGTTTCGACAACGCCATCAATGTTTTCATACACATCGTCATTCCAAAACCGGAGAACGCGATAACCTTCACTGGCGAGCAATCGATCGCGCACAAAATCGCGACGCTGATTTTCCGGCAATCCATGTTGACTGCCATCGAGTTCGATAACTATGCGTGCGCCGTGCTCGACAAAATCCAGAATATAAGACCGAAACGGAGCTTGACGACGAAAATGAAATCCCTGCCTATTTAAATCCAGCAGCTTCCGCCACAATTGCTTCTCAGCCATCGTCGGCTCGCCCCTGAGCTGACGGGCGCGTTTTATATTGTCTGGTCCTGAGCGCTTGAACATCGATCCGCCCCCACCCGACGCAATTCGCAAATGCTCATTGCGTCGACCTCCCCACAGTGGGGGAGGTAACTAATTTTTCGCAGCTTTGTCGATAAACCGCAAATCATAGGCCTTCCGGTAATCGAGCGATTTGTTGTACATGCCGAGCGAGGCCATCGTGTCGAAGAATTCCTTCCAGCGTGCATCCGTCATCGCGCCGATGCCCGCCGTCTGCGCGTCTCCGGAAATGACGATGCCATAGCTTTTCATCTTGTCGATAGCCTCGGCGATGATATCGTCTGTCATCTCCGGATTGTCGCGCTTGATGAGCATGTTGCCGGGCTTGGGATCGCCCGTCAGATAATCGCGCCAGCCTTGCGCGGTCGCGTCCACGAAGGCCTGCACGGCTTTCGGATTCGTGTCGATCCAATGCTGCGGCACAAGCACCATATTCGCATAGCCGGGATAACCATTATCCGCGAGCAGGAAAATCTGCGGCGCGATGCCGGTCTGTTTCTCGATCGTGTAGGGCTCGCTCGAAAGATAGCCTTCCTGGATCGCTTTCGGATCGACAAGAAATGGTGCGAGATTGAATGTGTATTTTCGTATTTGCGAATCATCGAAACCGAACTTCGCCTTCAGCCACGGCCAGAAGGCGGAGATCGTGGCGTCGGAGATCATGATGGGCTTGCCCTTCATGTCGGCCAGCGTCTTCACATCCTTGCGCGGATGGGTGAGGAGCACCTGCGGATCCTTCTGGAAGATCGCCATCACGGCTTTCACATGCGCGCCCTCGCGCATCATGTTGATGGGAATGAACGCGTTGGAGCCTATGCCGAAATCGGCAGCGCCGCCCGCGAGCAATTCCGGCACATTGACGGCGGGCCCGCCCTCCATGATGTGCACGTCGAGGCCGCGTTTCTTGTAAAGCCCTTCGGCGAGCGCTTCATAGAAGCCGCCATGCTCGGCCTGCGCCTTCCAGTCGGTGACGAACACGATACGCGTGGGACCATTGCTCGCATGCTTCGGCGGCGCACTTTGTTCCTGGCCGCAGGCGGTGAGGATAAGCGCCGCCGCGACGATTGCGAGAATCCTCATGTCATTCCCCCGTGAATGGCTTGCAATTTGCTTTGCGCCGCGTGACGTCCAGCGCCGCGAAATGCGAATCGTCGTTTATCAAGGTGCGGAATAATAACACGCCGTGCTCGGTTGGCGAGATGACGACGCGCAGCGCGCCCGCATGGATCGCCGCACCCTTCATCGCAAGCACGAAATCGACACCGCCCTTCGCGGTGCGATCGTCCAGCACGAAGAAATTGTTCGTGCGCGAGTCGAACGCCGACACCGACCAATAGGTGCCGGCGGGCACGACCG
>Ga0210396_10005764_pt1 | contig 11906 bp, 14 predicted proteins | sample IncBWH17OmetaG_FD_155466 | JGI IMG/M metagenome (GOLD analysis project Ga0210396, IMG submission 155466) | Forest soil microbial communities from Barre Woods Harvard Forest LTER site, Petersham, Massachusetts, United States - Inc-BW-H-17-O ...
CGATCCGGTTGCGGTGGCAAAGGTTAGAAATCAGGTCTATCGAGGCTTCTCCATTGGCGGGCGCGTCACGCAGCGCGAGGCCGGCAACCCGAAAACGATAACCGGTCTTGTGTTGAACGAGATTTCGTTGGTTGACCGACCGGCTAACCCGGAAGCTATTTTCGACTGTTGGAAAGCAGCAATGCCGCCGGACGCTGCTCTTAGTGTCGCAGAGCCGGTTGTCGCGCAAAGCGAATCCGCCGACACAGAACAGGCCCCGCCGGGACCGCAACCGTTCAACGTTCCAACCCAGATTTGGGCATGTAGTGTTCCCGATCACCGTCATATGGTCAAAGTGGATGCGCTAAAATGCCTCGAGGGCAGCGCCGGACCGGCAGAAGACCGGCGTGGGACCACCCCTGGAAGGGCGAGCACGGCTGGTGAGAAAATTGTCGTCTCGAAAGGTGTCGCTGGTCGGCAAGAGAAAATCGGGACGGAAGGCCCCCCCTGCGCCGACCATCTCGACCAGCCATCCCGGGCTTCCATGACGAAAGCTCTGAGTGATGACGGTGAGATCCCTCGGGTGATTGCTGAGCTCGACTGGTTGAGGGAGGCTCTGGCGCTCGGGGCGGCCATCGAGAACGATCAATCCCTGCAGCCGGCACGACTGCAGGCGGTCATCTCTAACCTTTGTGATTTGCTGAGCCGCCTGGCAAACCAGGAAATAGATGAAGTCCCGGGCGATGCGGAAATCAACGGCTCACCACTTGGATCGGAGATGCCTGGGATGTTCGGTATGGCCCCGGCATCCGGCCTTGGACGCATCGCTGCTTTTCGCCCGAAAGACCGCCCCAATGTGCCGCAGCTCGCTGACCGCGCCGTCGCGAAGGCCCAGCACTCGCGAAGCGACCAGGTACTGCTGGATACGGCCCATTTCGCGTGCGACCAATGTCTGAAATTGAACGGGCTGTCGGTCGATGAGCGGGTAAACATGGATCGAGCGGGCCACTATCTGCGGAAAGCCGGCGCCACTGCGGCCCCGCGCTGGACCGCCGGAAGAGCAAAGGATGAGGACCCTTCGGCAGCTTGGTTGGAAAGCCCCGTGGGTGACAGCCCCGAGGTCGACATCGTGAGCGTGCTCGCCGCCGTCAGCAAGGTCCTGTGCAAACGGCAAAACGCCCACCAGAATCTAATGGATCTGGCTCATGAATGCCTGCAGGCGCTGACCGATGGATGCGTTTGCGAACAGGCCACCAAGTTAGGAGCGCGCCATTCAAATGAGACGATGCAGCTTTTCAAAGCGTCGCATCGTCATCTGATTGCGGCCGGAGCCAGATGCGACGCCGCAGGCGTCGAAGATCCCCGCCCACCGGCCCAACTCGCGTCCGAGACGGACACGCGCGCCGCAGGCCTGGCGAGCCAGTTCCCTGATGAACCCGCGGAAAAGGCGGCGCTGGTGAAGGTTCTAGGGGAGGTTGTTCCGATGATCGAGCGGCTCACAAAGCGAGTCGACGAGATTGCACGGACACCGCTGCCGCCTTTGACCATGGCCAAGGGCACTCTCTCGATATCGAAACAGCAGGACCGCGGGAGCAATGTCGGCAGCGGCGAGCCGGAACTGTCGCCGGACGCGATCGCCGCCGCGCTCGCCAAGATGAGCAAGGAAGAACAGACCCTGACGCTTATAAAGGCCAGCTACGCGGCTCCCATTCGAATTGCCGGCTCAACAGCCGATCAATCTTGACATCTGCGGCCGACCGACGTCGGGGAGCAACTCGCTCAAGGCGTTGACGATCACGCACACAGCACCATCCGGCCCAACGGCCGTCGCCGAGCCCGGTCACTTGCCGGGCTTTTTATTGCCCCCCCTCTCTGGGAGGAGTTTGATGAACTCAATCACTCAAGAATCGCTGGCGCTCATGAAAGGGGCACTGGCACAGCCGGATTTTCGATTGGCCAAATCGATTTCGACTGGGACCGGGTTATTGGCCTTTGACCTTCAGGCGCCAGCGAAAAACCTCTATCCATTTGTCACTCCGCTCAGGAACATTGTTCCGCGCGTCGGCGGTGGCGTCGGCTCCGCAACAAATTGGCGGCAAGTGAACGCGATCATCGGCTCCGGTTTCGATTCGATGGGATGGGTGCCAGAAGGCCAACGCTCGGGTCAGATGTCATATTCGACCTCGAACAAAACCTCCGCCTTTGTCACAATCGGGGAGGAAGACGCGGCAACTTTCGAAGCAATTTCCGCTGGCAGGACCTTCGAAGACATCCAGGCCATGATGGCTTTCCGCCTTCTGCAAAAGATGATGCTGAAGGAGGAGATGGCGATCCTCGCCGGCAACGCCTCATTGACGCTGGGCACGCCTTCTAGTCCGACCTTATCGGCCTCGGGCGCTGGTGCAACGCTACCCGCTGCTACCTATTTCGTCAAAGTTGTAGCGCTGACTCTCGAAGGCTATCAGAACACCAGCTTATTGGGCGGTGTCGCGACTTCGAAGACCGTGACCGGTGCCGACGGCAAGAGCTTCACGCTGTCGGGCGGCTCGTCAAACATCAGCGCCGAGGCAAGCCAGGCGGTGACGCTCGGTCAGACGCTGTTCTGCTCTGTCAACCCGGTCCAGGGCGCCGTCGCGTATTCTTGGTATGTATCGACCACCAGCGGCAGCGAGACGTTGCAAGCCGTCACGACAGTCAACAGTCTAGCCATATCTGCGCCGCTCAACACTGGTTCCCAGCCGCAGAGCGCCATTACTGCCGACAACTCTGCCAACCCGAGTTACGCCTATGATGGACTTGTGACGACGGCACTGAAACCGGGATCGAATGCCTATGTCAATGTCATGCCGACCGGAACCGCGGGGATTGGCACGCCTCTGACCGCGTCAGGTCGCGGTTCGGTTGTCGAGATCGACACGATGTTCCAGAAGATGTGGGACAATTTTCAAGTGTCACCGACAGTTCTCTATGTCAACTCGCAGGAGCTGAAGAACATAACGGCAAAGGTGCTGTCGAATGCCTCGGGTCCGCTACTGCGCTTCGATAGTCCCGCCGACGGTAGCGACGGTGAGTATCAGCTGACTGCGTCCGGAGTCGTTCAGTTTTATTACAATCCCTTCGCGCTGAACGGGGGCCTTCGCATTCCGATCCGAATCCACCCAAAGGTACCGCCCGGAACGGTCATCGGTTGGGCGGAGAACCTGCCCATCCAGTACCAGTCCAATGACGTACCGAACGTCGCCGAGATCAAGACGCGGCAGGATTACTATCAAATCGATTGGCCGATTGTCACGCGCCAGCGCCAGGTCGGGGTTTATGCCGAGGAAGTACTGGCTGTCTATGCTCCCTTTGCAATGGGCGTCATCTGCAACATCGCAAACGGCTGATGGTAATGCCCGATATCTCAGCGCTTCTTCTGGAAGTGTCTGCGGCGGCAGCCCCCGGGTCCATCCCGGGGGTCTCGCTCGGAGGAGGCATGGTATCATTGCGCGCCATTTTTGGCCAAGACGAGGCCAACCATGGCGCAGCACAGTATCCGGTCGATGACGGCGATTTGGTTCAAGTGCCTCTGGAGTTTGCGTTCGACCTGTTGGCGCATGGCTTCGTTTCCATTTTTGAAGAGAAGTTGGTGGCCTTGGATCGAGCGAAATCGTCGCTGCGCAATCCTTCCAATAAGGGCTGATTCGGTGGCATTCGGGGATCTGACGACGCTCGCCGACGTCAAGGGGTGGCTGCAAACCGGGCAGGCCGCCTTTCCGGCAACCGATGACGCGCTGCTTACCCGCCTTATCGCGGCCGCAAGTCAATATATTCAGACTTGGCTCGGACGCCAGATCGCGTCGGCCGATTACCTAGAAATCCGCGACGGGACGGGAGGTCACAGGCTGCAATTGGCTTGCTTCCCGGTCACCGCCGTGCTGTCGTTGACAATTGACGATCGTGCCGTGCCTGCGGCGGCTTCGATCAACGCCGCAGGCTATAGATTCAATTCCACGCAGGCTTCGGTGCGCGGTTACAGGTTCAACCGCGGGGCTCAGAACGTCGTTATCGCGTATACGGCCGGGTATTCAACGACTCCGCCTGAAGTCGCGCAGGCATGCGTCGAGCTCGTCTCGCTGCGCTATCGAGAGCGTACTCGCATCGGCGAGATTTCGAGATCTTTGGGCGGTGCAGAGACCGTCGCGTATGCGCAAAAAGATATGAGTGATGCGATCAAAACGCTGCTGCAACAATATCGCCTGGTTGCGCCGATCGCCCCAATCCAACAAGTACCAGCGGGAAGCGACGCCGACGCTTCGATAATAGTCAGCGTCCTATGATTACCGCCCGACTCGTCGGCGACGACGCAGTCCTGGCTTGGCTGCGCGCCGCTCCGGATCTGGTCGCTTCGGGGCTCGGCCGTGCCATCACCACGCTGGGTATCGAACTTCAGCGTAAGATACAGGAAAATAAGCTCACCGGCCAAACCCTCGCTGCCCGCTCGGGTTCGCTCGAATCGAGTAGCAATCTGCAAATCGATCAGAGCGACAACAGAATTGCAGCGACGGTCGCAGCGGCAACGGATATACACACGCTCGCAGTTTTGCTGGTGCGGTTGACGTCGGAGTGAACCTGCGCCGCATCACAAAGGCGTTCGGACGCCCGATACCCAGGAAGGCGGTCAGTATGCGGTCGTACCATCGCCGGGTGAGCATTTCACATGGCTCTTTTTTGCAATCGGCACTGGAAGGTATGGACCCTGCGATCCGTGATGAGGTGGAAGCGGCACTGCGCGAGGCATTAACGCGATGAAGATCGCATCGCATGTGACCTGTGCTTCCTCGTCCTCCGGATCGGAAGCGACAGGTCTCGTTTTATCGACGGGCATCGCAGCAATGTATCGCCGCGGCCTGGCATTCGAAATCGACCGATGATAGTTCGTGAGGCGATCTACGCCGCCCTATGGGAGCTCGGCGCAAGTGCGGCACAGTTCACCAGTGCAAATCGCCGTCTGCGACATTGGACGGACGTCGCTCCGGCGGAGCAGCCCGCGTTGTTCATGAGCGAAAAAGGGGGTCAAGCTGCCATAAAGAAGCTTGGCGCGCCGATCGTATGGACCCTCTACGCCGACTTTTACGTGTACGCCCATTCGAGCGACCCCTATTTGGCGCCAGTTGCGATTTTGAACCCGCTGCTCGATGCTTTCGAAGCCGCGATCGCACCGTCACCGACGACTGGGATCCAGAACCTTGGGCTGCCTCAAATGGTTCAGCACGCCTACATAGCGGGCAAGATTCAGACTGACGAAGGCGTACTCGGGGATCAGGCCATAGCGATTGTACCCGTCGAAATACTCTGCCTTTGACGTTCGCGCGGCCAATCAAAGGTAGGCGCCCGTTCAGATGGTGCCCCTCGTTGTCCTTCAATGCGCCTTTTAATCGAAGGAGTGGCCAATGGCCGAGGAAGATTATAGCACCCACGAGGCCGCAGCGGCTCGTTCGATCGAGCAGCTGATCGAACGTTGGTGGGCCGACCATTTTCCGGGCTCGGCAGTCGCCCGCGACACGCAGGCCTGGAATATCGCCCACGCCGCCAAAGAGAGACTGAAGCGGCTCTTGAAGGGGAGTAAATGAGATGCAATTAAGCTTCGGCTCCGGCGCGATATGGGGCGAACGCACCGATGTAATCGGGTCGGGCATCGGCCCACGACAATTCGGTGTGCTGCAAGACATACAGATCGATTTCGACTGGAGCGACAAAGAGCTATACGGCCAGCTCCAGTTCCCCGTGGCAATCGCCCGTGGGCAGGGCAAGATAACCGGGAAAGCTAAATTCGCGCAGATCCTCGGTTTGCTGTATTCGGACATTTTTTTCGGGGTGACGCCGGCTACGGGGCAGTTCGCCGTCTCGCAGCTGGAGGCCGCGACCGTTCCGGCGACGACGCCCTACACGGTCATCCCCGCCAATGCGGCGAGTTACAATGATGATCTCGGCATCAGCTACGCCGCAACCGGTAAGCGTTTCAATCGGGTGACTACGCCTTCGACCGCCGGCCAGTACTCGGTCAACTTCGCTACCGGTGCATATATTTTTTCCTCCGCCGACGCTAGCGCCGCGATTTTGATCTCGTACACATACAACGTCGCGACGAGCGGCAACAGGTTGACCCTCGCGAACCAGCCGATGGGTATTACTCCTACATTCAAGGCGACGTTTTACACCGCATACAACGGCAGCGGTACCGCGCTCCGTCTGAACGCGTGCACGGCAAATAAATTGTCACTACCGACCAAGCTCGATACTTGGACGATTGGCGAGCTCGATTTCATGGCTTTTGCCGACGCTTCGGGAACGATCGGCTATCTGAGCACGGTGGAGTGATGATCCCCGGTGTGGCGGTCACAATGGGCGGGCAAGATTGGATCATTCCGCCACTTACCCTCGGCCAGCTCCGCTCGTTGATGCCCGAGGTAAGGCAACTGACCGAAATCGGCGCGTCGATGGGCGAAACGCAAATCAACGTGCTGATCGAAATTGTCACCGCGGCGCTGCAGCGCAACTATCCCGAGACGACGCCGGAGAAAGTCGAAAATTTGCTCGATCTCGGGAATGCTAGTGCCGTCCTGAATGCCGTTCTGACCGGCTCCGGCCTGAAGCCAGGCGGAGCCGCTATGGGGGAAGCATCCGCCCCCGGGACCAGCCCGGGGGCAGCCAGCGCGAGCGCCAGGTCGGTTTCGGAGATGATTTCGGGGACGAGGACCCTTGGCGAGAAATCTATGGTCTCCTCGCAACCGCCTGCGGATACAGCTACCCCATAATCGACAATATGACGCTTTTTCAGATCGAGGAGCTGACGTCCTACTGGGCGCAGCATCCGCCGCCGCATTTGCTGATCGCGGCCTATCTTGGCGTCGGCAGGAATAAGCATGGGCGGCTGCCGTCAATGTCGACCGGACGAGGACAGCGAATGAGTTCGGATTCCAGCTCGTTGCTCGCTCAGCTGGGACCTGGGTTTTGTACGGGAGACGTCGATGCCGGGCTCTCGCCCGTAATCCTCGATTTTGCCGAACTCCGCCTTCAGGCAGGAATTCCCGACTAGGCATCCGCGGAGTTTCAGCAATCCGCAAAGCAGCGGCAAAAGGATTTTGCTAGCAAGAGGCTATAATGGCCGATATTGAAACCAGCGTCGTTATCAGCGCCCAAATAGACGGCCTCCGATCTGGAATGGAGGCCGCATCAAATTCTGTTCAAGCGGCAACCGATGCGATGCGCGCTCAACTCGCCGGGCTCGGCGACATTGCCCAGCAGGCGCAGTCGCAACTTAACGCCGCTACCGGCCAAATCGGAACCGGCATAGGTGCGCTGCAGACCAAAGCTGCCGATCTTGCTGGGTCGATAGGCTCGGGCATGACGGCGAGTAGCGGGCTCGCGGACGCTTCCAGCGTCGTCCAGGCCAATCCCACGTCCGGCAATGGAAACGATGCCGCCGCCGATGAACAGCTGTGGGGCGAAGAGCTCCTCGCCTACCAGAAGTTTCAGAGCGACAAGGAAAAGCTCGATCTTCAGGCGGCGCAGACCAGCCAAAGAACCTGGCAGACCCTGATGCAGCCGATCCAGCGTGCCTTCGATACCTCAATCACCGGCATGATATTGGGTACGACGACACTGCAAAAAGCGGTGGCGAATATCGCGCAGTCGATACTTGCCGAATTCGTCAACCTGGGCGTCAAGATGGTGACCAACTGGCTTGCCAGTGAGCTCGCCATGACAACCGCGACCGAGGCCGGCGCCGCCGCTCGCACCGCGGCCGATGGCGAAGGAATCGCGGCCGGACTGGCAATTAAGGCTGCAAATGCGGTCAAAAGCATCGCAACCGATTCAGCCCAGGCGTTTTCGGGCATCTTTGCATTCCTGGCTCCGATCTTGGGGCCGGCGGCGGCGGGACCGGCCGCGGCCGGAGAGGCCACGGTGATGGCCGCCGCCAGCGGGATCGCTTCCGCAGCGGGCGGCTGGGTGGTCCCGTCCGATCAGCTCGCCATGGTTCACCAGAACGAGATGATCCTGCCGGCAAATATCAGCCAAAGCCTGCAAAACATGATCTCCTCGAATGGCGGAGCCGGGACTGGTGCGGTCGTGTCAACGTTTCGGCGGATCGACAGTCAGGACGTAAAGCGGTTTTTCCAGAGCAACGGCAGCCTTCTCGTCAATGCCCTTAACAAGGCAACGCGCAACGGTTCAATGCTGCGGACGGCGTGATGGCCCTGATTTTTCCGACGCTGCCCGGGCTTTCCTGGAGCGTCACCAAATCTCCCACGTTTCAGACCCGCATCCAGCGCGCTGTATCTGGGCGCGAATTGCGGGCGCTCGATTATCCTTATCCGTTGTGGCAATTCGCGCTGGTATACGAATTCCTCCGCGACAATCCGGCAGCTGGCTGCGACGAGCTGCGGACCTTGCTTGGATTCTTTATGCTTTGCCAGGGAGGGTTCGGCACATTCCTGTTTCAGGACCCCAGCGACTGCCAAGTCGCCGGACAGCAGATCGGCATCGGGGATGCAAGCACGGCCGCCTTCCAGCTCCAGCGTACAATGGGCACGACTCTGCCTGGCAGCGGCTTCTTGGAACCGATCGCCGCGCCGAATGTCGTACGCGCGATCTACTTCAACGGGATTACGCAGGATCCGAGGACCTACAGTATCGACCCGACCACCGGGCTGGTGACATTCGAAACTGCTCCGAGCAGCGAGCTGATCATCACTGCTGATTTTACTTATTACTTCCGCGTAGATTCGTTGATGACAAATACGATTTCGAGAATTTCATGTATCGGCTGTGGCAGGTAAAAAAGTTGACGTTCATATCGGTGCGGTCATGAAAGCGGCCAGCCCCGCCCTGATCGCGCTCCTCGCAAGCACCAACCAGTTCATTATGGCGGACCTCTACACGATCACCCTCGTCGGCGGGTCGGTGCTGCGCTATTCGGCGGCTGCGACGGCGCTCTTCGCGAATGGCTACATCTTTGCGGTCGGCCCTAAATTCGAACGCTCCAAGACCAAGATTGTTATCGGCACCCAGGTCGACGAACTCGAAGTCAATATCTATACCGAGCCGACAGATCTAATCGGCGCAGTGCCTTTTTTGCAGGCGGCCTGGCAGGGGCAACTCGACGGCGCACTCCTGCAGCTCGAACGTGCGTTCATGCCGACCTATGGCGACACGAGCCCGGGAACGGTCATCCTCTTCGCCGGCCGTATTTCAGACATCGATTGTACACGTACTGGCATCGACCTCAAATGCCGATCGCATCTCGAGCTGCTGAATATCCAGATGCCGCGCCGGCTGTGGCAGTCGTCTTGCACTCACACTTTGGGCGACGCGATGTGCCAGTTCGAACGGTCGAGTATGCAGACGACATTTTCGGCCGGGCCCGGCTCAAGCGAAGCTCAAATCGCGACCTCCGTCAGTCCAACTCCGCCAAACCTGTTTATCCAAGGAACCATAATTGGCGTGACGGGAGCGAATGCCGGCTCGAGCCGCACCGTCGCGAACATGGCTGACGGCTGGATTTATGTAAGGTTGGCATTTCTATCGCCCATCCTGACGGGTGACCAATTCCAACTGCTCCCAGGCTGCGACCGCACACTTTCGACCTGCACGAGCGTCTTTAATAACGTGATTCACTTCGGCGGCTTTCCCTACATCCCGACGCCGGAGACCGCGGTATGAACCAACGCCAGCGGGTAGTCGCCGAGGCTGAAGCCTGGCTGCGGACACCTTATCACCACATGGGTAGAATCAAAGGCGGTGGCACCGATTGTCTGATGCTGCTCGCTGAGGTCTATGAGGCAGCGGGCGTGATCCCGCATGTCGATGTGCCATTTTATCCTCCCGACTGGAACTTGCATCGCGACGCCGAGCGCTATGTACACGGAGTGATGCGCTATGCCGCGAGATTGGCGGACCGCCTCCAGAGCGGTGATGTGGCAGTCTTCAAGTTTGGTCGTTGCTTCGCGCACGGCGCGATTGTCGTCTCCTGGCCGCGATTGATACACGCCTGGTGCAACGCGGGAGCCGTCTTTGCCGATGGTGGCCAGCCGCCGCTGATCGGTCGTCAAGTACGATTTTTTGACCCGTTTCCAGTACCTGGGTTCTGACCGTCGGCCATGGGCGGGATCCTGAGCGGCGCATCGAACGCCAAACAGCAGAAGGCCGTGGGCGCACTGCAGTTCCAAACATCGCAGCAGGGCGGAGTCATCCCGCTTGTCTATGGCACCACCCGCGTGTCGCCAAACCTGATCGACTATGACGACTTTAAAGCGATGCCATCGAGTCAATCAGGCGGGGGCAAAGGCGGTGGTGGGGGAAAAGGGGGTGGGCAACAATACAAATATAGTGCATCGGTGATTATGGGGCTGTGTCAAGGGCCGATAGCCGGGATTGCCACAGTGTGGTGGGACAAGAATGTCGGAACGCTCTCCTCGTTGCAGGCTGCGGTTTATCTCGGAACCGACGGCCAGCCAGCAGATCCTTACTGGGAAACCAACCACTCAAATAAAGCTCTCGGCTATTCTGGGACCGCGACTGTCGTTGCCAATAATTTTGCCATGGGCAACACAGCTACACTTCCGAATTTCTCCTTCGAGGTGGAAGGCTTGCTGTCGCTGAGTGGGACCAACGGGTTCGACGCGAACCCCGCTGCGATTGTCTCCGACTTTCTCACCAATCCCCGTTACGGAGCCGGCTTTCCAGCCGTTGATTTGGGCGACCTCAGTCTCTATTCCACGTATTGCCAGGCTCTCGGCATCATGCTGTCGCCGATGCTCGATACCCAGCAAGAGGCCCAGCAATACCTCGCGGATATCGTCAGCATCACCAACAGTGCCATTGTGTGGTCGGGCGGACTGTTGAAGATCATCCCCTATGGCGATCAGCCTATCACTGGCAATGGTGCTGCCTACACGCCAGAAACGACCCCGCTTTACAGCCTCGGCGAGGATGATTTCATCGTCCAGGAATCGAGCGTCGGGGGGAGCTCGGGAGTGACCCCCGGCGGTCCAGCTCTACGGTCGGGTTCAGGGCCGATCACTGGCGGGTTTAGTGACGATCCGGTCCGAGTAACCCGATCGACACCGGCGGACGCCAACAACTCAATCCAATTAGAATGTCTGGACCGATCCAATAACTACAATACGGCGATCGTCGAGGCCTTCGATCAGGCGTCGATCGACCTTTACGGCGCGCGCCGCGACAGCTCGCGGAAGGCGCGGGCGATTGTCGACCCTATCAATGTCGGTCCGATTGTGGCCCAGCTTCTGCTGCAGCGAGCGTTGCTGTTCCGCAATACCTACACCTTCAAGCTCGGTTGGAAATATTGCCTACTCGAGCCGATGGACCTTATCCAGATCACCGATTCCCGTCTCGGCACTTCTGCGCTGACGGTGCGAATTACTGCGGTAGAGGAAGACGACGAGGGTACGCTTTCGATCACCGCGGAGGATTTCTTTGGCGGCTATTCTACGGCGGTGCTGTATCCGAAGCAGTCGGGTGCCGGCTATGTCCCCAATTGGGATTCGGCTCCCGGTGACGTCAATCCGCCGATCATTTTTGAGCCCCCGTCCGCACTGCTGACCGGCGGATTGGAAATCTGGATTGCACTTTCGGGAGGCGCTGATTGGGGTGGAGCGCAGGTCTGGCTCTCCAGTGACGGCAACTCCTATGTACTGGCCGGGACAGTGAACTCATCGGCGACTCAAGGGGTATTGACAGCCGATCTGCCGCCGCATTCCTCACCCGATGCCACCAACACACTCTCAGTAGATCTAACCGAAAGCCGGGGTCACCTTGCCTCGGTCTCCACCACCGATGCCGCCAATCTCGTCACTCTTTGCTACATCGGTGGCGAGCTTCTCGCCTACCAAACTGCGACGCTCACCGCGGGCGGTAAGTAT
>Ga0210396_10005768_pt1 | contig 11902 bp, 6 predicted proteins | sample IncBWH17OmetaG_FD_155466 | JGI IMG/M metagenome (GOLD analysis project Ga0210396, IMG submission 155466) | Forest soil microbial communities from Barre Woods Harvard Forest LTER site, Petersham, Massachusetts, United States - Inc-BW-H-17-O ...
ACCGGCTGCTCCTTGATCTGGGTCGTGCCAGGCAGCGCGGCCAGCGCCATCACGCCGCCGGAGATGACACGCAGCAAATAGGTCGGTAACACCGTTCTTCTCCCGCGCCTGCGGTGGGGTTGAGGGCACGCGCAAGTCTGGTGGCATTTTTCACGCGTCTCGTGTTGGGATATCCCGTCCGCTTGCGGCTGTCCAGTCGCAGCCTGCGGACGCACGGTGAAATGTGCGTCTTTTAACGACTCCTCGATCGCGGCTTTGTGCATCCCGCGGACTGCCGGCAGCGTCGACGTGCGCGGCCGTCCGTGCGCGACAGCGTCAGGCTTTTCCGCACGCGCGGGGATCGTACAATCAGGCCATCGCCGAGCGGCGCCTGCCGCGCCCTGCGGCAGAGACTGGTCGACGTCGACGACGTCCGGGGCCAGCGCAACCCCACTCCAGATGAGAGGCTTTGACGATGCATCGCAGTTTTCGTTTCAGCCTGATCGCCTTACTGGTCGGTTTTGGCGTCGCTCCGGCGCGGGGGGCCGACAAAGTGCGGCTGGAGAATCTGCTCCCGCAGATGACCGACTTGTCGCTTTTGAGCGAATATCCCGATCCGCCCTACGTCACCAAACAGTTCAGCAGCTACGACCGGGCCAGCGAACATCCGGGGGTAGAAAGCTGGTTCGCCAATGCCGACCGCGGCTTCATGCTTTACGACGGCGTGATCAACACGGATGTCCCATTTTTCCATCGACATCCCGTGCCGGGGATTCCCGAAACAGGTCGCTTTACGAAGGGCACACGCGTGGGAATTGCGCCAACGCACAAGCCCGTCGATGGCTACGTGTGGGCCTACGCGACCGCGGCGGACGGCCGCGCGCAGGACGGCAAGATTCCGCAGGGCTACGTCGCGCGCTCGGCGATCGAGATGGATCGGCAAGGCCACGTGCTGGCCGAGATGGACGGGCCCGGTTGCGTTGTACGCATCTGGTCCGCCAACCCGAAAGACGCCGGCAAGATTCGCATCTATCTCGACGGGGCCGAGCAGCCGGTGATCGAAGCGAACCTGGAATCGCTCCTGGCCGGCAAGTGGCAAACCACGATCGACGGCAAGGAGACGACCCCCTTCCCGGACCCGGTCGCCTGCGAGCGCTCGCGCGGCTTCACGCTCTACTTCCCGATCGCCTACGCCCGCCACTGCAAGATCACGGTCGACCGCCCGAACATCTACTACCACGTCGACTACCGGACGTATCCGCAGGAGACCGAGGTCGAGACGTTTAGCTTCGAGTCTTTCGCAAAAACGTCTCACCAACTACAAGCGGTTGTCGGGAGGCTGCGGCATCCGATCCATAGTACGGACACTGTGCAAACAGCTACTCCTGAGCTTAGCCCTGGCGTAAAGGTCAGGGTCCATATGAACTACGTGCAGAAAGTTAGTGGCACTCTTCGACCTGGTGAAAAAGCCCACGTCCTTCATCGAAAGCCGGGGGCGATCAAGTTGATCGGTGCGCGGCTCGGCGTCCCGAATAATGCAGCTATGTCCGCACCGGCCGAGGCTTGGCGCGGCATGATTCTAACAGCAACCTTCGACGGCGCGGAACAGCCTCAAGTTTGGTGCCCACTCGGAGATTTCTTCGCGTCCAGTCCGAGTTTCCAACCGTACTCGTCGCTGCCCATCGATGTCGGCGATCCGCAGGGGCACGACGAGAGGCGCGCCTGGTGGATCATGCCTTTTGAGAAGTCGATGGACGTCGAACTGCAGAACCTCAGCAAGGAGACTACTAAGTTCGAATTGCTGATCACAGTTGACGGCTACACGTGGACCGATCGCTCCATGCACTTTCACGCGAAGTGGCGGACCGAGACGCTGCACACCCGCCCGTTTCGCGATTGGACGTATTGCGACATCAAGGGCAAAGGGGTCTTTGTCGGCGACATGCTGACCCTCGTCAATTCGGTGCGCGACTGGTGGGGCGAAGGCGACGAGAAGATTTTCGTCGACGGCGAATCGTTCCCGAGCTGGTTTGGCACCGGCAGCGAGGACTATTACAGCTACGCCTGGAGCGATCCGAAGCCGTTCCAGCATCCCTACCATAACCAGACCCGCTGCGACGGGCCGGGCAACCGCGGTTGGACGAGCGTCAACCGCTTTCACATTCTCGACAATATCCCGTTCGAGAAGTCGTTCCGCTTCGACATGGAGTTCTGGCACTGGAAGCCGAACATCGACGTGCCCTACGCCGCGACGAGCTATTGGTACGCGCGACCGGGCGCCAAGGACGATTTTCACGAGCCCGATGCCAAAACGCTGCAATCGCTGCCCAAGGCCCCTCCGCCCGCTCAGGCGTATCGCATCAAAGGAGCGCTCGAAGGCGAGAAGCTACGAATCGCGAAGAAGAGCAGCGATTTCGACATCGATCCGCAAGACATGACCGCCTTTGGCGACGGCAACTGGAGCGGCGCGAGCCACTTGTGGGGCCGCCCCGGCAAGGCCGGTGAGTGGGTGGACCTCGAACTGCCCGTGAAGGCGACGGGTCGCTATGGCGTTGTCGTCTATCTGACGAAGGCTCGCGACTACGGTATTGTGCAGTTCGACGTGAATGGCAAGCCGCTCGGTGAGAAGGTCGACTGCTACCACGCGAACGGCGTCGTCGCCACGGGAGCGATCGACCTGGGCACCGTCGAGCTGCAGAAAGGGACGGCCACGCTCCGAGTTCAAGTCGTGGGCACCAATCCCAAGTCCGATGGCCTGCGTTACATGTGGGGTCTCGATTGCGTGGTCCTCAAACCGGCGGCGAGTAACGGCGGTGGGTTTGGGGATCAGTCTCGAATGATTCACCCTCGATAGGTGTTAATCCGTCACACGGTTCGCGGTCGTGATTGAGGGCGCACTTCGCGACGTTTGACGTGAGGGAACTTTGGATGCCTGGTGCACACTCTGGCTCGATTGTGATTGCCGGAGGGAGTGGGTTTCTGGGCGTCTCGCTGGCGACCTGGCTTGCGAACCGCGGCCGGTCGATCGTCGTCCTCTCGCGCCGACCGCCCGCGCTTGATGGTCCGTGGCGGCACGTGCGCTGGGATGCGCGTCGCCTGGGAGATTGGAGTCGAGAACTCTCGGGCGCTGCGGGGCTGGTGAACCTCGTTGGTCGTAGCGTCGACTGTGCGAAAACTCCCGAACATTGCGATGAAATCCTCCGATCTCGTGTAGAGGCGACGCGCGTACTCGGGCAGGCTCTCCGCACTGTCGAGGATCCGCCGCCCGTTTGGGTGCAAATGAGCACGGCTCACATCTACGGCGATCCGCCGAAAATCACTTGCACCGAAGATTCGCCGTTCGGCTACGGGTTGGCGCCGTTCGTCGCTCAGGCGTGGGAAGACGAATTTCGGGCCGGGCTCTTGCCGACGCAGCGCGGCGTGGTGCTGCGAACGGGCTTTGTGCTCGGGCGGAATCGAGGAGCCGGCGACGGGGCCCTGGGCCGTTTACAAATGGTCGTGCGGCTGGGCCTCGGGGGACGCATCGGACTGGGCACGCAAGGCATGAGCTGGATCCACGAAGCCGACTTGAACCGCCTATTCGAGCGAGGCCTGGACGATCCCGCCATGCAGGGAGCCTACGTCGCCTCGGGCCCCAATCCGGTTTCACAGCAGATTTTCATGGAAATCTTGCGGCGAGCGCTCGGCCGGCGTTTAGGTTTGCCTGCTCCCGCATGGCTCGTCCGCTTCGGCGCCCGGTGGGTTTTGAGGACCGATCCGGAGTTGGCGTTTTCTGGGCGCTATGTCGTCTCAAAGCGCCTGCAGGACGAAGGGTTCGAGTTTCAGTTTCCGCACCTGAGCGGTGCACTCGCCGACCTCTTGACGCAAACGACGCCCGCGCCGTCGCCGGAACCTGTTGCACGGCACGATTTCCGCGACGAATCGCCCCGGAGCGGATCAGTTGATGGTTCGCTCCAGCGGCTCGGCTAGTTTGTGGAGTGAGGCGAGCAGCCGGTCGAAGCCGGCGAAGTCGAGCGATTGGGCTCCATCGGACATCGCTCGATCGGGTTCGGGGTGAACTTCGATCAAGAGTCCGTCGGCGCCTGCCGCGAGGGAGGCGCGGGCCATCGCGGGGACATAATCGCGCTTGCCCGTGCCGTGACTGGGGTCGACCAGGATCGGCAGGTGCGAGAGGGCCTTGGCTGGCGGCACGACAGAGAGGTCGAGTGTGTTGCGGCTGTGATCGGAAAAGGTGCGCACGCCCCGCTCGCAGAGGATGACTTCTTTGTTGCCGCCGGCCATCACATACTCGGCGGCCATCAGCCATTCCTCCAACGTGGCGGCCATCCCCCGCTTGAGCAGCACCGGCTTGCGGGCCAGCCCCACCCGCTTGAGCAGGCTGAAGTTCTGCATGTTGCGGGTGCCGATCTGGATGATGTCGGCTGCCTGCTCGACCGCGTCGGCGTTTTCGGTGTCCATCAACTCGGTGACGATGCCGATCCCTGTCTTCTTCCGCACTTTGGCCAGGATCTCGAGCCCCTCGACCCCCAGGCCTTGAAAGGCATAAGGACTCGAGCGCGGTTTGAAGGCGCCGGCTCGAAGCAGGTTGACTCCGTGGCCACGGAGGAATTCGGCCGTGCGCAGGATCATGTCCTCGTTCTCGACCGAGCAGGGGCCGGCAATGATCGTGAAGGTGCCCGGGCCGATCGTCGTCTTCGTGTGGGGAATCTGGACGTACGTGTCGGCCTCGTGCATTTCGCGACTGGCCAGCTTGTACGGCTTGGTGACGCGGACGAGATCTTCGACGCCCGGCAGAACCTCCAGCGAGCGGGCATCGATTGCCGTGTTGTTGCCGGTGATGCCGATGGCCGTCCGCGTCGGGCCGGGCATCGGATGCGGCTGCAGCTTCATCCGCTGGATGGCGGCGATCACCCGATCGATTTCTTCCGGGGTGGCATGGCTGCTCATCACGACAAGCATGGCGATCGCTCCGGGCCGCGGGCGTGCGATGTGCGTTACCGGCGCGGCTCGGCATTCAGAATACACGGCCGACGGAGGCCTTTGCAGTCGCCGCGAGAAGCAACCGGTCGAATGGGATCAAAACCGAGCGACGGCCAGCTTGCGACGCAACTGCAGGACATACGCGTCGGGATCCATGAAGACGCGGTCGGGCTTGAAGGAGCAGTGAATCTTCACGTCTTTGGCCTCGCCGGCTCCCAGGTTCACAGTCGTGCGGGCATCCTTATAGTCCGGGTTCGCTTTGCCGTCCTTCTCGTCGAACCGCTCACCGGTTGCCGCGGCGACTTCGACCGTCATCCGACCGCTGCCGGAGTTCTCGACATGCGCGGTGACGTCCCAGACATCTTGATCGCCGGACTGCTTGCGCTCGGCGTTGGTCACGTGGTACTCGGGGACGACGACCTCGTAGAACCACTGCTTGACGAAGGCGTCGAAGGCGGGCTTGTCGGGGGCATAACGGCGCATGACCTCGATAAAGTCCTGCAGCACAGGGAAGTCCGGGCCATTGCGATATTCCTTGATGAAGGCCTGCAATCCGGCGAGCGCCTCCTTCCGACCCATCTGATGCAACAGCATCCAGAAGACCCAGCCCCCCTTGTCGTAGGTGACGGTCGTGTCTCCGTTCTGCGTACCGTCGACTTTCACCATCGGACGTTCGGAGTCCATGCGGCGGCTGGTTTCGTAGCTGTGCTCGATGCCTTTCAAGAATTCGATGCGCCCGCGCGGACCTTTGACCTGGTCGAAGAGCAAAGCGGTCGAGAAATGGGCCATGCCCTCGGAGAGGATGTTGCCGCCGGGCCCCTTACCCGGCGTGAGGATATTGCCCCACCACTGGTGAGCCGATTCGTGAGCTGTGACCAAAAACGCGACCTGCGATACCGTGTCGCTCTTGGCCAAGAAGCCGATCCCTTCGGAAAACGTGATATCGGTCGCGAAGCCCTGGGCGTAGCCGGCGATGTTGGGAAATTCACTGAGCTTCATTTCCTTCCACGGGTAGGGACAGAACCATTCGGAGTAATACTTGCGGGCCGCGTCGAGCGCCTCGGAGATCTCGTCGATGTTGTAGCCGTGGGCCGGATGATAGAAGACGGCCGTGTCGTGCCCGCGGCGCACGTCCCACTTGCCCGCGACGACGTTGAAGAAGCGCACCGGCTCGTCGCTGTGCCATTCGACCGTCCGTTTGCCGTCGGTCACTTCGTCTTTCACGAGCACGCCGATCGAATTGATCGTGTAGGCCTCGGGCGCGGTGATCCGCAAGTCCGTCTTGAAGGGGGCGCCATCGCCGAAGGCGGGATCGGTCTGTCCGACGTAGAAGTCGTCGGGATACTCCTTCGATTCGTAGCGGTTCTCCTTCTCGATTCCGACCTCCTCCAGGTAGCCCAGGACCGGGGCAATGCTGGGCGTAAAGCTAGTCAGCACGATGCCCGACGGGAGGATGAACTCCATCCGGCCTTTGCCGTTCTCCGAGTTGCCCTTGGGGAATCGCCCCTCGCAAGAGAAGCCGATCCGCACCTTGCCGCCGGGGGGCAGCGCGGGCGAGAGCGTGAAGACGTAGAGCAACGAGCGGTTTTCGGGAGTGTACTCCTTCCCGTTCATCGTCCAATTGACATGTTCCCAATGATCGCCGGCCGTCAGCGGCACCTGGCGCAGCGGCGTCTGCCGCTGGTTGACGATTTCGTAAGTGCCGGCCGAATGGAAATAATGACGTTCGGGATCGAGCGTCAGGTCGAGGTCGACGGCCGAGAGCGCCGGCTTCGGGATGTCCTTCCACGTCGCCAGATTCTTCCGCCAATAATCCTTCTGCGCCTTCTTCGCGGCCGCTCCCTCGAAGCCCTGATAGACCTGGGCATAGAGCGCCACGCCGGCGATCACGGGAACCGCGGCATAGGGCAAGAGCTTGAGCCCGTACTTCAGCAGGGCGACCGGGTAGAGCCGCGTCCAAACCCGGCCCGGATCGACGTCGCGGCGACGAAACAAGCCGACGGCGAGTACCGTGAAGAACACCGACAGCCCCAAGACCATCACGCGGTTGAGGATGAGGGCCCAGCGGTCGAACTCCAGCACGCCCATGTCGGTCCAGTGGACCGAGCTCCAGATGAGCCAGTTGCCGACCCAGTTCATCTGCGTCGTCATCTGCCGATAGCCGGTGAAGATCAACACCCCCAGGCCGATTCCGTAGGTCGCTTCCCGGTTGTTGGTGAGCGAAAAGGCCGCTGTGACGAACGACGTCCACAAGAGAAACGTCGGCAAGAGCAAGACACCCCAGATCAGGGCAAACGGCCACAGCTCAAGCTGCACCTTTCCCTGCACCGCAATCACGATCAGACAGCCCACCAGCGTGGCCAGCACAATTGCCAAACCCACCAGGCTGTTGGCGAGCGCCTTGCCAAAAAGCAGCGCCGAGGTGCGAATCGGCGTCGCATAATGGATCGACGCCAGTCCGGTCCCCTGCTCGCGCCGCACCGACTCGACGGTGTAGAACATGAGCAAGAGGCAAATCAAAAGTGTGAGCGTGTTCATCGTGGCGACGGCCATCATGCCGGGCGTCTGCAAGATCGGCGTGCCAAACGCCCCTTCCGCCAGGGTCGAGGTTCCGATGGTCTGCAGGAGAATGAGCGGGACAAACAGGTAGAGCCCGGGCTGCGAGCGCAGCTCCCGTAGCTCGGTGCGGGCTACGAGCCAGAGGCTGCGCCAAAACGAGGGGACGCCCGAGCCCATGCCCAGAACGGCGACGGACGCGGGGGCCGGCGCCGCGGCCGAAGCGACAGTTGACTCGGGCGCGGATCCTTTGCGCCGGCGCAAGACTTCGAGCCAACTGCGAGCGGGACCGGCGGAGCCGCGGATCGTCCGGGTCAGGTGAAATTGCGCGAGGGCCACGGACCCGATCCCCACGGCGAAAAACACGATGCGGCTGGCGATCAGGCCGGCATCGAAGGGAATGTGGGCCGTGTTATAGAAGTTGACTCCCCGATCGCCTTTGAGCCAGGTCTCATTCAGCCACCGAAATCCGGACGGATCGATCAGCATCAGCACGCGGTTAATCCGCGGATCGAGCCACACGGGAGACCAGTCCCAGAGGAAAAAGCCGCACACGAGCAGCCCAGCGACCGGCAGCAGAAACAACAGAATGGGCCGCCGCGTCCACTCGCCGACCACGAACGACACGCCGGTAATGAACACGATCGTCGGCAGGGCAAAGACGACGGTCGGAATCAGATAATTAGTCAGCACGAAGGGTCCGCGAATCTCGAGCGACTTTTCGTTGGGCACGAAGTGGTTGCAAATGATCATGAACACGACGTGCGCGCCCAACACGACCAGAAACGCGGCGAGCACGGCCCCGAACTTGGCCCACACGTATTCGCCCACGGTCAGCGATGAGGAGCGGAGCAAGTCGGTGATCTTCAGCTCGTCGTCGCGGATCAGCGGCATGCCGGCCGCAACGGCGAGAAAGAATCCGTACCAGAGAAAAACCACGATGATCAGCATCTCGCCGACGGCGAATTCGGAGGTGACCCACGCCTTGGTGCCGCCCACTCGGCTGTCACCCGTGGCGATCTGCAGCGTCCCACTCGACAGCCCATACGAGGTGAATCCCAAGACCAGGATCAGGATCCAGAAGAGGGGCCGGCGAAAGCTGTAGAGAAAGTCGAGCCGAAAGACCCGATACCAGCGAGCTGCGCTCATTTGTGCTTTTCGATTCGTGACTCGGGAGGTGGAGGGTACCGGTCAATTCATCGTGGCGGCGATCAGGGCGGAACGCGGACCCTTCAATACGCCACGGGAGCGGGCGTACCGTTTGCCAGTTCGCCTCGCATGGTGAGCAAGTAAGCGTCTTCGAGCGTCGGTTCTGCCGGCGAAAATCCCGCGGGGGGATCGCCGTCGGGCTCGTAGATCCGGACGCGATTCTTTCCCTCGAAGAGCACGGCCTGCGTCACGAACCGCGATCGGCGCAGGTTCTCGAGCTCCTCGGCGCTCACGCTGGCTTCATAGATCGTGTCGGCAAGACGATTGAGGGCCTCGCTCGGCGATGTCTGGGCGACGAGGCGTCCGTGGCGGATCACGGCAAACCGCGTGCAGAGTACGGCCACGTCCTCGACGATATGGGTCGACAACAGGACGATCCGGTCCTGGGCCAGCGCCGCCAAGAGGTAGTAAAAGCGGAGCCGTTCCTCGGGATCGAGGCCGGCCGTGGGCTCGTCGACGATAATCAGCCGCGGATTGCCGGCAATCGCCTGGGCGAGTCCCAGCCGTTGCCGCATGCCGCCCGAATAGCCTTTCACTTTGCGCTTGGCGGCAAAGGTGAGATTGACCCGTTCAAGCAATTCGCCGCATAGGGCCTTGATCCCCTGCGGCGCTTGCACCCCTTTAAGCTGCAGCAGGTAGGCGAGCATTTTCTCGCCCGTCAGGTGCGGATAGAAGCCAAAATCCTGCGGCAGGTAGCCGAGCTGTTTCCACAGCTGCTGGGGATTGTTGAGCACGTCCTGGCCGTCGAGCAGAACCTGGCCGGATGTCGGCTCCAACAGCCCCGACAGAATCCGCATCAGGGTGGTCTTGCCGGCCCCATTGGGCCCCAGCAGCCCGAACATGCCGTTGGGTAGATCGAGGCTGACCCCCTGTAACGCCGTGACCGGACCGGGATAGACCTTCACGAGATCGCGAATAGAGAGCACGGGATGGCCCAATCTTGAGGTTGCGGCTGATCGGAACAGCCTGACGGATCGCGAGCGAACGTATTTCGTTCGTCAGCGAATGTTCTTAGCTCATTCGGGTCGAAAATGCGAGATTTGCCGCGTTCTTGGCGGGCTCATCGTCACAGCCTCGCACGCTCGCCGAGCGGGAGTCGCTTGACCCAGTCACCGGGCGGCTGCCTGCCGCAGGCCAAAATCTGTGCAAACTCCCTTTGGTACATCGCTTGCACACCGTGGTGGGAATTCCCACGTCGCTCGTGCGAAATGCACCAAACGGATGCTGCAACGAGTGGAGCACCAACCTCAGACCCGGCCATCTGCAAGTCAAGGTGGTTCAGCAGCACACAGCTCCGAGGGCCTGTCCTGAATTGCGGTCACAGGCGGAAGCGTTGGGGAACGGAGTGGCAAGCTGCGACCTCGCTGAACTGAGGAGAGTCGCAAAAGTCGAACGACACCCGAGGATGATCAATCATGGACGCGCGATTGGCGGAAGCGACCACGCCGGCGAGCCGGAATTCCAAGCGGCCTTCCGACCAACTTAGCCGCGAAAGCGAAGACGTTCTCTCTCCGGATCCAACGCCTGTCCCCCGGAGTGCCCTTCACAACGGCAAGGCCAAGATCCTCCTCGTCGACGACCGCCCGGCTAATCTCCTGGCCTACCAGGTGATCCTGGAAGAGCTGGGCGAAGAGCTGATTTTGGTGCAATCGGGCGAAGAGGCGCTCGAACAGCTGCTTACCCACGATTTTGCCGTCATCCTGCTCGACGTCACCATGCCCGGCATGGACGGATTCGAGACCGCCAAGGCCATCCGTGCCCGGGAAACCCAGGCGCACACGCCGATCATTTTCCTGACGGCCTTTAGCGACGATTTGAAATCATCCGAGGCCTACGCCCACGGGGCCGTCGACTACATTCAGACTCCGGTCGTGCCGAACATCCTGCGGGCCAAGGTCAAGGTCTTTGCCGACTTTGTTCGGATGACCGAAGAGCTCAATCGTCGGCGCCATCAGGAAGTAGTTCAGGAGGGGGCCGAACGGCTGCGACTGATCCTCGATTCGTCGCTCGATGCCGTCGTCTCAATGGACGAACAGGGCAAAATCACCGGCTGGAATCCCCAGGCCGAAGCCGTTTTCGGGTGGCCACGCGACGCCGTCATCGGCGAAAGCCTCGCCGATCTGATCATTCCCGAACCGTATCGGTTCGCTATGCAGCGGGGGCTTGACCTCTTCCGCTCAACGGGCGAAGGTCCCCTGCTCCGCCGACGGCTGGAGCTGACGGCCCTCCGCAAGCTGGGCGTCGAATTCCCGGTCGAGCTGACGATCTCGCCTCTGCGGGTCGGGGACCACTACGAGTTCTGCGCCTTCGTCCGCGACATCAGCCAGCGGAAGGCGGCCGAGGAGCAGATTCGCCGCTACGCGACGGAACTGGAGCGGAGCAATCGGGAGCTCAACGATTTCGCCTATTCCGCCTCGCACGACCTGCGTTCCCCGCTGCGGGCGGTTGCCCAGATAGCCAGCTGGATCGCCGAGGATCATGCGACCGAACTCTCCGAGGAGGTCCGCAACGATTTGGACCTGATGCAGCGACGAGTGCAGCGGATGCAGGCGCTGCTCGACGACATGCTCGAATATGCCCGCGTCGGCCGGAGCGACGGGGATCTGAGCCACGTCGATTGCGAGGAGCTGGCGCGTGAAATTGTCGAGTCGCTGCCGTTGCCGCCGGGGTTCACGATCACGGTCGAGCCCCTGCCGACGCTCCTGACCCATCGCACACCCCTGCATCAGGTGCTGCGGAACCTGATCAGCAACGCGGTCAAGCATCACAACCGCCCCGACGGGCGGGTTGAGATCCTCGCTCGCGATCATGGCGACCACATCGAATTCATCGTGCAAGACGACGGGCCCGGAATTGCGCAAGACTACCACGACCAGATCTTCCGGATGTTCACGACGCTCAAGCCGCGCGACTCCGTCGAGGGGAGCGGCATGGGCCTCGCGCTCGTCAAGAAGATCGTCGAGGGCCGCGGCGGGACTATCACCCTGGAGTCCGCCGAGGGGAGAGGGGCGAAATTCCGCTTCACGTGGCCCCGGGGTGCCGAAGGATAACGTTGCGCGGAGGGTCAAAACCGTGTTCAGCGAGACGGTCAGCATCATGATCGTCGACGACGATGAAGTCGACGTGCGGGCAATCCAGCGTGGATTGAGGCAACAACGAATCGTCAACCCAGTCTTCG
>Ga0210396_10005769_pt1 | contig 11901 bp, 12 predicted proteins | sample IncBWH17OmetaG_FD_155466 | JGI IMG/M metagenome (GOLD analysis project Ga0210396, IMG submission 155466) | Forest soil microbial communities from Barre Woods Harvard Forest LTER site, Petersham, Massachusetts, United States - Inc-BW-H-17-O ...
AGCCGTAAATGGCGCGGTTTCCGGCCTCACCGTTGTGCAACCTTTGTGCAACTGAGACGGCGATGGGTTCTTGCAACTATTTGAAAATATGGCGGGGACGACGGGACTCGAACCCGCGGCCTCTGTCGTGACAGGCAGAATCAGGCGGTTAGGAGTGCGGCTGTCGGCAACCGTTGGCTTCATTGGGCAGCGTAGGCTTGTTTTTTTGCAAAGATTTGTGCAACCGTCAAGCCCAGGTCGGGCAGCGCGCCAAAACCTAGGCAGAAATGAATAACTACCGATGTCACCGGAGATGTCAAGAAAATGGCGCTCTAATTTCTGGAATGCTGACGGCTGCGGAACGACACAAACCCGATTAGAGTTCGTTGGGACGGCTCCGAAAGCGAAATCGAGTACGCGATTGCCACAGTCCTTCGTTACTACTGGCAATCCCGACAGATCTTCGGCGTCAGCTCGATATGAAGTTCCTGCACAGCGCGGTAACCTTGATCGATGGCCTGATCGGTGTATGCCGAATACTCCCCCATGATTCTGGGCGGATCCCCATTACACTCAACCCCAGTCTGTCAGGCGAACAGACGACCCAAGCTTGTGATATTGCCTGTTTATCAGAAGTTGTCGGGAGAATCAAACAATGACTAGAACACACCTGACATCGAATGACCGTCATGGACATTCCTGCCGGCGGCGGCCTATCAGGCCTTCCGCTTCCGATTGCCGCGTTCATCGCGGGCTTGATCTCTTCTTTGTCGCCATGCGTGCTACCCTTTCATCTACTTGACGTAATAGTACGCCGTGAAAGGCGCCGGACTTCAGCGGGTGCACCTGCCAATCGGCCTCCGCACTGTGGTTAAACCCCGATTACGCGTGTTGAGCAACGGTCAAGTGGAGAACACCAATTCTTTCCGCTATACCATGTTGGTGGCGGGTCTGTGACCGCGCCGGCGGTGGGAGTAACATGATTGATCGCGATACTGAGGAAACCGAAATGGACCTTAAAGTTTATCTCGACACACCGCCATGGGACTGGCCAAGAGATGCCGGGAAGACGTTTGGGAGGATTCTGGCTGACCAGCGAGCCAGTGAATCCGACCGCCTGGTCGCCGCCGAGCTCGCGGGTGATTTTACCGTGATCAACAACGATTTGGCCGATGTGTTACTGACGATCGCAGGCAGTACAGATGAGCCAGAGCAACTGCGCGCCAGGGCGGCAATTTCCCTTGGGCCGATCCTGGAACAGGCGGACACAGATGGATTCGACGATCCGGATGATGTACCCATTACCGAGGGTACGTTTCATAACATCCAGGACTCGCTCGAGAAGGTGTATCGCGATAAGAGCACTCCCAAGGAGGTGCGGCGGCGAAGTTTGGAAGCCTCCGTGCGCGCACCCCAAACCTGGCATCAGGATGCGATTTCGCGTGCATATTCCAGCGGAGACAAAGAGTGGATGCTGACGGCTGTATTTTCGATGCGCTGGGTTCGCGGTTTTGACGATCAGATATTACAGGCCCTGAAAAGCGAAGACCCTGAGATAAATTACCAGGCCGTCATCGCGGCGGGCAGTTGGGAACTGGATCGAGCATGGCCTCACCTCGTCGAACTCGTCAATGACGCTCATTCCTCGAAACCCCTACTGCTCGCCGCCATCGGCGCTCTCAGCGGCATCCGTCCCGCGGAGGCGCGCGATATTCTTGAAGACCTAGCCGAATCAGACGACGAAGAAATCGCTGAGGCCGTCAGCGAGGCCATGGCGGCAGCTGAAGACCCTATCGGCGAGGAGGACGACGAAGAGGATGAGTGGGTCAATTGAGCGGCAGCAGTCGCGAATCGGGGTTGTGCCGAAGTGCGCGATTGAGCCCGGCGGGGCGACAGTGGAACCGGTGCCGTTACCGAGAATCACGAGATCGAACTCTTCCGGCTGCGTCATCTTAACTAGGTGAGCGGCTGACGTGCTCTCCATGCCGTTCATGCGACTTTTCCTTTCCGAGCGACAGATTCACTCTTGGCCCGCATTGATTTAACGAGGTCGGCCGACGATGCTCCTTCGAGCGACAATCCGTAGCCAACTTCTCGCACGATGCGCTCCTTCAACGGTTGAATGAAGTGGATGCGTGTGTTTCGGCGGGTCACCTCCGGAGCCTTCAGGTACAGCTCGGCCAATTCCCGTGCCCGACTGAGCGCCTTACCGTTCGGCACAACCTCGGCAACCACTCCCCATTCGCGTGCAGTACGCGCTGGCAGCGGCTGCGGGTTCAGCAGGAACGCCTCCGCTCGTCCCGCTCCCGCGCGATAACTCCAGGTGGTAAAGATTCCGTCGCCGGGCGCAACCCCCGCGCCGAAGTGGGCCACATCCTGGAAGGTCGCACCCTCCCCTGCCACAATTACACTTGCAAGTAGCGCATAGTCTGAGTGCACATGGGCACGTCCCTCGATAGCCGCGATGACCGGAACGCGTATGTTGGCTATGTTTTCCAAAGCCTGAACGCCTTCGTCGTGAACCTGGCTCCAAACCCCGGGATCGGCGACATCGCCGAAAGAGGACCAATCGACATCAGTAATGAACTCCCCACCTGCACCCGTGAGGATTACGATCTTGTTCGCTCGATCTTGCGAAATCCGGTAGAAGGCATCGACAAGTTCCGTGTGAGCTTCCGCGGACATAATGAACGGCCCGCCGTTGCTGTGGAACTCAGCAACGAGCACACCTTTGTCGTCTCGGGTCAGCTTTAGGTTGTGATAAGCAGTGAAGTAGTCACTTTGAAGTTGCATCGTACTCTCCTCTCTGATTTGGTTGCTCCGCTGCGGACGAATCCCTGTGATTAGAATCCGCAACCTGCCTGAGAGTTGCAGGACGGATGGTCCGTTCACCACTGTTCTTGACCCGATTCCCCCTCGGCCCTGTAGAAATTTCGATTCATGCTCCTTGCGCCATGTGCGTTTTGAAACAGCGGCAAGACTCAATTTTGCATTCTGAGCGAATCTCGGCCAACCGGAAGTTATCGAACTTTGCCGCCGCAAAGCAATTCACTCGACTCGTTTTGCCCGCCCCTGCCCTTCGGCTCTGTGCCCGAATATTCTTCTACGCCGCAACGGCGGCGCAGGAGGCTAGGATGCTACGTGGATGTATGCAACAAACAGCCGCCCGCACCGCATTCTGGCGTGAGATAAAGAGAGTAGCTGCGAAGAGAGCAGCCAAATCACGGAAAATTGCGTGATCAGAATCAGTCGCTGACTTTAGTTCGGAAAACTCAAGGGCGGGTCGCCTTTCAAGGTTCCGGAATCACCCTTATTTTGAACTTTCCGACTCCGGTAATCTCAATCAGCTTGTTCAGTAAGAAGTCGTCATCGGCGGACTTCTTCACGAACTCGACAACTGGTTTGAGCCACTCCCACTGTTCCTGCCTGCTCAGCCCACTTTCGCGCAAGACGATCAATCCAGGATGGACCGGTACATCGAGGAGTTCGATGAAGTCTCGCGCGTTCGTCGTGACAACCGCAAAGTCATGATCGAGTGCATATTGCCAGACATCGTGATCCGCTCGACCCGCGAGACCAAATGTGCGGTACAGATTGTGAATACACATCGATGTTAGCTAGCAATCGCACGAGCGCTGGCGAAATGTTTTTATCCAGCAGCAGACGCATCACACGCTCGGTCCCCGTCGAAAAGCCAGCCTCTTTCGTGGCCGGCCAGGCCTCCCGCCGAGCCTGGAGAATAGCCGGGCATAGGCAAGGTCACGGGAGCTGAGAGCAGGAAAATCTTCCGCAATTTCTTTCTCTGGAACCCTCTTCCGAAAAAGCGACGCAACGTGCTGAAGGGGTATGCGAGTACCGCGAAAAACCGGTTCTCCACCCATCACATCGGGAGTAGAAACAACGCGTCGTCTGCCCCAGCGGAATGCTGACAAATTTCGGGCTACCTTCTCGCGGAATGCCTTGCATTCAACTGAAACCTGTATGTCCCCCGACCGGTAGACGAGGTCGGCACCTTCTCGCGACCAGTGGGCCGCCGTGCGGTCTCCACGTGCAAGAATCTTTGCCAGAGACCGCTTGTCGTCCTTGCTCAGAGCAAACGGGAACTCAACAAGCACTTTCACAAGGAGCACGTCTCCAACGGAGAACTGATAACGCACCGCCTTACCCGTTTTTTGTTTGGATGACGGAGCCACCGACTTCTTTTCCAGTGCCGTCCGGATCGTTTCTGGCGACACTTCCGCGATCGCCGCCGCTTCACTAACAGAAAAGAGTTCAGCCATAAGCAAGTCTCCCTGTATAAATATACTACCAGAGGTGGCATAATTAAAATCGGCGTAGACATGAAAAGAGTTGCAAAGGGCGCTTAGGTAGAGTGCCTAGAACCAGTCTTATAAACATTCTGAGGGCTGGAAATGGTCCATTCTGGAGGTGGCCTGGGACGTTGGGAGTTGATCGGCATCCTCGCCGGTTGTGCAGAAGCACGCCGACGCCTGTTTCGCTGTGAGAATTGTGATGAAGCCTTTGCTTTTTGCTCTCTGTGCGGTGTTTGCGTTTGGCGGTCTGAGCGCGCAGCAGACTGCCTGGCAACCATCGCCGGGTCATACGCAAGCGCCGATATGGCCGGGAGTCGTGCCTGATGCGCAACCCGTCGCGGGGCCGGAAGTCGCCAAGACGACGGGGAAGGAGTTCCTGGTTGCCGGCAGGCCGGCGGTGGGGGTGAGCAACGTGTCGCGGCCTACGATGACGGTCTATTCGCCAAACGGAAAGAATACTGCCGCTGCCGTTGTCGTATTTCCGGGCGGGGGCTACCTGGACCTGGCGATCGATCTGGAAGGCACAGAGGTTTGCGACTGGCTGACGTCCAAGGGGATTGCGTGTGTTCTGTTGAAGTACCGCGTACCTGGTGAGCCGGGGTATCCGAAGCCCGCGCCGTATCCAAAATCAGGGCCTTATCCGGAATCACCGATGGCGTTGGAAGATGCGCAGAGGACGGTGGGACTGGTGCGCTTTCACGCGGCGGAGTGGCATATTGATCCGCACAAGATTGGTGTGCTTGGATTTTCGTCAGGCGGTCATCTGGTGGCGGCGATGAGCACGCATTTTGCGAAGCGTTTGTATCCGGCTGTCGATGCCGCCGACAAAGAGAGCTGCCGCCCCGATTTTGCTGTGGCGATTTATCCGGGCCATCTGTCGCTGTCCGCGGCGAAGTGGGATGCAAAGCAAGGCACGAAAAAGTTTGTGATTCATTATCTGGCGACTGCCGATAAAGATTTGGGGTTGAATCCTGATATTCCTGTCACCCATCAGACTCCGCCTACGTTTTTGCTGCAGGCCGAGGATGACCACGTGGACAATGTAAACGACTCGCTGGTTTACTACATTGCGCTGAAGAACGCTGGGGTTCCGGTGGAGATGCATCTGTACGCTCAGGGCGGGCATGCATTTGGACTGCGGCGCACGAAGTTCCCGATAACGGGATGGCCTCAGTTGGTGGAGACATGGCTGGGGACGATCGGGATGATTTCGGGATAGGTGCTCTAGGATCGCATTCGAATCGGGTTCACGGGGATCGGAGCCGTGCGACCCGTCTGCAGATTGACGAACCCGCCATGGTACGACAGCCCCATATCGGAAAAGCCGCGTACGTTGGATGTTTACACGCAGGCAGTAACGCCCGCGAAGCATGCAGCGCAGGCGGCGGTAATGTCGCTGGTCTTTTCTTCCGATAAGTCAGGAGGGGCACTCCCTCGAAAGACGCGCCTAACTCATTTAGAATCACTGAACTCAGCAACGAGTTTTTCATTCCCATGGGTGGGCCGCAGGCCCATGCGAACTCCCTCGAAAATCCTCCTCTACACTTGCAACCCGTGTGTGGCGGTAGCCGGGTTTATGGGTGTGATTGCAACCTCGTAGCCAAGCTTGCGAAGGGCTCGCGCCAGCATTTGAGCGCGTTTCTTCTTGGTCCGGGGATCAGGTTCGCAGCCTTGCTCGATAAATCGCACCCCCTCATGCAGGATCTTCCAAACCACACGGCAGAGCCGATGGGCGATGGCCCAGATGGCGGACTTATAGCCCAGCCGCGGCAGCAGACGCCGGAACAGCGCTTGAAAGTGACTGCCGTTCTTCTTCACCGCAGCGTGCGCCGCCTAGGTTCAGTACCCGCCGCAGATATTTATTCCCTTTCGCGGAGCGGCTGCTGTGGTTCTCTTCCGCACTTTCGTCCTTGCCGGGACAGGTTCCCACCCAAGAGGTCAACTCCGCCGCCGAAGGGAACGTACTAGCTTGCGCGCCCACTTCCGCAATGATCTGTTGCGCCGAATCCACTCCCAAACCGGGCACTTCCGCCAGTCGTATCACGGCCTCTTGATGCGGCTTCATGGCCTGCGCGATCATGCGATTGAGCTCGGCAATTTGCTGATCGATCAACTGCAGCCGCTCCAGTTGTAACCCCAGCATTGCCCTGTGATTGGGCTGCACTCTTCCCGGCAATGCATCCACCCATTGCTCCTCGCTGCATTGCAATCGCTCATCTCCCAACCGCGCCAATTGCCTGGGGTCCGTCTCGCCTTCGGCCAAAGCCCGCAGCATGCGAAGCCCGCTGGCGCCCAGTAGATTGCCGACCACAATCGACAGCTTGATCCGCATCTCTTCTAGCAGACACTCCATCTGGTTCTGCACTGTGGGTGCCAGTCTAGCCCCCGTCGAATTATGGTCTCAATGCATTGACGGGGTGAGAATACAACGGATGGAATATGGGGTGCACCCCTGGACTGAGACACATAGTTAAGGGGCTTGTTGCCGTCCGCTGAAAACTCATTGTAATTGCGTGGCGTTTCTATTGCATTCTCGTCTCCGTGTTCAATCGCGGATTCTTTCTTACCTGGCACGCTGTCCGCCGCCAGCTCGCGGCCATGCCGAATGAGTGGCGAGCCAAAGGTGAGCTAGCATTTCCTGGTCAGGGAGCGCGCCCGGCCGAGTGATGCGCTGCATCAGCTTCACCGCGCAACTGGTGCGAACTTGGAAGTGCCGGGCCGTAGCGTGCGTTTATCTGCGCTTGGTGTGCGGCGTGATCCGCACGGATCTGTGAAGCAGATATACCACGAAGAATTGGAGGACGGCGATAAAGAGCGGCCCAGCGCATTTTCCAAGATCATGCTCCAGCAGACCGATTCCGGCATCCAGCATTGCATGGCGCCGGCGAGCGCACCCAGGATAAGCAACGCAGGCGTCGCCTGCTTGTAGATCGCCCTCAATGCGAACAAAGCCAGAGGAATTGTGCGCGCCGCCGCGTACATCGCCAATAGCAACGACGCCTCCGTTGGAACGGATTCGAGATTCGGGGCCCGATCAAAAACGCCATCTGGGAGGTATACATCCCGGGTTACTCTGCGAATGCCGCTGGGCGGATGCGATGCTATCTACGTATAGATGGCGAGACGGTCTTCAACCGCGGCGAGCCGCTCCGCGAGGTCATTCGAATTACCGACAGAGCCTGCCAATCGCCGCAGCGCATCCTCTACCTCACCGAAAGCAGCGGGGATTTGTTCATTCTTGCCCCGCTACTGACCTTCTGCAAAATCCCGGTAGGCACGGCTGGCTCCGTCATCAACCACTATCGAGTGGTCCTTGACCTCCTTCTCAAACTCGATTTGGTTATTTTCATCACCGGTGTCAACGTATGACTTCTGCGGTAGCTCGAAGAAATGCGCGCGAATCATCGTGCGGATTACGTCTCTGACGTCGCTTTGATTCTTGTTGGCGGTGCATGTTGGGAGAAGGGCTGTATCTTGAGGGAAGAAGCTCGGGGGATAGGTTTGAAGGACTACTTTTCCCATGCCGAATACGAATAACGTTTGCCGATAGGTAGGGCGATAGTTTATGACCAGCTTGTCGAGCGCAGCGGGGTCTGACAGAAGTCGGTCGAGTTCGTTCCAGTTAACCCCGGGTTACTTTCGTTACATCGTTGGGACCTTTCAGGTTCAATCGCATACCGCGATCACGCTACCATCAACCTCAAATTAGGTATCCGCTCATTCTTCCAAGAGTGAAGGAAAAACTACCGCTACCCTGATCGGCGGTGGGCCGGAGCCGATACCCTGGGACGCGTCGTCGCGAGGAACTGGAGCGGCGGACTAGTGCGGACTCCGGAGCCGAATCTCGACTGGCTTAAGACCGCAAGGGCCAAAGCCGCGTCCTATGGCAGTTCTGTAGTACTAGCAGAGGCAGGCAAATGTACCCTGTGCCGCAAGCGGACGGTTTAGATCCGAGTGCCGCGTTGCAGTTGATCAGCCAGCGCGCGCAAATGCTCACCCGCAGTACGGGCGCGGCCATCGCGCTAGGCCACAAGGAGTCGATGATCTGTCTGGCTAGTGTAGGAGCTAACGCCCCTACGCTCGGCTCTCGCCTGGATGTCAGCACTGGTTTTTCTGGAGAGTGTGTCCGTACCGCCAAAGCGCAGCGCTGCGACAATTCGGACAGTGATTCCCGCGTTGATGGCGAAATCTGCCGCCGACTTGGTGTGCACTCTATTCTGGCGGCACCGATCACGTTCGCTGGCGAAGTAGTGGGTGTGTTGGAAGCTTTCTCCTCCGAGCGCTTCGCTTTCAATGATGGCGATCTCGTCGTCCTCGAGAACCTGGCGGAAACCATAGTCGAAATCCGGTCTTCGTTTAAGGCCATGCCGACACCGAATCTTCTACTCAAACTAGAACCGGCATACCGAGTTTTCTTTAGCAACCTGATCGACACTCTGCATCCGCCGCAGACCCTACCGCTAAAGCTGACTTCACTGCCGGCACGGTTTTGGCCGGATGTTTTTGTGCCCTCGCAATTGCCTTGGCAACGGTTTGTTCAATCGATGCTGCTGCACCTGATCATGGTCGTAGCGCTCGGCGGTCTTCTTGAGTTCGGATTTTCGCAGCCGCAACTGCGCCACAGCCAATTAAGATTCAATAAGTCAGATGTTATTTACTACTCACCTTCTGATTATCTCCCCTCATTTAAGAGGATCACCGGGCCAACGCAATCGCGGCGGACACAACGACCTGCATTGGTCAAGCAGCCAGTCTCCGTGTCGCGGGAATCGGGCAGCCGCACGCGGACATCGGTCACCTTACCCAGCATCAAGCTGAATGAGGAACTGCGATTAGCGCGCATTATGGCCTGGAATTCAGCCATACCTGCGGTTCCATTTACGGCGACGATGCGAAGTCAACGGAATATGCCTGCCGTGAGTGCGTCGGCTATCGCGCCTCCACCGGACATCTCGGAGGTGTCGCCTTCACGACATCTCACGCCTGCGACGCCAGTTGTCATTGAGCCTGCGCCGTCTGTGGATCAGTCAATTCGCCAGATCGCTAGCATCAGCATTGGCCACTTGCAGATCGTTGCGCCAGCGCTCGAGCCCCTCCATCAGCAGGTTTTGTTTCCTGCGGAGCGGACTCTAATCGCATCAACCTCGGTTGTGCCGCCACCACCGTCTGTTAGAGGTCTCGGAAATACCGGGCATCGCACGAGCTCGCTATCAGATGAGATGCCAGTTGTGCCACCTGCTCCGTTGCTGCAAAGTACAAGCAGCCATCTAAGGAGCAGTCCCCAGGGCGGTCCTGTTTCTGTCGTGCCAGCTCCGCCCTCTGTTCGGAGTCTCGGAAATCCTGGCGTTCAGCAACCGAGCTCATTATCAGCCGTTGCCGATCAAGCTGTGCCGCCTGCTCCTCCGCTTCAAAATGCAGGTAGCTACGCGAGCGGCACTTCGGACGGCAGAGCCGTTCCTGTCGTGCCTCCTCCACCCTCCATTAACAATCTCGGCCATCCTGGCAATCAGCGCGCAAGCTCACTGCTCGCTTCGGGCATGCAAGTCGCACCCCTTCCTACTGCGATCTATCGCGCTGGTGACCGCTCTAGAAGCGGGGGCCCGACTACGCTGCCCGGCGCACTACCAGGTGGGCTGCTACCAGGTGAGATAATCCCCAACCACGAGCGAACTCTTGCCGACACAAAGGAGCTTCCCGACACAAAAGAGCTCAGTGTGAATTTTATGGTTCCAGCGTTGGTCCTCCCAACGTCTTCGTATTTTTCGAACTATGAGGTATTCATAGCAGAACAGCGGCTCACGCGGCATCAGTCACGCCTCATAAAGCTGGTTTATGAATTTCTTGCTTATCAGCAGAGGCTTTCGGACTATGGTCCGAACTACCCGGGCATCGAAAACCTTCGCGTCACAAGAGATCGGAGTTGTGATCAGCCTCTAATGCAAGTAGCGTCTTCGGCGAGTACAGTACCCTGGTCGCAGTCCGCTCGACTTCAGCTTAGTGCGAAATCCTTAACCCAGGGACAGAGTACATTGGAATGTTATCGGACAACTGCAGACGACTATCGCAGGGCGCACGCTCGTCAGCACCGACAGAAGGTTGCTACCAGCAATCCGGGTTCAGATGTTCTTCCTGATTAGGTCGGTGCGCGGGAACGTCCCGGCAAAGACCACTCGTCCGTCCAAGTCACTTTGAGGCAGGCGGAATCGCTTACGAGACCCCACGCTAGGCATGTTGGCGCTGGGAGCGCCGAGGCCGGCGATCCGGAGGCGCGAGGATTCTGTTTGCGCTGCGCCCACACCCAACTTGATCTTACTTGCCGGCGTAACATCGCGATAACGCTAAGAATCCGAGAGGGTCGGCCGATCCTCAATGAGCGCTATGGCCTGTTAGCAAAAGTTGTCGTGCTTGCTCCTCCGCGCGACGGACTTGCGATCATGGGTTCGGCATGACCGGCAGGGCGATGTAAGAAGGACTCGCACGATGGTGGAAGATCGTCTGCTTCGCCGGGTGCGACTCCGTATCGGTCACGATAGGATTGCCTGTGTCGCCGCGATTTCCCTGTTCAGCGAGTTAAATTCAGCGATCTGACTTGCCAGACTCGATTAGAACTGAGAATTGTGGTTGTAGATTAGGAGGGTTTATAAGCGGCATGTAGAGCCTGCTGCAGAGCGCTCGCATGCGACAGTTTCGTCCATCGCCCTGTTCGCCATTGCTTTTATTATGAGCAAACGGTACACCGTGTCGAGCAAAAACATCAGAAAACCCGCGATTAGAAACATGTCCCCAATGCTGAAACGGTACAACACTGCTTGGTCTGCAAGCGCCAGCCATTGTCCTTTGCCGGAAACATTCCAAATCGGAGCCGCTGGCTGGAAGTTAGCGGGAATTCCAACTGACGGCATGACACCTTTATTCCACGATGTAACCAAGGCGTTGCAAGTGATTCCCAGCAAAACAAAGAGTCCGCCTTTCACCTTGGCACGAATGATGTAGCGTACTACCCAGGCCAGCGTTGTGATCCAGAACAAATAGCAGAAAACCATATTCGCTGTCGTCCGCCAGAGCGCCCCGATGCACAGGACGCAAACGAGCTTGATATAAACCTTCACCGTTGACTCCTTGCGATCACTTGAACCGATCAGTCATGGAATTACATCGTGTCGTGAAATTCGACTTTGCTGCGGAGCACGTCAAATCAAGTTCGGGTCGTGCTGGACTCTGTGGGGGCGAGTCGCGGGGGGACGCGGCTATCTAAGTGTCCAATTCCAAGTTAGGCTCCATCTCTAACTTCGGGAATGGCTCCGGCGTGCCATGTGGCGGGACGAAAGTAACTTGAGCCGCCATTACTTGGACCGACAATTGCCGCTTTTTCTCGGTGATCCGCCGAGAAATTTCAGCTTCGCATACGGATTCGGCACGGTTAGAACCCGGTTACGGTATTGGCTGTCCCTGCCTGCAGGACAGAGGCGGCGCGAGTTTCCTAGTCTCTGAACAGTGTCTCTGGATGAAATTGTCAAAGCTCCAGGAACGGCTTTGAGCCCAGGAATTTTCGACGTAACCGGTCATCGCGAATCGACTCAGCGAGTGATTGGATGACGGCACGCGCCCG
>Ga0210396_10005771_pt1 | contig 11899 bp, 8 predicted proteins | sample IncBWH17OmetaG_FD_155466 | JGI IMG/M metagenome (GOLD analysis project Ga0210396, IMG submission 155466) | Forest soil microbial communities from Barre Woods Harvard Forest LTER site, Petersham, Massachusetts, United States - Inc-BW-H-17-O ...
TTGTCGCTCGGCGGAGCCAGGACCGGGTGAGCATGGTTGTCGATGGCCCAAGTGTGAGCGAGTTCCCGGGCTATCGCGGGATCTGTCGTCTGGGCATATCCGCTTACGGTTGGGAGCAGGGCCGCCGCCATCGCAATCGAGGTTATTCTGGCTGACCCGATCATTTGCGGAGATAGGCATCCGTACCACTGATCCAGTCAGCGCGTGGCGGGCAGAATACATCCAGATCTACGGTATCTTCGATAGCCTCCGCGCTGTGAGGCACATTCGACGGAATTACCAGGATTTCTCCAGCGCGCACGACGATGTCTTTCCCCTGCAAGGAAAACTTCAGCGCGCCTTCAAGGATGTACGTGATCTGCTCATTCTCATGACTGTGCAGTGGGACTATACATCCCTTGCGAAGCCTCAATCTGGCGAGCATGCTCTTCTCTCCCGCGACGAACTGCCTGTCGAGCAGAGGATTCAAATGTTCCGTGGACATGTCTGCGAGGCGAACGTGCTGGACGTTCGACGACTTCTCTTTTTCGGCTGTGCTCATTCCGTTGCTCCATCCCTTCGAGAGGGCTGATTATAACAATCCGCCGCGATCGCAAGTGGAGCTAACCATATACTGATTTTCTATGGAAACCGGACTTCGCGATCGCGTTGCCATCGTCGCCGCATCCAGCCAGGGAATTGGCCGGGCAACCGCCCTGGCTCTTGCCGCCGAGGGCACGCATCTCGCGCTCTGCGCCCGCCATAGCGATGCGCTTGAGCATGTTGCGGAAGAGGCGCGACGGGTGCATGGCGTGTCCGTATACACGGATACATTCGATGTTGCCGACGATCTCCGCGTGCGCCAATTCGTCGAGGCGGTCCATCGCCAGTTCGGGCGAATCGACGTCTGCGTCACCAACGCGGGCGGTCCGCCGGCAAAGCCCTTTCTGGACACGGCAATGACCGAGTGGGATTCCGCGTATCAATTGAACCTGCGCAGCATCGTCTCCTTCGCGCAAGCAGTGTTGCCCTACATGCAGCAGCGACGTTGGGGCAGGATTGTGACAATTACATCCGTGGCGGTAAAGCAGCCTGTTCCGGAGCTGGTGCTTTCGAATGCTGTACGGGCTGGCGTGCTGGGGCTGGTTCGTTCGCTTGCTACACAGTTTGGCGCTGACAATATCACCATCAATAATGTTGGACCTGGCTACACCGCGACGGCTCGTATGAAAGAGCTGGCAGAGACCAGGGCGCGCGCAGCCGGAGCCAGCGCGGCGGATCATGAAACGCAGATCGCCGAGGGCATCCCGCTTCGCCGCCTCGCGCAACCGGAAGAGGTTGCAGACGCAATCGTATGGCTGGCCTCGGAGCGCGCCTCCTACGTGACTGGGCAAACTGTTCTTGTGGACGGCGGCGTGTATCGTGGCCTTTAGGGCCAGAAGCGAAATTTGCACATAGAGATCGCAGGTGATAAGCGCGCGCGGTGAAAGGCATTAATGGGCATCAGCCCTTTGTGCAGTAGAACGTCAAGGATCCGGAAATCCGAGTCAATAATCCCGAGAAGCTTCTTGGAACTAAATGCGCCTGACCAATCCCAAGTCGGTTGCCTTGGTATTGCGTAGAAGTAGCAACACCAGGATCATTCCTACGAATGGAACCAGCCCTGCGGTGATTACGATGGGATCGAAGGAGTGCCCGGCCGCCTGTTGACGCGCGTCTGAGAAATATCCGATGAGCTTGAATGCGATGATCGTCCCCAGACCAGCGCCGGTTCCGCTCAGGCCGCTCACGGAGGCTACGGATTCGCTTCTGAAAAGATCGGCTGGTAGCACATTTGCCATAGTGGAGAAAGCGGCGAAAGAGAATGTGGCGAAGCCAAACAGAGACGCGATCAAGTACAGGCTGCTTGTAAATATGGTCGGTATCAGCGTCATGACCCCGATGCCACCAAAGATAATGAGCGCCTTTCGGGCAGCACCGAGCGACCATCCCCTCTTGATCAGGTAGCCGGAGACCGCTCCACCGAAAAAGTTGCCGATATCTGCCGCGATGAAAGGTATCCAAATCGCGATGAGGCTGCTCCTAAGCTCTATGCCTTTTGCGACCAGATAGATGGGGAACCAATCCGTGATGAAAAACCATACCGGATCCGTAAACAGTTTCGCGGCGATGACTCCCCATGTTTGCGGAAATTTGAGGAGATCCCGCCATCGCGGACGCACGGTGTTCTCTTGCTGCAGATCGTCTTCCTTTGTGTCGGCGACGATATATTGCAACTCAGCCTGGCTGATGCGGCTGTGTTTTTCTGGCGGCTGGTAGAGCCAGCGCCAACCAATCAACCAGATGAAGCCCAGAAGTCCCGGTATCATGAATGCCGGCCGCCAGCCCCAGCGGAAGTAGATCGAGAGAATGATGAAAGGGGCAACCGCGGCGCCGACGGAAGAGCCGCTATCGAAGAACGCCGTGGCAAGTCCGCGTTCCTTCTTCGGGAACCACTCCGATACGGCCTTGGTTGCAGCCGGCCAGTTGGCTGATTCTCCCGTGCCCAGGAGAAAACGGAACATTGCAAAACTGCGAAACCCCTGCGCGAACGACGTGAGAATTGAAATAATCGAATAGAAAGCTACTGTGAGTGTCAGGCCCCGCCTGGTTCCAATCCGATCGAGCAGTTTGCCAAAGAGAGTTTGTCCAAGGGAATACGCTACCCGGAACGCGATCACGATATTGGCGTAATCGCTGTTTGTCCAGCGGTACTCGAGCTTCAGGTAGGGAGCCAGCAGCGAGAGGGTTTGGCGGTCAATGTAATTGATAACAGTGGAGGCAAAGAGTATTGCACCGATCCACCAGCGTAAAGATGGGATAGGCCGAGGCTTGACGGATGTAGCCGGCGCCGGTGTGATCAGAGACCCTGTATCACGGCAGAGGTATGAGGTGCTGGATCTAGTAAAGCGGCGGAGTCTTTGTCGAGATACACCGTAGCCTTGGGATGATTGCGCAGGATGGACGCAGGCGCCATCGGACTGATTTCCCCTTCGAAACAAAGCTGAATCGCTGCCGCCTTGCGAGAATCGGGAACGATCGCAAGAACCTCCTTCACTTTCATGATCTGACGCACAGACATGGAAATGGCTTGTCGCGGGACTTGCGAAATATCAGAAAACCATGCTTCACCCACCTGCTGGCGTCGGCAGGCCTCGTCTAGTGTAACGGCGAGATAAGGTTCTTCTGTTTCAAAGTCTGCGGGCGGATCGTTGAATGCAAGATGTCCATTCTCCCCGATCCCAAGAAAGGCGATATCGATGGGCTCCGAGGCCACGGCTGCACTGGCTCTTGCGAGAACTGAAGGAACATCGCCGTCGCCATCCAGCAAGTGGTAGTTCACTATTCCGGTCTTATGGATGAGTTGCTCCAAAAGCATTCCGCGGAAGCTGCCCGGATGCGTGATCGGCAAACCGATATATTCATCGAGATGGAAGACTTCAACCAGATGCCAATCGATCTCCGGAGCACTGGTGAGAGCTTCCAGAAACTCCTTTTGCGATGCCGCCGTCGCAGCGATAAGACGAGCGGCGCCGCGGTCGAGAATCGCCTGCCGGATAACACTGGCCGCATGCTCAGCCGCCGCCTTGCCCAGTGAAACCTTATCCCCAAAGATTCTGATGTTCATTGGTCGCCCTTCGCCAATCGTTTTAGCCAAGACCCTCAATCATTACTATTTGATCTTCAAAGAGGCCCGCATCATAAAAATAGCTTGTTTACCGATTGCTATCGCAAATTCCGTATCGTACGCCATTCCGATACTCAGCGCTCGGAGAAACAGCAACCTCAATTCGATTTCGACGTGGCTCCTATCCGGCCGCGTAGTACAGTCATGGACGCTGCCGGCAGGACGTAGCGGTCAGTTCCAGCCGGCAGGGTGGAGCGCGCGGCGGGACCATCCGGATCGGGGTAGCCGTCCCTCAGCGCCGAATGCCATGTGTACTGGTCCTTGCCGAACGTGATCCTCTCAACCGGCCCGACAAAAGAACTGTCTGCCTGGGCGTCGTCATTGTGAAACGCGATCCTCACCGCGTGGGGGTTGTTGTAATCCTTGTTGATCAGCATGAGCGCCCACTGGCCATCCGGCCGGAGCACGGCATATGCTGTCACAAGGACGTGTCCATCCGCATCCTTGATGTCGCTGGTTGCCTTGAAAAGGCGGTGTTCCTCGTCTTTTGGCTCAGCCCATTCCTGTGTCAGCATTTGCGCAGCAAAGAACTGAGAGGTGCGTTGCTTGATGACATAGTTATGGTCAGTTGTGAACATGTGATACGTTCCCCAACTGTTGTCACAGGCCGGATGAGGCGTGGAGTAAGGCAATGCTGTGTGGTAGAAGGAGCCTTTTCCTCCCGCTGTAAGAAACGCCGGGAATGTTTCGCCCAACCAGAGGGCTCCGAAAACGTCCACGGCGGCATCCGCGCCCGGGGCATTCGTTTCGGAATCAATCATTGGAACATTGGGCGGCAACCCATCGTCACGCCAAACCCGCATGATGTGCGTCAGGATCTCGGGTTCCTTGTAGAGATTGCTCCAAGGCCCCTGGCAGGTTCCGTCGTAGTAGGGATAGTGCTCATAGGACATGAACGACAGGTCCGAAAGCCGGTCGTGCGCCTTGAGGTAGCTGAGGAAACGTTTGAACCATGAAGTCTCGCCGTGCTCGTCCGGCCAGAACTTGATGTCTTCGCTCACTCCTTCAAAGACGGGTCCGCCGAGTTGAAGGGTGGGATCAACCTGATGCAGGGCGGCGGCCCATTGCAAGTAGAGGGCTGCGTAGTCTTCGGGCCCCATGTACTGCCCATCCGGCTCTTCACCCATTTCGATGCGCGAGATTGGATATCCGCGCTTCTTTAAATATGTAATCTCTGCTGCTGCGTCTTCCGGGATGCCATAGAGCATGGCCACTGGAACCATGGCCGGTAATCCCCGCGTGATGCCGCTGGTGAAGAACAGATCGAAGCCAACCTGATCGCCCGACTCCATGCGATCCGGGATGACGTAGAGGTCGGACGGTTGATGCCAGGGGTCTACGGATGAACTGAAGGTGAAGGTCTGATCCTGACCCGGAGTGTGATGAAGCACATCGTGGAATTGACCATTGCCCTGCGTTCCGAGGTAGACCTCCTTGATTGCATATCCGACGCAGTTTCGAATGTCTGCCTTCCCATGCGTATCGCATGTGTTGGAAGACTCGGTCATGAGCACGCGCACGTACTGAGTCGCGACCGGCGAGGGAGAAAGCTGAAGTGTCTCGGTCCCTCCGCGTCCGGCAGAGACGATTCCAGATGCAAAGTCCCTCCACACGCCGGTATCGGGAGCATCCATCGGATCGTCTTTACCCAGCCAATATTGCACTCTGTAGCTGCGCGCATACGGCTCTGCCCAGGCGAGACGGATGGCCGTCACTATTTCTTTGGCTTGCAGGCGGATCACAATCCACTGAGGATGGAGATTGTCATCCTCGCCTGTAAATGCTTTTGTCAGGTACGGATTGCTCTTCCAGTAGGTATCGACATCACCATCATCCAGCCTCGAATAACCATCGAACTCTGATCCGGAGTTGCGAGTGACGCCGCGATGCGGCAAAGAATACCCGTAGGAATGGCGAATCATCTCTCTAGCAGGTGTCGCATCCCCTGTGAAATAGCCTTTGCCCGAGGGGTCGCTCCAGGCGCCATCAGGATTCCAATGCCAAGCCTGAACAAATAGCTCCGTATTCTGCCGATAGCTGACCGGACCCCAGCCTGCTTCAAGAATCTGTTGTATCTGGTCAGGCCTGAAGAAGATATCGGTTGTGTTGCTGGGAATCCGATCCACGGTGCTGCCTAAGGCTTGCAGGGGACTGAATGTGTTTGCAATGTGGCTTGGTGTTGCGTCGATGCGAACGGTTTGCGCTTCGGCACTGACCGTCTGCAGCAAGCCGCTTAGTAGCAAGGGGACAAGGGCAAATGCAAATCGCTTCGTCGCCCCTGGTTCATTCTTGGCGAGAGCGATCCTATTGAGACGACTGGCGAACCAATGCATGCAACTCCTTGGAGTGTCACAGTTTCAGCTAGCTACGGCGCCGAGTCAAGCGCCGCCGCCGGGAAACGCGGCCGGGTCAGATCGCATCGCCCTTTTTTTGCCTTGACTGGGCCTTCTATCCGGTGGAATAGTACAGTCCTGTATTCAATCGTTTGAATAAGCAAGTAATTCTGCGCTGAAGACGGCCAGAATGAAGGGCCTACCGCAACAGATTGGGTGAATTAGGACGGCAATCGAACGTCCTAAGTGTCACCGTTTTGGAGGCATTCATGAGGAAGGCCAGCCTTTGGGGGCTATGTCTTTTCGCCGTGTCTATGGTGGGTCCTGCGTTCGCGCAGAGCACCAATGCGGGCGACATTCGTGGCACGGTGACCGACCAGTCCGGCGCATTGATCCCCGAGGTGACGGTTACCGTGTTGAACGTCGAAACCGGGGTGGCCAAGAACTATGTCACGAATCACGACGGCGTGTACGACACCTCCTCGATCGTGACGGGGCAGTATCAAATCACCTTCACGAAGAATGGCTTCAACAAACTTGTTCGCGGCCCGGTCACTGTCCAGGTTGGATTTACGGGAGTCAATGCCCAGTTGAAGGTTGGTTCCACTGCACAGCAAGTGGTGGTGACGGACAACGTTCCCCTGCTCAAGACGGAATCGGGAGAGCAGTCAACAACACTGGAAGCCAAATCCATGGCGCAATTGCCGAACGTGGGAACCGATTGGCAGAACTTCACCATTCTGCTCCCCGGCACATCCGGCAGCCCTAGCAGCGTCTTCAACGCGGCGAGTCCAGGCCAATTTGTCGCGGCGAACGGCAACCTTCCCTATAACGCCATGCTTGCTGATGGCTCTGTGACTACACTGCCGTCCAGCAGCAATTCGGATGTGTCTACCTTTGAGACGGTGGCCGAAGTTGAGGTCAGCACGTCCAGTTTCTCGGCCCAGTACGGTATCGGTGGCTATATCTTCAACCAGATCAGCAAGGGCGGGACCGATCAGTTTCACGGCGCAGTGTACGAATACTTTCAGAACGATGCACTGAATGCCAAAGGCTATGGCTTTGGCGCACCGGTGACAGTCCCGTTTCTTCGCTACAACAATTACGGCGGGTCGATTGGCGGCCCAATTTTGAAGAAGAAGATGTTCTTCTACTTCAACTTCGACAAGCTGAGCAACGAAGGTGCGAACACGGGATTTCTTACCGTTCCGACTACCGCTGAACTCAACGGTGATTTCACCGGGCAGGCCACGATCTACGATCCGACGACCCAGGTTGTTACACAAACGCCCAATGGCACTGTGGTCACGCGGCAATCTTTCGCTGACGAGTATGGCAACGGAAACAAGATACCGGCTAACTTGATTGATCCGGTTGCAAAAGCGATACAGGGCAACTTTCCGAAGCCAAACATCGCTGGCAACCCGACCCAGGGCACAATCATAAACAACTACTTCTACAACGCTCGAATCTCAACCCCGGCCACAAAATACTTCGGACGCCTGGATTGGGACATCACTCCCACCAACAGGCTAACCATTTCAGACACGCAGCGTGACAGTCCTTCCACGCAAAATCCCTGGGATACGTGCCCTATTGGCTGCACTGCTGTAGACACTGATAGCAACAACTCGCAGATCACCGATGTATGGAATATCAGCCCTCAGACAGTGAACGAAGCCAGGGTGGGTTTTACCGACCAGCTTAACTACTATGTCGATTCCACCTTGAACCAAGGCTTTCCGGCGAACCTGGGGTGGAAGTTTGCCAAGGCTGACCAGTTCCCGTCCACCACTATCGCGGGAAACTGTTGCTTTGGCTCCGCCGCAAGTGGCGGCACCTCCAGTGGCTTCTCCCCTGGTGTCAATGCCGTCCAGAAGGAAATGGTCTTCGATCTATCCGATGTCATCACGTTGATCCGCGGCAGACATATCCTTCACTTCGGGGGAGAGTTGTTGATCTACCGGACGGATACAACGACCTGGGGCAACATCAACGCCGGAACTTTCGGATTCACAGGCGCCTACACACAATCCACTGTGGGCGATAACACGACAGGGCTGGGTTATGCCGATTTCCTTCTGGGTCAGGCACAGAGTTGGAGCGCATTGGTCGCGCCGGAGTATGGACCGCGAGCGAAGAATCCGCAGATGTTTGTTCAGGACGACTTCAAAATACGTCCGAATCTGACACTGAACCTGGGATTGCGTTACCAGATTGAGCAGGGATGGACGGAAGTCAAGAACAACATCAGCGCCTTTGATCCTACGGTGGTGAATCCAGCGACGGGCACCAATGGGGCCCTGTGGTACGCCTCCACGCATGCCAATGGACGCAGGTCCCTTCAGGCGAGCGCATTTAGCACCATTTTGCCGCGAGTTGGTTTCTCCTGGCAGCCCCATCCCAACACAACGGTTCGCGGCGGCTTTGGGCTCTTCGCCTATCGATGGAGTCTCGATACCTACGGCACTGGCATGGGAACCGCCATCCAGTTCCAGGGAAACGTCGCGGACCAGACTAACGGAATCTCTCCCGTTGTCACTCTCTCGTCGGATGGTTCGGGTCTTCCCTATGTAGGGCCTACCACCGATCCTGCTGCGTTGAATGGGCAGGGGGTGGTTTACAACAAGTACCACACGCCGGTTCCCGAGATCTACCAGTGGAACCTGGCGGTGCAGCGTGAGTTGGGCGCCAATTCGGTGTTAGAGATCGCATACGTGGCCAGCCATGCTCACAATCTCAGCTTCCCAGTTGATATCAATCAGGTGCCGGAGAACAAACTCGGGCCGAATGATAGTCCCTCGGCACTGCCGTACCCGATATATCAGAGCATCACCGGCGACACATTTAACGGCATCTCCAACTACAACTCGCTGCAGACTTCGATCAGCAGACGCTTTGCATCGGGACTCAGCATGAATCTTAACTACACCTGGTCTCACTTTCTGGACGATCAGGATTCCTCGGGCTATGGCGGCGCAGCCGGGACGCAGAGCGTCCAGAGATCGTACAACCCATCGGCGAGCTATGGCGCTTCCAACTTCGACGTGCGCAACGCCTTCAAGGGGAGAGTTGTCTATGAGCTGCCCTTCGGCAAAGGCAAAATGTTCCTGAACAAAAACAATCTGCTCGATGCGGCTATTGGCGGCTGGCAGGCCTCCGGCACATTTGTTCTTTCCTCCGGATTTCCGTTCACCCCCACCATTAGCGGTAACAATAACTCGTTCTCGCAGGCGGGGAGCTGGTATCCGAATCAGGTTGGGAACCCCAGACCTAGTCATCGCAGCATCGATCAGTGGTTCGATCCCTCTGCGTACACACTTCCGGCGCCGGGAACCTTTGGAAATATGAGAAGGAATAGTGTTTATGGTCCCGGAATTGATGAGGTGAACCTGTCGGCCGGAAAAACGTTCCCGATCGGCGACCGAGTCAATTTTCAGATACGTGCCGACGCGAGCAATGCATTCAACCACCCTAGCTTCGGGCTGCCAAGCTCGGGACTCGTTCCTGGATCTGATCCCACAAATCCCTTCCTCGGGTCTCCAACGAATATAACTTCGACGACTGTAGGCGGCCGAACGATGCAGCTCAACGCGCGGGTATCATTCTGACTCGCGACATAATCCATCACTCATGGTCTTATCCGCTGCCGCGTCGCGGTAATACCCAGGGTTGAGGGGATGCGTGGTCACGAGTGACGGATGGTGATCTCAAAAGCTACTAGAAGAGTAATCCGTACTTGACGAGCTCCTTCACCGCAATATGATGAAGGAGACGGGTGATTTCGGCTTGCCACTCCCAACTCCCGCACGGGGACGAACAGCATTGGTCAATCACTTCTCGCTCCTTAGTTCCTACTTCAGCATTCAACCTGCAGTGTTCTTGCATCGGTTCTGGCATTGCGCCACACCTCGGACACCTGTATGGTCGCTCTCTTCGTGCCGCCTTTTGTAGTCGACCGTCCTGCGCGCCGATACGCATGATGATTTTGAGGCCGCAGTAGTTCTCCCTAGCATCCCACGTTTTCTGCGAGACCTACAGATGCCCCAACGAAAGTCCGGCCACGTCACACTCTCGGATGTTGCCCGTTCTGCTGGTTTTGCCGTCTCGACGGTATCCATCGTCCTAAGTGAAGCTCCGCTCTCCAAAAACGTGTCGGCAGCAACACGGGAGCACATCCGGAAAACCGCCGCCCGGCTTGGCTATTACCCCGACGCGTTTGCACGATCGCTGCGAAAACGCACCTCCCAGACCATTGGCGTGCTCGCATTCGACCTGTCCGATCCGTTCTGTATGCCCATTGTCGGTGGGATCCAATCCGGGCTGCAGTCCACCGGATTTCTGCCACTGGTGATGAATGCTCAGACGCAGCGCAAGCTCTTCGACAGTTCTCTCGCGCTTATGCTCGAGCGCCGCGTGGACGGAGTGATCGTCATCGCCAGTTGGGTTTTCGAGGAGGCGGGGCTGCTGACCGACATGCGAAAGAACAAGGTTCCGATCCTGATCGTCGGCCGTGATCTGACCCATCAGGGAATTACGTCGATTCTGCTTGATAACTGGCAAGGCGGCTATATCGCCATGCGGTACTTAATCGACTTAGGCCATCGGCGCATTGCAGTAATTCTTGGACCGAAGGAGATGTTTGACAGCCAACCCCGCTGGCAAGGTATCCGGCAGGCAGCCGCCGAGAAAGGCCTGAAACTCGACCCGACACTTGTATTTCAACTACCGGGGGAGGGGGGGTCGTCGGCGGCGGGGTTTGACGGTGGGCGTCATTTTACGTGCGAGTTGCTTGCAAAGGGAGAAAGCTTTAGCGCTGTGCTCGCGTTTGACGATCTCACAGCCCTTGGCGTGTTGCGCGCCCTTTCCGAAGCAGGCATACGTGTGCCCGACGATTGCTCGGTGATGGGCTTCGATGACGTGCTTCCGGCGCGCGTTTGCACGCCGGCTATCACAACCGTAAGCCAACCGCTGCACTCCATGGGGCTGCAAGCGGCGGATGGCATCCTCAAGGCTTTGCAGCAATCGTCCCATAGAAATGCGCGGCTGATGAAGTTGCCTCCCGAATTGGTGGTACGCATGTCGACATGCGTACGAAGCCCTCAACGGGAGCTCGACCGTTCGCGGCCACCGCGACACGTGTGATGCTGAAGTGCAGGCGGCATGACTTCATGAGCGACAGCGATGTTTATCAAAACTAAATTCGCGGATCGATTCTAACCCGAGCTCCATGAGCGAATTGGTCGGTTCTCGTCAATTGGGGTCAAACTTCCTATTTCGCCCGTGACTCTGGGTATTGAATTAGGGAGAATCTCTCAGATGCGGACTTCAGAGTGGATTCAAGTCGTCTTTGCCTTGGTGCTCGCGATGGCCGCCTGGATCACTGGCCTCACTTCGCATCCGCTTCCTCTGCGCCGGCGCTGGATCATTACCAGCCTTGCGGCCGCGGCCATCACAATTTTGATCGCAGGGCATTTCAGCGTCTCTTTCCTTTCGGCTGACCACCGGCCTATTTTCCGCGACTGCCTCACGACCGCGCTCTTTCTGGTGCCCTACTGGCAGACAGGACAGTTTTTCCTTCGGCCAAATCTCAAGATCCAGGAACGACTCCTGACCTTCGACCGATGGCTACTGCCTGGCATCGCGGCGAAATCTGGGACAGAGCGCACTCCCACAGGCTTTCTTTTGGAGGTAGCCTACCTCTTCTGCTATCCGCTTGTGCCACTCAGTCTGCTCACGCTTTACATCTTTGGACTGCGCGGAAATGTAGACAGCTTCTGGCTGGTTGTCCTTGTTTCGACTTACGTCTGTTATGCCGTTACACCATTTGTTCCTGCGTTTCCGCCGCGCAGTCTTATCA